>Ga0075124_10001698_pt1 | contig 10273 bp, 7 predicted proteins | sample AntAceMetag02UKS_FD_69809 | JGI IMG/M metagenome (GOLD analysis project Ga0075124, IMG submission 69809) | Saline lake microbial communities from Ace Lake, Antarctica - Antarctic Ace Lake Metagenome 02UKS | ecosystem: Environmental > Aquatic > Non-marine Saline and Alkaline > Saline | place... | reverse complement strand
AGATCAAGAAGTGAACCGTTTGGTACAGGTACATTTAAGGCTGAACCTCCAATTTTACCTTTAAATTCAGGCATGATTTTCTGTATCCATTCAGGTGATGGAGTTTTATTAGGTATAATGTTTTCGGCGGCTGATCGGCTGCGACGAAAATCATCTCCAGCTTTATCTCTCAAAGGTTGATCTGAAGTATAAGAATGAACAGTTGTCAGCATTGCATAATCAACACCAAAGTTTTCCTCCAAAATCTTTAACATTATTGCAGTAGCGTTTGTTGTAGCTGAACCAGCTGAGATCAATTTATCTGTAGCTTTTATTGAATGGTCATTCACTCCAATAATAACTACTCTGTCGATATCATTTTCAGGCAAATTTGACAATATTACACGCTTTGCTCCTGCATTTAAATGCTGTTCCATAAATTCTTTTGTTTTATACTTCGCTGTTCCGTCAACTACAACATCAACATCAAACATATCCCAGGGAACATCACCTGGTTTTACAGCATGTACAAATCTTGCTTTTCTGTTTTTTGAAACTAAAAAGTTCCCTTCGAGTTCAACATCAAGTTTTTCTTTTGATTCAGCTTGGAGGAGGTAGTGCAATATTTCGGGTTTTCCAATTTCTCCTATGGCAACAACTTCAATTCGATCATCATTCAGGCACAAACGATAAATATGCCGTGGAACTTCTCCGAATCCCATAAGACCTAATTTAATCTTCTTCGTTTTCATATTTATTCCAATTTTTCATTAATCCTTATATTTTTTCTACACAAAACTACATTCAATTAGGTTCATTATGCAAATAAAATTCAATAAAATAAATTTAAATATTACTTTTGCCCTTTATGAAAAATATAAGAAACTTTTGCATAATAGCTCATATTGACCATGGGAAGAGCACAATTGCCGACAGATTATTGGAAGCCACCTCCACAATCAACTCCAGAGATATTCAGGAGCAGGTATTGGATGATATGGACATCGAACGAGAAAGAGGAATCACTATTAAAAGCCATGCTATTCAAATGGATTATGAACTTGATGGCGAAAAATACACACTCAATCTTATTGATACACCGGGTCATGTGGATTTTTCTTACGAAGTTTCGAGATCTATTGCAGCCTGTGAAGGTGCGCTATTAATTGTTGATGCCACACAGGGCATTCAGGCTCAAACCATTTCCAATCTTTATCTTGCCATAGAAAATGATCTTGAAATTATTCCTGTTTTAAATAAAATGGATCTGGATAATGCAATGCCCGAAGATGTAAAAGATCAAATTGTAGATCTTCTTGGCTGCAACAGAGATGATATTATTGAAGCAAGCGGGAAAACCGGTTACGGAATCGAACTTATTTTAAAAGAAATAATTGATAAAATTCCTGCACCCAAAGGTGATGAAAATGCACCTCTTCAAGCTTTGATTTTCGATTCGGTTTTTAATTCCTTTAGAGGAATTATTGCTCATTTTAGAATTTTTAACGGAACAATATCCAAAAACGATTTCGTAAAATTCTTTAATACAGGAAAAGAATATCATGCTGATGAAGTGGGTGTTTTTAAAATGAATCTTGAAAAACGTGATATTCTTAAAGCAGGTGATGTTGGGTATATTATTTCAGGAGTCAAGACATCTAAAGAAGTTAAAGTTGGTGATACAATAACTCATGTTGAAAGACCTTGTGAAAAAGGTATTTCGGGTTTTGAGGAAGTTAAACCGATGGTTTTCGCAGGTATCTATCCAATCGATGCTGATGATTATGAAGAGCTAAGAAATTCGATTGAAAAACTTCAGCTAAATGATGCCTCCCTGACTTTTTTACCGGAATCTTCGGTAGCCCTTGGATTTGGTTTCAGATGTGGTTTTCTTGGATTACTTCACATGGAAATTGTACAGGAACGCCTCGATAGAGAATTCGATATGAATGTAATTACAACTGTGCCTAATGTTTCGTACAAAGTAATTACAACTAAAGGTAAAATTATTGAAGTTCATAATCCATCCGGACTTCCAGAACCTACATTAATTAATTATATTGAAGAACCTTATATTACAGCACAAATAATTTCTAAAACCGAATATATTGGCTCAGTAATGAAATTGTGTATTGATAAACGAGGAATTTTAAAAAATCAAGTTTATCTTACCAGCGACCGTGTGGAAGTAACTTTTGAAATGCCTCTTGGCGAAATTGTTTTTGACTTCTACGATAAACTGAAAAGCATTTCTAAAGGATATGCATCTTTCGATTATTTCCAATCGAGTTATCAAAAAGCCAATCTTGTACGACTGGATATTCTCCTTAACGGAGATTTAGTTGATGCACTTTCAACATTGATACACAGAGATAATGCTTATGCTTTTGGGCGAAAAATGTGTGTTAAACTTAAAGAACTTATACCACGACAACAATATGAAGTTGCAATACAAGCAGCAATAGGCTCGAAAATTATTGCCCGCGAAACCGTTAAAGCTCATCGTAAAGATGTTACCGCAAAATGCTATGGAGGCGATATTACTCGTAAACGTAAACTTTTGGAAAAACAGAAAAAAGGCAAAAAACGAATGCGACAAGTAGGAAATGTTGAAGTTCCTCAACAGGCGTTTCTTGCTATTCTTAAGCTTGACTAATTTCTGTATGCTGATTGTTGGATTCTTGATACTGGATTTTCGAACATGCAAAATCTTTTCTACATTTTATATTTAAAGTTTTACATTTTACATTACTGAAAAAAATGCAGAATTTAAATATGAAATGAAAAAATCCGGAGGATTTGCTTTCTTATCAAATCTTTTTGCCTCCAACCCGCCAAGCGCCTCAAAGGCTCTAGGCGGATGACAAACAAAATTTTCGCATTACTATTCTTAGAAAAAACAAAAATAATAGTATCTTGCAGTAACTTTTTCAATCTTTATACGTCATAAAATTTGAAGATAAAGTTTAATTCAATTAATTGAATGACAACAGTTGAGTATAATCAGTGTGTAGATGAGTTTTCTGATAATGTATTTCGCTTTATTCTTAAGAATATTAAGGATGAAGATAAAGCGAAAGATATTGTTCAGGAGTCGTATGTAAAAATGTGGGACAAAGTTAAATCAATAGAATTTATAAAAGCAAAATCCTATTTATTTACAACTGCTTATCACACAATGATTGATCAGATAAGAAAGGATAAAAAATTTACTCAATTTGAAGAAGCACCGTACGATAGTTTTTCGCATGAGAACGGATATTCTGATTTGAGTGAAATACTTAACGAAGCTGCAGAAAAATTACCTAAAATTCAACGAACAGTTATTCTTCTTAGAGATTATGAAGGATACTCGTATAAAGAGATAGGAGAAATTACCAAACTCGGCGAATCGCAGGTGAAGGTATATATTTACAGGGCAAGATTAAGCATGAAAAAATATCTTGTCAGTATGGATAAAGTATACTAATTCTTAACAGAAATGTGAAGTAATAGCTTTTTATACATACGCACAAACAAGTTTGGAAGTAGGTATGCATTACAAAAGATAATTTATAATTTTGCAAATATTTAACATTAGTATAATTTAATAAGATGAATATCAACAGAAATAATTATGAAATATTCTTCCTGGATTACCATGAAGGAAACCTCACTCCAGCAATGGTTGAGGAACTTCTGATTTTTGTTGAAAACAGTCCTGATCTGAAAGAAGAATTCGAAAGTTTTGAAGAAATTATTATTCCTGTTGATGAAAGTGTGAAATTTGATCTTAAAAAAAGTTTAAAAAAAACATCTTTTATTAATACTGAAAATATTAATGAAGAAAATTACGAGAAATTTTTTATTGCTTTTTTCGAAAATGATTTAAATAAAACCGAAAAAGAAGAACTTTTAGATTTCATTAAAAAAAATCCTTCATTAAAAAAAGAATTTGATCTTTTCGGAAAAACACATTTAAAAGCTAATGAAAACATCATTTATAAAAATAAATCTTTATTAAAAAAATATCCTTTCTTTTCCAGAAAAGTAATTTATTATTCGGTTGGAATTGCAGCTTCATTATTAATTCTTTTCGGAGTATATTTTTTAATGATTCCTAATCAAAACACTGTAAAATATTCCGGCAATATTCCATCAAAATTACAGATAAAAAGCAAAAACATTCAAATTAAAAATGCTATTCAGGCATTCCCTGTGGAACTTGCATTTGCAAATAATTTCTCTTCATTTATTGAAGAATATCAAAACGTGAAGTTACCAAAATCAAATCTAACAAAAATACTTCAGCTAAATCAAACCAATATTGTTCATGAATTATTTGCTTACACAGAATTTGATATTCCCCCGGTAATTCCACCCAACTACGAATACACTTTATTATATGAGGATATCAAAATGGCAGAAAATATTCGTTATGCTTCAAATAATAATTTCGATTTTGCAGATAAAACATTGCCAGGAAAAATCATTGCTTACGCATATCATTCGATAAAAGATATTTTCAAGAGAAATGTTGATCCGGTAATTAAAAACTCAACTAACAACCCTGCATTTTGGGCAATAGCTCAAGCAAGTATTTCAAGTTATAATTATCTTACCGATAATGATGTTAAACTTCAAAAAAAATATGATGAAAGCGGAAAGCTTATTGCTTATTCTTTTGTGAGTGATGATATTCAATTTCAAAGAAAAGTAAGAAGAAAATAGATAATTTGAGTTTTAGTCATTTAAATTCCTTTTTTATTACTTTTGCCATCCAAAAATCAATACAAAAACTAATTAAATAGTACAAAAAATGAAATTTGTAACAGCAATAAATTGCATGGATGGAAGAGTTCAACTTCCGGCTATTGAATGGATGAAAAGAAAATATAATGCCGAATACGTTGATATGATAACTGAACCAGGGCCAATTAAAATCCTTGATGAAAATGAAAATACTTGCTTGATAGAATCAATTAAAAATAGAATTGATGTTTCAGTAAACAAACATTTATCAAAAGTTATTGCAATTATAGGACATTATGATTGCACAGGAAATCCGGTTGAAAAAGATATACAGATTAAGCAAATTAAGAGTTCGATTAAATTAGTTTCTTCATGGAATTTTAATGCTGATATTATTGGTCTTTGGATTGACGAAAATTGGGAAGCTTCGATTGTTGAATAAGTAGTTTCACGTTTCTTGTCCAATTACAATTAGTTACAATAAATTACTATTAATTACAGTATTATATTTTTCTCCATTACACCATTGACCGAAGGGAATCCGTATGGACATTCCCATATTTCAACCTTCCGCTTATTTATTCCAACCTTCCCTGTAACAAATATCCATTTCCATACGTCACATGAAAAACATTAATAATCAAATTATAAATTATGAAAACTTATACACAAAATTTAAGCATTCTTATGATGTTATTAGTATTTCTAACATCAGGGATAAGTGTCTTTGCACAACAAGATGAAAATGAAGTAACCAAACAAGAAAGATCAGTATCCGAATTTACCAGTATTGACGTTGGCGGTGCTTTTTCTGTTTTTGTCACTCAGGGTGATAAACAAGAAGTTATAGTAGAAACCAAAGCAAAAATGCAAGAAAAAATTTCTACAAAAGTTAATGATGGTGTTTTGTATATCACAAAAAAAACAACATTAGTAAGACCAAAAAAACTCAATGTATACATTACTATTACAGAGCTTGACAATATTCAAGTTAGTGGCGCAGCTTCATTTGAAAGCACATCAGTAATAAAATCTGATAAGCTGGAAGTAACCGCCAGTGGTGCCTCTGACCTGAAACTTAAACTTGAAATTGATAAATTAGCTTCAGAAATTTCGGGTGCTGCAAATGTTGAATATTTAGGAAAAGCAAACTTCCATGAATTAGAAATTAGTGGCGCTGCAAACCTTGACGCAACTAATCTTGAAACTCTTGTAACACATGCTGAAGCTAGTGGCGCAGCAAATGCTAATGTAAATGCAATAAAAGAACTTGATGTTAGCTCAAGTGGAATTTCTAACATTGACTTCGAAAATACTCCTCCAATATTTAATTCTAATATTGAAGAGTTTCCAGAAATGCCGGAATTGTCAGAATTGCCGGAAATGCCAGAAATGCCAGAAATGCCGGTTATGCAAAATAATTCAGATTTAATTTTTTATGCCAGTCCTGATGAAGATACTTTAAATATAAATGTGGCTGGGATAAAAATCAAAGTAATCGAAAATAAAGGCAAAACAGAAGTTAGCATAGGAGACCATAAAATACAAGTTAATGAAGACGGAGGTGTTAATATTAAAGATTTAATAAAAGAAAAAAAGAAAAAACATCCAAAATTTGATGGGCATTGGGCAGGAATAGACTTAGGAGTAAACGGCTACTTAACACCTGATTTTAACATGAATTATGGTGATAATGATTATCTTGATTTAAGAATGAGTAAATCAATAAAAGTTGGCGTAAATTTATTCGAACAAAATATAAGTCTCTCAAAAAATCAGGTTTTCGGAATGACTACCGGATTAGGTCTTGAATACAATAATTACAGATTTAATAATAATGTATTTCTGATAGATTCGTCAGAAATTAAAGGTTATTATAGTGACGGTGTTGCAATAAGTAAAAATAAATTAGTTGCAACATACCTGACACTCCCTATTTTATTTGAACTTCAAACAAATAAATATAGTAAATCAAATAGTTTCCACTTTACAGCAGGTATGGTGTTTGGTTTAAGAATTGGTTCTCACACCAAAAAAGTTTTTGAAGAACTTGAAAAAGATTATATAATGTCGTCTGATCAAGAGGGAAATAATCAAGTTTCTACAGCTACTTCTCCTGAAGAAAGAAAATCAAAAAAATATGATGACTTTCATTTAAATCCATTCAAAATGGATGCAACGGCACGCATTGGATGGGGATGGGTAAATGTTTTTGCTACCTACTCACTTAATACTTTGTTTAGAACAGATAGGGGCCCTGAACTTTATCCTTTTTCTGTTGGATTAACAATATCAGATTGGTAAAAAACACATTGGTCAAAATGTGATCCTGCCGTAGCATAATTTTTAGTTGTGCTACGGCTTTTTTTATCTTAATATTTTTGATTGCAAAAAAATATATCAATAATTCCAATAATAAATTCAAATTTATTAATTTTACCTTTTTAAAAAAAACACTAATTAATATTAGAATAATATTGAACCGCATAATGTGGATAAGATAAATAAAGCACTCACTTGTAAAAACAAAATACTATGTCAGGTCACAATAAATGGTCAACAATAAAACATAAAAAAGGTGCAGCTGATGCAAAAAGATCAAAGGCATTTTCAAAGATTGTAAAAGAAATTCAAATAGCTGTAAAAGAAGCTGGTCCTGATCCTGATGCAAACCCCAGGTTGCGTCTTTCAATTTCGAATGCCAAAGGTGTTAGTATGCCAAAAGACAACATTATAAGAGCTATTAACAAAGGGAAAGATAAAGATGCAAGCAACTTCACAGAAGTAAATTATGAAGGCTATCTTGCTAATGGAATTGCAGTTTTTGTTGAATGCACAACTGATAATATTCAGCGTACTGTAAGTAACGTAAGATCAGTTTTTAATAAATTTAGTGGCAGTCTTGGTAAAAATGGTTCTTTAAGTTATTTATTCGACAGGAAAGGAATTTTTACTATTCCTAAAGGAGAGCTTGACAGCGATGAATTTGAACTCGAAATGATTGATGCCGGAGCTGAAGATATCGAACTTAATGATGATTTTTTCACAGTAACAACTACAATGGAGGATTTCGGCAATATGCAGAAAAAACTTGAAGAAATGAATATTGAACCGGAAAATTCATTACTTGAAAGAATACCTCACGAAACAATTACTCTAGACATTGAACGCTCAAAAAAAATAATGAATGTTATTGAAATATTTGAAGAAGATGATGATATTCAAAATGTTTTTCATAATCTTGAAATAACTGACGAGTTGATAGAAGAAATGTAAAAATTTAAGGTTCAAGAATTAAAAATCAAGGGTTGGACATCAAGGATTCTTACAAATAAAGTAATTCTCCCAGTTTTCCTAATATTTCTGTAGCCTTACCTTGCAGAAAAACATCTGTAATGGTTTCTGTAAAATGTGATCTATCAATATTAATTTCAATAATTTTTGAACCGGTTTCTTTTGCAAGCTCTGGAATTTCGGCGGCAGGTAAGACTTCTCCTTTAGCACCAATTATTATCATTAAATCAGATTTTATAGCTTCCTGTTTTGATCTTTGCATTGCAAAATGTGGAGGTTTTTCATTAAAAAAAACTATATCTGGTTTTAATAATCCTTTACAAACATAACATGTAGGCGGTAAAAAGTTCATATCTACAAAACTAAGATCATAATCTGAAGAACATTCTGTACAAACTAAAGTTCTTAATGTTCCATGAAGTTCATAAACATGTTTATTTCCGGCTTGTTGATGAAGATTGTCAATATTTTGAGTTATTACTGTTTCAATAAATCCACGTTTTTCCATTTTTGCTACTACAATATGAGCAATATTTGGTTTGTATTCATCTATATTATCGTAGAATAATTCTTTTATTTTCATCCATGACTGGAAAGGTTTCTTTTTAAAAAAGTCAATTTCGAAATACATTGGATTATGCGTTTTCCAGATTCCGTTTTCACCACGAAACGGCAAGATACCGCTTTCAACAGATATTCCAGCACCTGTAAACACAACAGCATATTTTGCTTTTCTGATTATTTTAGCAGCTTTTTTTAAATCTTCAGTCATTAATAAAAAATTAATTATGCTACAAATTCATATATTTTTAAGAATTTAATTATGTTTTAAATTTGATAAATCAACATAATCAAATGTCTTTTTGAACTGAACTCATTCATAAAAATTAATTGAAATCTATTTTCATAAAAGGTCTTTTGTAACATGTACCGACCCACCTGCTTCAAAATGCAAACTAAAATCAAGTTTCCTAAATACAGCCAGCATAGCTTTATTATCTGATGTAGTTTCTGCAATTATTTTTTTCAAATCCCAGTTTTTTGCTATTTTCAAACAATATTCGGTTAATATTTTTCCTAAATCTTTTTTCTGCCATGCATCGGTAATAAGAATAGCATATTCAACAGATTCATGATCAAAATCAGAAATTAATCTCCCAACACCTATCAGCTTTCTATTTCCTTCAACATTTACTTCAGCAACAATTCCAATTTCTCTCAAATAATCAATAAAACAAAATTCTGTAGCAACTTCATGAGCATTAAAATGGAAATCAGATCTAAATCTCGAATAAATTGATTCCTTCGAACAACTTCCCAAAAGTTCAAGCCACATAGGCTCATCCTCAGGTTTTATTGGTCTTAGAATTACATCAGTTCCATCATTTAGCTTTCTGGAAATAATATATTTTTCGGGATAAGGATGAAGCAAAAGATGAGAATACGGCTCAATACCTTTATCAACAATCTCCTGGTCAATTACTACCCTGCCATCAAGTGCAATAACATCTTCATCGGTAACAAATAAAGGATTAATATCAAGTTCTACTATTTCAGGATAATCAGCAGCAAGATAAGAAATACGAATCAAAATTTCGATCAGTTTTTTAATGTTTTTTGGTTTTTCTCCTCTATATCCCTTAAGCAATGGAAATATTTTTAATTTTTGTAGCATTTGTCTTGCAAGAGTTTCTGTTAAAGGAGGAAATCCTAATGAATTATCATTAAAAACTTCTGCTCCGGTTCCACCCATTCCGATCAAAATAACTGTGCCAAAAACAGCATCCTTTTTAATTCCTAAGATCAATTCAATCCCGTTTTTTGTATTAAACATTGGCTGAACCGTAATACCTTCATGCTTTACATCAGGTTTTTTTTCTGAAATTGAAGTTAAAATTTTATTATATGATTTTCGAACTTGATTTTCATCTTTAATATTCAAAGATATTCCACCAATACCAAATTTATGAATTATATCCGTTGATTCTATTTTAAGCACTACCGGAAATCCAATTTCTTCTGCTATTTTCACAGCATCATTTTCAGTTTTCGCAAGTATCGGCTTTGTAGTTGGAATACCATATATTTCAAGTAATTCTTTCGATTCTTTTTCTGATAAAATATGTTTATTTTTAAAAGTAGTATTATTAAATTCTTCACGTAATTTATCCTTGTCGTAATCAAATAAATCGGGTATTTCCTGCGGAGTCTCAAATAATGAATTTATATTTCTTGAATATTCAACAAGTGTCATAAATGCACGTATTGC
>Ga0075124_10001696_pt1 | contig 10278 bp, 9 predicted proteins | sample AntAceMetag02UKS_FD_69809 | JGI IMG/M metagenome (GOLD analysis project Ga0075124, IMG submission 69809) | Saline lake microbial communities from Ace Lake, Antarctica - Antarctic Ace Lake Metagenome 02UKS | ecosystem: Environmental > Aquatic > Non-marine Saline and Alkaline > Saline | place... | reverse complement strand
AGTCAGATATAAAAATATAACCGGCCTATTATCAATTCTAAGATACGAAGGATTATTAAAAAATTGAGCGGCAATTTTACGGATATCTTCCAGAAAGAATTCGACTTTTTGTTCAGTCCAGGGAATAGTTCCATAGACACGGTTGGTCCCTATTTTTTGAGTCTCATAGAATATACAAAACTTTATATCTCGGATATTGGAAGCCTTTAAAAAACATTCACTTATTGCCCGGTTCTGATAAGGCCGATTCGGCCACCAATCAAGCACCAGAAAATCGATTCCGTATTGCGAGCACCATGATATGTGCTCTTCCGCTACTTCCAGGTCTCTGGAATTGTAAAATCCCAGGACCGGTTCCTGAGGGGGGACTAAATACTTTCTTAACAATCCATATTTATTAAAATTACGGGGAAACCAGTGATAATAATACGCTCCTATCAAATATCTCTCCTCAACCCGTGAACAGGCACCATGCAGGAGCAAGATAATAAAATAGATTATTATAGAATATAATAGATTTCTAAATCTCATATCAAAACAACATACAATACAATTGAACTGCGAGGGATCAGACGCTGGTCACTGGGACAAGATAGAATCGAGAGAAAAAAATATAAAAAGATAACTCATCTAATCGTAACGACAAAAACAACTATCCATACGATATGAAATTAACAGAGAAATCATATATATCAATCTAAAACCCAGGAATTTCCTTGTTCATTCCTCCTCAACCCGATCCCTTTTAAAATCAGGAAATCTTCTCATGGCTTCCTTAGCCATGGCCTCTCCTGTACAATCTCGAATTCTCCTTCCCGATTATGGATAGGAATTATTTTGGCTGGTTGACGGAAATAAAACCCCAGCTTCATGATTCGAGGTGATGGAGAAAGAACAGGGGTTGCCGCAGGACTCGGGGTGACGTGGAAAGCGGGAGCAGGAATTACCCATTCTCCTTTCTCCTCACCCCCTGACAAGAAAAGCATTGTAATCATTAATAGACAAGATAAACCCAACATGAATTATCTCCATAATTATTTCTTCTAACCTGACAGCTGTCGCGTCCCATTATAAGAGAGTTAGTTCGACCCACTCACTCGCCCCAGAAATATTTTACAAGGGAAGGATTCTCTAGACACAGGATGGACTACGGGCTCAACATGATTGGGCAAGCCTATCGTGCCCGCCGGCCTAAGGCCTCGCCGCTGTGGCAATATTTGAGCAAGCACTTCGAGGGATTTCTCGATGTTTACGAGGAGCGCTACCAATCCCGGTACGGGTACCTCCGTCCCGTCATCCCGGAGGTGGTGAAGAAGTTCCTCGATTGCGGCAACCTGGAGAGAGGGTTCGCCCGGGTTCGCTGCGATCCCTGGCTTGAAGATGACCCCTTTCCGAATGGCGACGAGGAACCTGTAATTATGGTTTCGTAAGTCGTCGTCGGCTCCGGCCCATCTCCCTTGCGTCTGCCGGCCGCCGGTTTTCTCCGGCAACCGCCTTAAAGTCAAGGCGGAGGGCACTAAACAGACCTCCGGCCCGTCCGATCGTATTTTTTGCTTGTCCTCACCGAATATTTCATCCATAATGCAAACCTTAAAACCGGCTTGTTATCCCGGGAAAAGGGTGATCGCGAAAAAAGCACGAAACCCGATTTCTTATCAATTTAAGAGCGTGTGTTTATTCTCGCCGCCGGATTCGCGATAAGAAGTATGGATAAATCGGGGATCTACCGGTAAAATCCCCAAGTTCATAACCCCCGGTCTGTTATCTGTATTTATCGCGCCTGACCAAATGGGTAACGGAATAGATACAAAGAAGCCGATTATTTGAGTCCGAAGACAAAGTTGGCCCGGGCACGTGGAAACCGGCCGGGAGGAGAAAGATTTTGGAGAGACAGAAGAAACTCATTTTGCAAAAAATATTTTTGCTGGTAATTAGTGTCGTAATCTTATCCGCTCTTCTGGTGGCGACGGCCGTTTTCCAGAAGGTGGAATTCGCGGATGAAGGCCTGGCGGCGGCCGTCCGTGAAAAGCTCGGGAATCCCCGGAAGTCCATCACGAGAACTGATCTTCTCCAGCTCAGTCGGCTGGACGCCTCGGGAAGAAATATTGCCCGTCTGGATGGAATCGAAAACCTGCGGCATCTTGTCGTCCTCAACCTGGCGGATAACCTGGTTGCGGATCTGACACCTTTGAGGACACTGCGTAAGTTGCGAGAACTGGACCTGGAGCATAACGGCATCAACTCACTGAAAGCCATTAATTTTGATGCCCTCTCCGGCCTGCACCTGAGAAATCTTAACTTAGGCCATAACAATATCTCGAGTAGCCAAAGCACCCCGGACAGCCTCTCCGATATCTTCCTGCTCAGTCAATGGACCTCTCTGGAAGAACTGAAGTTAAGGAACAACCGGATCGAGGATATCACCCCTTTGAAGAATCTCGTTGATCTGCGGGTGCTTGATCTTAGGGAGAATAAGTTAACCGATATCTCCTCTCTGGCCGGATTGACAGAACTGACGGAACTTAACTTGAGACACAATTACTTCGCAGACCTGAAGGCGTTGTCCGGTTTAACGGGCCTGGTTTACCTGAACCTCCATTCCAATTCACATATCCGTTCCTTAAAGCCGATGGAGCGTCTCACCGGTCTGAAAACCCTCATCCTGGCTCACGTCCCGGTGGGAGATGATATCCGGGTATTGAAAAATTTTGTTCATCTTAACCGTTTGAACATGCTCAACTGTCGTCTAAGCCATGTTACGCCGTTGAGCGCTCTGGTTAATTTGCAGTCGCTCAATCTTCGGTGGAATCAGCTGACCGATATTTCTCCCCTGTCCGGCCTGATAGGTCTGTGGAGACTCAACTTGGAAGGCAATGATATCGCCGACCTGGCCCCGCTGGCCGGTTTAACGGAGTTGCTTCAACTCAATATTTATTCCAACTCTCATGTCCGTTCTATCAGGCCCCTGGAGCGTCTCGCCGGCCTGGAAACCCTGATCATGAGGAATGTCCCGGTGGGTGACGATATCCGCGTGTTGGGTGATATGATTCGTCTGAAGCGCTTAAATCTCCGTGATTGTGATATCACGGATATTACACCTTTAAGCTCGATGAGTAATTTGCGCGCGCTCGATCTTCGGGGGAATCACCTGACCGATCTTTCCCCCCTGGCCGGCTTGACCAAATTGAAGGAGCTTGACCTGCGGGATAATGATGTTGCCGACCTGACGCCATTGGCAGATTTAACGAAACTGGTTTACCTGAACATACATTCCAATTCGAGAGTTGGTTCCATCCTGTCCTTGGATAGTCTTACCAGTCTGGAAACGCTGATCATGAGGAATGTCCCGGTGGGGGGCGACACCCGCGCCCTGAAAAAAATGACTCGTCTCAAGACCCTGAACGTCCGTAACTGCGGGCTGACAGATACCTCGGTTCTCGGGGCCTTGATGGCTGCGGGCGTATTGCAGGATGATCCGGAAGCGGGAATTAAGGCGACTGTCAACATCCTGGAAAACCCGCTTCCCCGGGGAGAGATTGATCCCTACCTGCTGATCAGGCGGTACTGGAGAAATATCAGCTACTGCTGGCCGATTGATCTTCCTTACGATACCGGCCTGGTTGATCCGCCTTCTTTCTCCCGCCCCGCCGGCTTTTACGACGGATCGTTTGAACTAGAACTCACTTCCCCGGATCCCGGAGCCACGATCTATTACACGTTGGACAGTTCGCTGCCGACGGAAGAATCGACAGCCTACATTGGCTCTATCAGGATACAAAATCCGGAGGGCGCGGTTTTTTCCGGTACTGTCGTCAGGGCCCAGGCGGTGGCGAAGGACGGAAAATTGAGCAAAGTCGTAACTCGTACCTATTTCATAGACCCCGCGAAAGCCAATCGTTATACTCTGCCGGTGATCTCCCTGGTCACGGATAAACATAACTTATTCGATCCGGAAACCGGTATCTACACCAACTACAAGCTGAGAGGCTATTCGTCGGAACGTCCGGTTTCGATCGAATACTTCGAGCCGGACGGCACCTCCGGGTGTGCCGTCAATGCCGGAGTCAGAATCCACGGCGGCGCCTCCCGGAGGAAGAAGAGGAAGTCCTTACGATTATACGCCCGGCCGGAATATGACTCGAATGATTCCGTTAAGTATCAGTTCTTTCCCGGTCTGACCAAGACGGGGAGCAATGAGCCGCTGGATGAATTCAAGACCCTGCTCCTGCGCAACTCCAGCAATGATAATCGCCGCACAATATTCCGGGACGTTCTGATGCAGAAGTTGGTGGAGCATAGCCCCAACCTGGAAACGCAGGCATCCCGCTTTGTTGTCGTCTTCATCAACGGCTGGTATTGGGGTGTGTATAACCTGCGGGAATACTATGACGAACATTACTTTGCGATGAATTGCAACGTCTCTCCTGAGGATGTTGTTATATTGGAATTGAACGCGAAATTGAAGAAGGGGAAAGCCGGGGACGAAAAACACTATCTGGCTATGCGCGATTACGCCGAAAGCCATGACCTATCGGACCCCGCGCATTACCGTCATATAACCGACCTGATGGACGTGAGAAACTATATCGAATACTACGCTGCTAACATCTATTTTCACAACACCGATTGGCCTCACAACAATATCTTTTTTTGGCGAATAAAGCCCGGAATCAATGCCCCCCCCGCCACCAGCGTCCGCGACGGACGCTGGCGATGGATGATTCAGGGCACCGACTACGGTTTCGCCTGTAAACCTCCCGCGGAGAGATTGAACAACCGCTGGTTTTTAAGAGAATTCAAGCGGAAGTACGGTACCGTAAAAGGGCCCGCTGCCAACACGTTGAAATGGACCATTCTCCGCTTGAACGGTAGAGCGCTGGAAGAATGGCCCAATATCCTCTTCCGGAATCTTCTGGAGAATGAAAAATTCAAGATCGGTTTTATCAACCATCTGGCCGACCAGATGAACAGCTCTTTTCACCCGAAACGCGTCCTAGAAATGATTGACAGTATTCAGAAGATTCTGGAGCCCGAAATGGAGGCCCATTGCCGTCGCTGGCGGGATATCCGCAATCTCGAAGCATGGCGAAAGAATGTCGAGGTTCTCCGCTGGTTCGCCAGGGAAAGACCCGAGCATCTCCGGAAGCACGTGGTTGATCATTTCGGACTGAGCGGAACTGCCCGCGTGATCCTCCGGACGGAGATCGAAAAAGGACACATTCGGATCAACCGCCTGGAAATCTCAAAAGAGACCCCGGGTATTGAAAATCCCGATTTCTGGACCGGTATATATTTTAAAGGTATCCCGCTCAGGATTAAGGCGGTACCCGAGCCCGGATACCGTTTTGCCAGCTGGGAAGGCGTCGATCAAGACGAGGCTGAGATCGAATTGGTCCTGGAAGGGGATATCACCCTCACCGCGCGGTTCGTGAGAGAGTAGCACCGGGCTGACTCCGGCAACTCGAAGTTTGACCATTTGATTGTATCTTATCAATAAGTAGGGGGAAACATCAATAATCGAATCAGTAAATTTTTCGTTGGGACTCCCGCCAAAATTGTAGATCCAGCAATATTGACTGAGAATAAGAAAGCCCGGCGGTGCCAGGGGCAGCTCGCCTCGGCGGGACCACACTATGGCCCCTGACTCCACGACCATCCCAGTTGAAGTTTATCCGCTCTTTAGACGTTTAGATCTGCCAGGTGGGGCATTTCATAGGCACAGGAGACACGATCGTAGATATACTTGTAAAAGCTGATCTGCAATTTCTTCGCGGTAGTCGCAAGTGTCATGAATGTATCCCAAGCTTTTATTCCATCTTTGCTCCGCGTGCCAAAGCTGACATCACGCTTGCGAACCCGCTTGAGGGCGCCCAGTTCCGCCGGATTATTATGCAGCGGGACCTCGGGATGTTCCAATACCATCAGCAGACTGAGTTTTTTAGCTTTTGTTTTTGCGATGCGTTCATCCAGAGCATCATAGCAACCGGCTGAAGATTATTTAGTGTACCTTCCACCGGAGTTTGATCAAGGGCTACCCGATCGGGGTTTTATCAGTTAGCAAGCGGATTGGGGGGAGTACACTTAGGCGGGGGCTGTTTGATAATGCCTTTTGATTCCAGAAGTAAAAGCAAGGTTCGACAAACCATATCTTTGAGTATGCCATTGGGTTGCATCCAGTCCCAGGCCCGGCAAACTTCCTGGGAGATAAACCGGCGGCTTCCGTCGGGATGGGCCGCGATTATCTTTCTTATGATGGTGACATCTTCTTCAGTGACGGAGCGACCACGAAATGTTATGAATTCATTCATGGTGCCACTATATAAAATCGGGTGCTGGAATGTACGCTTTTTTCTCTTTTTTTTGGCGGAAGGTGGGAGGGAGAATTTAAGATGGATTTTTGACTTTGTTTAAGATATTATTCAGCCAGTATTTTTTTAAAATAATCTTTGCCCCTGTTTATTGAGATGATACGTTCAATTTTATTCTGGTATTTTTCGCGCCCCTGAGGCAAGATTTCTCAAACCAAACAAAGGAAGAAAATATTATGGATGCCGTAAAAACATTATCGGATTCCCTGTTAATAACCAGCGGGGACCTGCTCAATATTCTGTTCTCACTGGGGTTGGCGGTTGTTATCTCCGTGATAATCTCCCAATTATACAAACATACTCATAGGGGGATGAACTTCGAGTTGGTTTTTATGACCACCCTGGTTTTGCTGGCGCCGATTGTGGCGATGGTGATGATATTTATCCGGGGAGATCTGGTTTTGTCCCTGGGACTGATCGGTTCGCTCTCGATTATCCGTTTCCGGACGCCGATCAAGGATACCCGCGACATGGTCTTTCTTTTCTGGGTAATCGCCGTCGGCCTCGGCTGCGGTACCTATAACTGGAATATTGTGATCATCTCCACTATTTTTATTGCTCTGGTTATGTTCATCCTCTATTTCAGCAGGTACGGCCGGTCGCGCAATACCGATTTTATCCTGGTAATCTCAGGGTTTTCGCCGTATGAAGAAACGGATATGGAGGGAGTGGTCAAGCGCTATGCCGACGAGGCACGAGTGCGCTCTCATGAGATTGAGGAAGATTCCTGGGAGATCATCTTTGAACTGCATTTTCCGCGCCTCTCCGATCAGTTGGTCAAAAACTTGCTTCGGGAGCTAAAAGCACTGCCGGGGATTCGCAAGGTTTCTCTGCTGGCTCCGCAACTTGCCCTCCCGGTATAAAATTACAATGGTTCGCCATGGAGAAAGTCGAAGTCGGGACTGGCGCTATGAATTCAAATATCGCCTGAATCCCATACAGTATAACAGGATACGGATCGCGATCTTGCCATACATGAGGCTTGATGACTATTCGCGGGTCGCTTCGGGTAAAAAATACCTGGTGCGTAGCTTGTACTTTGATACATATGACTACGAAACTTTTCAAGAGAAGATGAGCGGTGACAGCGACCGGGTCAAGTTTCGCATCCGCACTTATTCTCGGTCAATTACCGACGATACCGTCGTCCGGGTTGAACTCAAGGTCCGAAACGCCAACGCGATGGTTAAATACGGTTCCTTTGTCTCCGTCTCCGACCACCTGTTTTTTATGCGGCGTCGGCACTGGCCGGAGACCGGAAACCCGGTTCTGGATGAATTCGAGCGTTGCCTCCATCTCAAGTCCCTGGAGCCGAAAATTCTGATCGAGTATCTCCGGGAAGGTTTTAAGGACCGGGCCGGAAGCGACCTGCGGATAACGTTTGATCAGCAGGTCCGTAGCGCCCATTGCTCCGATCTGTTTCCGCAAGGCCCGGTCTTCTTCCGTGCGCACCACCCTCAGGGTATTATCCTGGAAATAAAAGGATACGATATCCCGCCAGCATGGCTGAAAAGACTGGTTCGGGAACACGGGTTGAAGATTGTGGCCAACAGTAAGTTCACCCAGGGGATCCTCGCCGTGAGACAGGAATTGTATCATCCGGGCGGGGTGGTCGTGATCAGATAGTTCCGAGAGAAAGGCTTTGAAAGTCCGGGAGTGATAAACGGAGACAATTCAAACCATCTTTCTCATTACCTTATATTGTGATACCTGAATTTTGCACGACTTTCACATTTTTTGCTCACTGACTAAACTTTTTTCGGCTTCCGGACTACTTGATCTTCATCTTGCACAAACTCGTGCAAAATATTTTTTGCACGAAACCAAATAAAAAAAAGAATATCATGCAGCCTTCTTTCTCCTTTGATCCAGATACTCCAGAAAGTATGTCAAACCTGTGGCACATTGTTCATGCATTGAGTACAGCACTTCATCACGATTGCCATGAAAACGTATCTTGGCCGCAACAAAGAGCATCTTCAAACGAGCAATCCGAATCATATGGTCAGGCAAAGTAATCTGCTGAGTTGGTGGGACTTCCTTTCCCGCTCGTTGCTCATGGGCCGCGTGTCCCGCCAATATCTTCATCCATCGCCATAGATTATAACACAGCATCACGATCTGAAAGAAGGCATGGTGTGCCTGAAAATTCCGCGAGGGGATTGCCAATACCCCTTCACGCTGTGCCTCCCCAATTGAATTTTCCACATCCGCCCGCTTATCGTAATCCTCGATCACCAGATGAGGGCGCAGTGGATTGTTAATCACAAACACTTGGTATGTATAGTCATCACTATCAAACAAATTCAGTTGACGATCTCCCACCAGGTCCTTGTGGATGCGCATGACTACAAAACGACATGCGTGTTCCCAGCCAGCCGGCTGATAAACACACTCGTTGTATTCATAATCTTCATATCGATACCAGCCATCATTCGGAAATGACGGAGCACAACGTTTGTTGCCGAAGGTAAACGTAAAACCATTGTCCAGGCAAGCTTTCACGCTTTCCCATCCAATGAATTCTCCGTCCCCACGGACATGAACGTGGTGTACGCAATCCGGTAACTGGCGGCGAAACTGACGAATTTGCCGGGCTACTTCCAGGTTCTTCATTGTCTCTCCGCGACGCTGACAACCACATAGATATTCCCGCGTCTCGGATAGAAAACACAACACCGGGCGCAACCCTTTCTTGCCCCGATATTTGGTATTATGTCCTTTGTGAGCACCCTCAATCTGCCCGTACACTGTGCTGACTGTTGTATCAATATCTACCGTCACACGATCTAGTGCATATCTACACAAGGCCCAGACCTTTGACCGCAATGGTACCCCCAGTCGCAACAATGAAGCCGATTATATAATCAACAGCGAGTTCAAATATCGCCAGAATGTGCTGACTACAGGCAATGCCTTTAACTTCAAGATGCCACCCCGGGAGTTCAGCGTATTTTACTTTCGCCCGACAACATCAATATACCGAAGTCAACCCTTCGAACTGATTCCCAGCAAGCAAACTGCTACGGACTAATCGATCCCGGGATAACCATTTATCATCCTGCCGAAGAGATCACAATAGACATCGGAAGTAAAACCGACTGGGCCTTCATCAAAGATGGATTTTTCGGAAGTGAAAAACATATGGGGAAGACCCCTGTGCGTTGGACGAAGCACTTGGCCAAACTGAGTTTGCCTATTCCTGTCGGATTCAAATCAAAGTGCTATCTTCAACTAAAAATAGCGGATGCCGGGCCATCTCGGCGTGACGGTCAGACAAATATCGAAGTGCTCCTGGACGGGCATCCACTCGGGAAAATTCCCCTGGAACATGGCGAGGAATCATATTCTATACCCTTACCTCTTGCAAATAATCCGGCGGAACCGGATTTCCGGCTGGGAGAAATAGAACTTATCGTCCCTACCTGGTGTCCCAATGATTATTTTGGGACAGGCGATAATCGCCAGCTCGGCATTATGCTGGATTGGATAAAACTAAAGTGTGACCAGCTGCATATCTAAACAGTCCCCAAAATTTTATCTTGATTTCATCGGACAATGAAAGGCGATCGAAGCCATATGATAGCCTCGGATCCCCATTATCCGGAGATAATAAAAATCAATTTTTTCAGGGACCAGTCCAGCTTCATTCAGCAATACCCTCCAGTGATCCAGAGTACGGAAATAATTCCCCCGGTCGAATTTCATCATCAAGCGATGATATAGCTCATTTTTCTCCGGAATCAAGGGCTCCTGAACTATGACAATACCGCCATCACCCAGAGCAGAGGCGGCGGCTTTCGATACTTTCACCACCTCGTCATCATTGAGATGGTGAAAAAATGAATTAATTAAAATAATATCAAACCCGTCTCCCCACTCCACTTCCCCGGCATCCCCCGCCATAAAT
>Ga0075124_10001692_pt1 | contig 10290 bp, 12 predicted proteins | sample AntAceMetag02UKS_FD_69809 | JGI IMG/M metagenome (GOLD analysis project Ga0075124, IMG submission 69809) | Saline lake microbial communities from Ace Lake, Antarctica - Antarctic Ace Lake Metagenome 02UKS | ecosystem: Environmental > Aquatic > Non-marine Saline and Alkaline > Saline | place... | reverse complement strand
TAGAGATAATGAAAACTGAAAATTATGAATTACAATAATATAAAATCAGACAAAAGGGACGACACTAAAACTGTATCTTACGGGTGTGTAAACACACCCTATCTCTAACGGGATGAAAAAGGTAGCTATTTTTGATATTGACGGAACGATTTTTCGGTCTAGCTTACTTATAGAATTAACCGATGCCCTTATTCAAGAAGACATTTTTCCTTCAAAGGTGGAAAAAATATATACTCGGGCCTATAAAAACTGGTTGGACAGAAAAGGCCCATATGAAGAATATATTGTAGAAGTTATTAAGGCGTTTGAACAAAACATTAAAGGCGTTCACTATGATGAGTTTTCGAAAGTTGCCGAGAAAGTTGCTGATTTTCACAAGAATCGAGTTTATCGATATTCTCAAGGAATTATTAAAGATTTGAAAAAGAAAAACTATTATCTTTTAGCAATTTCTAACTCTCCCCAAAAAGTTGTTGACGAATTTTGTAAAAAATTTGGGTTTAGTAAAATATACGGCCGGATACACGAAATTGACGAACAAAAAAGATTTACGGGTAAAACGCTTTACAATGAACTTATTAACGATAAAGCTAAAATTTTAAAGCGTGCCATTGAAAAAGAGGGGTTAACACTGAAAGGGTCAATTGGTGTTGGAGATACGGAAACTGATATTGCTTTTCTAAAGATGGTGGAAAAACCGATTTGTTTCAATCCTAATCAAAAGCTTCATCAATATGCGAAACGCGCTGGTTGGGAAATTGTTATTGAAAGAAAAGACGTTATTTACCATCTCTAAATATCTCTTGCTTAGTTCAAAATTAAATAGAATGGAAGGTAAAATTATAAGAAAATTTGTTTTAGCTATTTTAATTTTCGGCTTACTTTTTAGTGGGTTTAACTTTGCCTTTGCTGAAAACAGCCCGCAAGATTCTCATATTTGCTCGGTCTATTTTACTTATATTGGCTGTTCTAATTGTGCCATAACAGATCCTATTGTTTTAACTGAATGGACTGAAAACTATAATAACTTTGTGGTTATTGAATATATGTGGTATGGAGGGGACTGGGACAGTCCCAATTCTAAGTTTTTTGGGAATTATGCCCAAAAATATCAGACCCAAGCCGCCGTTCCTCAAATTGTTTTTACTAATAATAATATTAAATCAGGAAGGATTGATGTTCCTGAAGCAGAAAAGGATATTAAAATTTTAAAATCCAATCCTTGTCCCTTAATGGATAAATCGGTTTCTTGGCAGGATCTTGTTTTGAATGATTTAGAAGCCGAGCCGAAAATTTGGGCTAATGGAAGAGTTTTAATAAAAGAAGAAAATGGTTGGCTTTTTCAGTGGAACGGCGAAGATTTAAATGAAGAAATAATCGGCAGTAAAAACATAGACAACGAATTAGCAAAAAATTTACTTTTTAATGATAATATTTCTGAGGCGCTTAATGAGCGGAATTTTGAAATTGTGGAACCTCAGAAAGCTGAGTTTTCAGGTTCTGTTTTCCCTCCAAGCTATGGGTTTGTTCCTTACGTTGAACTTGAAAATGCTATTAGAATAGGTATTTCAGAAGATTCAGCTATTGCCGGACCGGTCCAACCGGAAGAACAAACAGAGCAACCAATAGCGCAACAGCCCCTCGAAGAAGAAATTACTTTGCCTATTATCGGCAAAGTAAAGACGAATGAGCTCTCTTTGCCGGCTCTAACTTTTCTTTTGGGTTTAGCTGATGGTTTTAATCCTTGCGCTTTTTTCATTCTAACTTTTCTTTTAGCGGCTTTAATTGGCTTAGCCGGAGCCAGGAAAAAGATTTTTTTGGTGGGAGGAATTTTTGTATTTTTTTCAGCCTTGTTCTATTTCCTGTTTATGGCTGTTTTGCTGAACGTTTTCCAATTAGGGGGAAAATTAATTATTTTTACTATAGTTGCGGGAATAGTAGCTGTTATAGTCGGGTTGTTGAACATAAAGGATTATTTTGCTTTTCAAAAAGGAATTTCTTTAACTTTGCCTAAAAATAGTAAAGAAAGATTTATACAAAGGGTAAAAAACTTAAGCTTAGCAAAGAATACTTGGACTTTGATTACGGCTTCTATAATTATCGCTGCCACGGTTAATCTTTATGAACTTCTTTGTACTTTTGGTTTTCCTTTGATTTACACTCGGATTTTGAGTTTAAGACAACTTTCCTCTCTCCAGTATTATTTTCACCTACTCTTTTATAATTTAGTTTATATTATTCCTTTAGTGGTAATTTGCTTGATTTTTGCCATAACTTTAGGCAAAAAGACTTTCAGTAAGGTTTGGGTAAAGAGATTAAAGTTAATTTCTGGATTTATGATTCTCTTTCTAGGTTTGGTTTTGATATTTGAACCTAAATTATTAGAGTGTATATCCACCGCCTTTGGGGTTTTAATCTCAGCGATAATAGTTTCTGGAATAATTATTCTAATTAAATTCTTTTTAACAAAAAAGAATTCTCCCAAATTATAAGAAAGAGGAGCGATGTTGATATTTACATTAATTTAAAATGAACAAAACCGCCCTCCCGGCGGTTTTTTTAAAAAACCTTTAGTAGATATTATCATACAAATGCTGGTGAGGTTGACAACTATATCAAACCTTGATACAATCCAAGCAGTTCCGATTTTCTCCAAATTTCTAATTTGGAAAGAAAATCGAGAATCCACGATATTGTATCTAAATTAAAATTTAGACAATATCGGGAATATTTAAAAACTAAAAAAGAAAGGATATCGTTATGAAAAGGACAAGAATTTTTTTAGCCATGTTTGTCATGGCTATAGCGCTAATTGCTGTTGGCTGCAAAAATAAAGAAGAAAAACTAGACCAAGAGCAAGAGAAAAGAATGGAACAACAAAGTTTTGAAGAAAACCTTTTAAGTTATCCATCTGATTTTGAACCCTTCCTGAGCAAGGTTCTCAATAATGTTTCTGTTAAAGAGAAGCTTTCTCTGGGAATGTTGAAGCTGGAAAAGGGGATGGAGATCACTTATGAGAAGGAATTGCCTTCGCGGATTGAAGTTTTCTCGCTGAATGAAGGAAAACTTCCTTATGATGTGTATTGCCTATACAAAAACAAGAGAACTTTCCTTATGGACGGCTCTATGATAATCGTCCACGGAAAGGCTTCTGTTAAAAGTTTCACCTTGGAGCCATTTAAAAAAGAATGGAAAAAAGATGAACTTCAACCTATATTAAGGAAATATTCTTTAACGGTATATATTCCCATGGGTGATTATCACGTTCCGGCGCTTGAGAGTTACGAAGAATTTATGGATGTTTGGGACCCGGACAATGATATTGTATTTTACATTGGGGAGCCCCGACCGGACTTTATTGCATGGGAGGGAAATAAACCCTATCTAATGAAAAAGTCAGGTAAATTCTGGAACGAACGCAAGTAATGTCTTTTAATAGCACAGGTTTAAAAAACCTGTGCTTTTTTACTACAAGGAAGGCGAGAGGAAACAGATATTTTATATCTGTTTCCCGAGCCGACGAAGGAGCAAGCTTTGCTTATTTATCCTGAACGTGCTGAAAGATTTGCCCTCAATACATTAAGGAGGTAAGATAAAATGGAAGAGAAAATATGAGACTTTCAAAAGATCAGTATTATTTAAATATCGCCAGGGAAGTTGCCCAGAGGTCAACCTGCCTTAGATTAAAAGGCGGAGCGATTATCGTTAGAAACGACCAAATTGTCTCCACCGGATATATCGGGGCTCCTCGAGGAACAAAAGACAGCCTTGAAAGAGGATATTGTTTAAGGGATAAATTAAAAATTCCTCATGGTCAGAGATATGAACTTTGCCGTTCGGTTCACGCCGAGCAAAACTGTATTATTAATGCCGCCAGAGCCGGGGTAAGTATTTTAGATGGCGATATGTATATTTATATGTTAAGCGCTAAAGATGGAAAAGAGGTTGATTCTTTTCCTTGTTTTATTTGTAAAAAAATGATTATTAACGCCGGTTTAAATCGAGTAATTTGCTCTACTGAAGATAAAAAGATGGAGATATTTTATATCAAGGATTGGGTAAAAGATTGGCAGGAAAGAGATATTTTAGATGACCAGCATCAATACGGAGTAGATACAAACATTAAAGAAAATTTAAAAAATGATTAAAAGCACTTATCACAAGGAAGGCGAGGGTAACGGACACGAAGTGTCTGTTACCCGAGTCAACGCAGGGGCAAGCTCTGCTTATCCGGGGAAATTTATTGTGGTGGAAGGACTTGATGGTTCCGGCCAAACTTCTCAAACTTCTCTTTTAAAAGATTTCTTTATTGAAAAAGGCTATCAAGTAGTTTTAACTAAAGAGCCAACTCAAGATTCCGAAGCTGGAAAAAAGATTAAAGAAATTTTAGAGAAAAAAATTGAAACAAATCCATTAGAATTGCAGAAATTATTTGCTGAAGATAGAAAAGAGCATCTGGAAAATACAATCATTCCCGCTTTGAAACAAGGGAAAATGGTTATTTCGGACAGATATTTCCTTTCCACTTTTGCCTTCGGCACGGCCCACGGCGCTGATTTAAACGAGTTGATTGAAATGAATGATAATTTTTTACTTCCTGATTTAATTTTCCTGCTCAAAGTGAATCCTAAAGTTTGCATTAGAAGAATAGAGAAAAGGGGAGATCCAAAAACCCTTTTTGAAAAGGAAGAAAAATTAGCTAAAGTTTGGGAAATTTATAAAATATTACCGAATAAGATTGATAATATTTATATGATTGACGGTGAAGAATCAATTGAAGAAGTTTTTGAGCAAATTGAAAAAGTCGTTGTCGAAAAGATTTTTACACTCGGTAGCGAGGATGAAATTAAAACATGAATGTGTTTTCATTTCAGACGAGCGCCCCGAGGGCAAGCTTCGCTTATAACGTTATTAAATTATATTTATATGACTGATGAACTTAAAATTTTTTCCGGTCGAGCCAATATTCCTTTAGCTCAAAAAATTGCTCGTATCTTAAGTCATCCATTGAATAAGGTTAATATCTCCGATTTTCCCGATTCTGAGATTCATATTGAACTCAAAGAAAGCGTCCGCGGTAGGGACGTTTTTATTATTCAATCCGTATCTCGTTTTTTAAATCACTCAGTGAATGATGCCTTGATAGAACTTTGTTTAATGCTTGATGCGGCTAAGCGAGCCTCGGCAAAAAGAGTTATCGCCATCGTTCCTTATTTTGGTTATGCCCGTCAAGAAAAAATGGCTACCGGGCGGGAATCTATTAGCGCTCGGTTAGCCATTGACAGTATTGTTAACGCCGGCGCTGACGGGATTGTCGTTTTTGACTTGCATTCTCCCGCTATACAGGGTTTTGCTAAAGTACCGTTTGACAATTTAACACCCTTCAGCATGTTAGTTAATTATTGGAAGAAAAAAGGGTTAAAAAACGCAGTAGTTGTCTCTCCGGACGCAGGCAGAACGCGTCTTGCTGATAAATACGCTAAAGTATTGGGCTTACCGATAGTTTTAATGCATAAAAATAGGGTAGGGAATGAAGTAAGAGTTGAATTGGTAGCCGGAGAAGTAAAGAACAAGATTCCTATCATTACTGATGATTTAATTGCCGGAGGTTCTATTATTAATCATATTAGGAAGTTAATTGAACTTGGAGCTAAAAAAGAAATTTATATTAGTATTACTCATCCAGCCTTTTGTGGTAACGCTAAAACAAAACTTAGTTGTCCGGCTATTAAAGAAATAGTTGCCACAGATACGATTGATGTTTTACCGGAATATAAGTTTAAAAACATCAAATTCTTATCCGTAGGACCTATTCTCGCTAAAGCCATTAATTTAATTCATAAAGAAAAGTCAATTGGAAGTCTTTATCTGTCTAATTACTTATAAAAATTTCAGTGTCTCTTAAAAAATACTGGCAAAAAAGGAAGTTTGAAAAAACCTCTGAGCCTAAAGGAGAAATTTTTGAAACCTCAAAAGATAGATTTGTGGTTCAAGAGCATTGGGCGAAAACCCATCATTTTGATTTCAGATTAGAGATGTTCTCCTCCGCTAAGACCACAGAGGAAAAAGAGGTAGTTTTAAAATCTTGGGCGGTGCCAAAGGGAGTACCGGAGAAAGAAGGAATTAAAAGGTTGGCTATCCAAACAGAAGACCATCCTTGTTCCTATATTGATTTTGAAGGTGAGATTCCCGAAGGTTCATATGGAGCGGGGACTGTTAAAATTTTTGATAAAGGAGAATATAAGTTAAAAGAAAGAACCGAGGACAAAATCATCTTTGAGCTAAAAGGTGAAAAATTAAAAGGGAATTATATTTTAATAAAAACGAAAAGCCGAGAGAATCAATGGTTGTTATTTAAAACTCCATAATAAAATGGGGTTCTTGCGCCAGAGAAAGAAAAATGTTTCAATTTGCATATTTTGGGGCTGTGGATAACTTTACTTGTGTTTTGTTAGTTTAACAGTATTATTAAATTGAGATTCGAAACTTTGACGGTTTAGTTGTGAAGTTATTCCTTTCAGTCTTTATGATTGATAGAAGTTTCGGGTCTCACTGAAGAACCTCGCTTTGCGAGGTTTTTCATTTTAGATTATCCTTCCAGTATTTTCTGGTAAAATAAGAGAACAGCATGAAAACAAAAAGTGAAAGCCGAATAATTAAAATCTACTGCTCTAAATGCAAAACCTTGCTTTATAAATATCGCAAAGAAGGTAAAGGATTTTTGGTTAAATGTTATAAAAACAAAATTGTAAAAGATTTTACTAAAGGAGATTTAAAATGTCCTCAGTGCAAAAAACCCTTTGCTAGAGAAATAATAATACACGGAAAACCCGCTAATAAAATTATTCAAGGCAGAGTTTTTATAAAAGGATAAGAATCAAAGATTCTTGCCTTGGTGGCGTTCGGAAGAAATAAGCAAAGCTTGCGTCTAGTGCGCTCAGAAGAAATAGATACAAGCATCAATTTCTTCTTCGCTACTAGCCATAGAAAAATAAATTTTCAATCTTTCTTCTCACTTGCCAGTGTAGTTTTTTATTTACCAAACCTTCTTTGGCGTCGGGCAAAATCACGCAGAATCATATCTAAATCTTTTTCGGTGAAATCCGGCCAGTACTTTTTTGAAAAATAAAGTTCGGAATAAGCTCCCTGCCAAATTAAAAAGTTAGAAATTCTCTGTTCTTTACCGGTGCGAATTATTAAATCTAAATCAGAAGTCCAAAGATTTTGAGAAACTACATCTTCGGTAATTTCTTTTAGCGGTAATTTCTTTTTGATAATATTTTTAAAAGCCTGAACGATTTCAGCTCTGCCTCCATAACTCAAAGCAAAGTTTAAAATCATTTTCTGATTATTTTTAGTCAATTTCTCCACCTCTTTTATTGATTTTTGCAAAAGCCTTGCGAGTCCTTCTCTTTGTCCAATTACCCGAACCTTTATTTCCTTTTTGTAAATTTGCTGAACGTTCTCTTTACTAAAAGCCTGTTTTAATAATTTCATAAGATAACCAACCTCTTTTTTAGAACGCTTCCAGTTTTCAGTGGAAAATACAAATAAGGTTAAAATTTTTATCCCTCGTTCTTTACACCAAGTTACAGTTTTCTTGACGGTTTCCAACCCTTCCTTGTGCCCTTCAAAAGCAGGTAAACCTTTTTCTTCGGCCCATCTGCGGTTGCCGTCAATAATAATGCCTAGATGATTTGGAATTTTCATATTTTATTTAAAAAATCAGTTAATCCTTTAAAAAATCAATAATTGCTATCTCCAAGGGAATAATCGGGAACTGGCTGTATCGCATTTGCGCGTATGCGTTTATAAGATTTTTAATAAGGTTTAAATGTTTCTTGGTGAATTTCTCTCCGTGCTTTTTTAATTTTGAAAGATGCTCTTCGGTCAGCTCTTTCTTAAAAACCTTTTTCATTGTTGGGGTGAAACTGAGAACCGCAGTTTTTCTCAGGTACCCAATAAGGTCTTTGTTGAATCTGGCAAGATTATAGCCATTTTCCTCAATCTCCGATAGCATTTCCAGAGACTTATCTAATCTATTTTCCAAAAGATGCTCCACGAGCTCGCTTAGCTTATCAAACCCTATTTTCCCAATCATTCCTTCAACTTCCGCGACGATAATTTCTTTATCGCCTCCGGCCACTAATTGGTCTAAGAGAGATTCAGCGTCCCGAAAGCTTCCTTCGGCGCTTGAGGCGATAAGTTCCAAAGCTTCGTTTGAAATTTTAATATTCTCTTTTTTAACAATATTTTTTAATTTTCCAATCACTTCCTGGAGGGATGCTTTCTTAAAGTGAAACTGTTGCGTTCGGGAAGAAATCGTTGACGGAATTTTTTCCATTTCAGTAGTTGCTAGAATAAAAATAACATGCTTCGGAGGCTCCTCTAAAGTTTTTAAAAGAGCGTTGAAAGCGTCCCGAGTTAACATATGCACCTCGTCAATTATAAATACTTTATAAAGGTTTGAGGAGGGCGGGACTCGAACGTTTTCTTTTAAATTTCTAACCTCGTCAATACCGCGATTTGAAGCGCCGTCAATTTCAATTACGTCTAAATCCAAGCCTGCGTCAATATCCCGGCAAGTTTGACATTTATTACATGGTTCGCCCTTCTTTTGAAATTCTTTATCACTCTGTCGTTTTTCACAATTTGCCACTTTGGCGATAAGGCGAGCTGTTGTAGTTTTACCTGTTCCGCGAGGGCCGGTAAAAAGATATGCATGGGCTAGTTTATTCTGCCTAGCCGCTTCCTTTAGGATTTTAATGATTATCTCCTGGCCGAGCACGTCGGAAAAAGTAATTGGTCTATATTTACGATATATTGCTAAACCCATAACATCTATAATATTAAACGAGGAGATGAAAAGTAGCAACTAGAATTGAGAACCGCCGCGCGAAACGCAAGAGGATTTATCCTCTGTAGCTTTAGCGAAGGAGGATGTCTAGTGGAATTAATTATGGTAAAATAGAAACAATACCAAAACCAACAGTTAAACAGTTAAAATTTTACTATCAAACATGTGGAGAGCAATAGTTATTTTAATAATTATTATCGCTGTTGTGGTCGGGATAGCGATATTTTCCGGAAATAAAGAAGATCTAGGAGATAATAACAAACCAATTAATCAAGCAATAACTATGGATAAATTGACGCTTGCAAGCTCAGAATTTGAGTCGGGTGGCAGTATCCCGTCCAAATATACTTGCGATGGAGAAAACATTAATCCGCCTCTTCAAATCTCCGGTGTTCCGGAGGGAACAAAATCGCTTACTTTGATAATGGATGACCCGGACGCTAAACCTGTAGCCGGTAAAGTTTGGGACCACTGGCTGGTTTGGGATATTCCCGCTTCAACCACTGAAATTATTGAAGGCCGGGAACCTGAAGGTATTCACGGTAAAGGCACTAGCGGCAATACCGACTATTATGGTCCTTGTCCGCCGGACAAGGAACATACTTACTATTTTAAACTTTACGCCCTTGACGCTGAGCTTGAACTTGAGGCTGGTTCTAATAAACAAGAGTTAGAAAACGCAATGGACGGTCATATTCTCAGCCAAACTGTTCTTTTGGTTAATTACGAGAAACAATAATCCGGTGTTTAAAATTCCTAAAAATAATGATAAATATTTCTGGACCTGGCACGTTATTGAAAAGATGAAATATTATAGAATTTCATCTTCTCTGGTAAAACGGATTATCCGTCATCCCGAACGAACTGAGGAGGGGATTGCTTTAAACACTATCGCCTCAATGAAAGTGTCCGGAGCCAAACGCCGCCAGGAAGTTTGGGTAATGTACCAGTTAGCAGATAGTAAAAAGAAAGAAACGGGTAGTAGATACGAAAAGGATGGGAAAATAAAAATCATTACAGCTTGGCGGTACCCGGGAGAAAGTCCAAAGAGAAATCCCGTGCCAATAGAAATATTACAAGAAGTAAAGGGACTTTTGTGATAACTCTTAATTCCTAATTTATAATTCTTTTTATTTTATGTCTAAATTATCAATCGGTATTGTAGGTCTCCCTAACGTGGGCAAGTCCACATTGTTTAATATTCTTACTAAACAATCGGTAAATGCGGCTAATTATCCCTTCGCCACGATTGATGCCAATGTTGGAGTAGTCTCCGTGCCGGATGAGCGGTTGGATAAGGTAGCTGAATTAAATAACAAAAGCGACAAGAAAATACCAACCGTCGTTGAGTTCTATGATATCGCCGGTTTGGTTAAAGACGCTAATAAAGGGGCGGGTCTCGGTAATAAGTTTTTGAGCCATATTAAAGAAAC
>Ga0075124_10001687_pt1 | contig 10299 bp, 7 predicted proteins | sample AntAceMetag02UKS_FD_69809 | JGI IMG/M metagenome (GOLD analysis project Ga0075124, IMG submission 69809) | Saline lake microbial communities from Ace Lake, Antarctica - Antarctic Ace Lake Metagenome 02UKS | ecosystem: Environmental > Aquatic > Non-marine Saline and Alkaline > Saline | place... | reverse complement strand
CACCAAGAGTTGCTTCACGATTATCATACGCCTCCAGGACTTTTTCCAGTGTATTTTCTACCAGATTCTCAAGCGTTATTGCTTTGATATCTTCTGGTTTATAGGGTATATTATATTCAAGGGACAAATAACTGCATATTGCATCCAGATCCCAATTCTCATAATATCTTTCCAGAGCAGTAATTTCTTCAACTTTCTCCGTAATAGTTTCTCTGATCATCTCTATTATTTCATTTTTAAGATCATAGCCTCTCAGTACGTTTCTACGGTAGCGATAGATCACTTTACGCTGCTGGTTCATCACCTCATCATATTTGATCAATTGCTTTCTGATCTCAAAATTATAGCCTTCCACTCGCTTCTGAGCATTTTCCACTGCTTTATTCATCCAGGGATGGGCAAGTGCTTCACCGCTTTGAAAGCCAAATTTTAGCATCATGGGAGCAATCCTGTCTGATCCGAATAATCTCATAAGGTCATCTTCCAGTGAAAGATAAAAGCGTGAAGTTCCTGGATCTCCCTGTCGACCTGCTCTACCTCTTAACTGTCTATCAATTCTACGGCTTTCATGTCTTTCCGTTCCGATCACATGCAATCCATCAATAGGCAATCCAAAAGGATAGTCTTCTTTCAAGGTGTGATCAAGTCCCTGATACTCCGATTTATCCTTGCTCACTACTCCCTTACCAAGTTTAATATCTGTTCCACGTCCAGCCATATTAGTAGCAATTGTAACTGATCCCGGTTCTCCGGCATTCTTAATTATTTCGGCTTCACTTTCATGATATTTGGCATTTAATATTTTGTGCTCAATCTTTTTCCGGGACAGCAGCCTGCCTAATTTCTCTGACACATCTACAGTTACCGTACCCACCAGAATGGGTTTACCTCGCTCATGCCAATACTCTATCTCATTGATAATTGCCTGGTATTTCTCATTTTTGGTCAAATATATAAGATCATTATGGTCAATTCTGGAGATGGGCTCATTTGTGGGTATCACTGTAACAGGAAGATTATATATCTCCAGGAATTCACCTTCTTCAGTAATTGCAGTTCCAGTCATACCAGCAAGTTTATCATACATCCTGAAAAAGTTCTGCAAAGTAATAGTAGCAAAGGTTTGTGTTGCCTCTTCTATTACGCAGTTTTCCTTTGCTTCCAGGGCTTGATGCAAACCGTCAGAAAATCTCCGACCTGGCATCATTCTTCCAGTAAATTCATCCACGATCATCACTTTGCTGTCCTGAACAACATATTCAATATCTTTTTCAAAGATCACATAAGCCCGTAATAATTGCTTAATATTGTGAAGTCTTTCATTTTTATCAAAATATTCATCCTGAACTTTTTCCTTGGCTTTTACTTTTTCTTCAAAGCTAAGAGCTTGGTTATCGTCCACTTCTGCCAGCAATTCATCAAGCTGTCTTAACACAAATAGATCAGGATTACTGCTGGACATATATTCATTACCCTTATCAGAAAGCTCTACGCTGTTATGTCTTTCCTCCACAAAATAAAAGAGCTCCTCATTTATCAGATTCATTTTCTTTTCTCTTATATACAAACCCTCATAATCCTGCATTTGTTTTTTTAATTCACTCTTCTTCATAAATTTTATAAAGGATTTGTTCTTAGGTGCTCCCCGAAATATTTTGAGAAGTAAATTACCTATCTCATCTTCATCACGATTCGTGCCCTTTTCCAGTTCTTCACGAAGTCTTCCAAGAAAACCGTTGATCAGAATACTTTGTTTATCTACCATCTGCCGGATCATTGGCTTCAATTCAGGATAAAAATTCTTGCTTTCTGATACAGGTCCGCTTATGATAAGTGGTGTTCTGGCTTCATCAACCAAAACGCTATCCACCTCATCCACTATAGCATAATATAATTTTCCCTGCACCAGTTGCTCTTCTCTGATTGCCATGTTATCACGCAGATAATCAAATCCAAATTCACTGTTTGTGCCATAGGTTATATCGCATTGATAAGCTGCCAGTTTCTCATCATTATTCAATCCAGTAATATTTACACCTACTTTCATTCCATGAAATGTAAAGATCGGTTTCATCCATTCAGCATCACGACTTGCAAGGTAATCATTCACAGTTATAAGATGGCAGCTATGTCCTGAAAGGGCGTTAAGAAACAAAGGCATTGTTGCTACAAGGGTTTTTCCTTCACCAGTTGCCATCTCTGCAATTTTACCTTCGTGCAGAGCAATTCCACCGATTATCTGAACATCATAGGGAACCATTTCCCAGACCTGCATTGTGCCACGGACTTCAAATTCACTACCCAGCATTCTGCGACAGGTATCTTTCACAATCGCAAAAACTTCAGGTAAATATTCTCCCAGGATTGTTTGCCGGTCAATTTTTATCTGCTCGATCAAGATATCTATCTGATTGCCATAAGAGGTTCGCTCTGAATCTTTTACTGCTACCTGATAATCATGTTGTAATTTTTCCAGTTTTGCTTCTGAACCAGATATGAGTTCCTTGATATCATGGCGAATGATATTCACCCGCTCTCGTAGTTCATCATCATTCATCTTTTCCAGACCAGGATAAATTTCATATATTTTATCAAGGTAGGGTTGAACTTTTTTCAGTTCACGATCATACCTGTTACCAAATAGTTTCAGCATCATATTCTTAATCATTATAACTTCCTGTAATTTATAATACTACAATTAACATATATCTAATATGTGTCAATATTTTCACGTAATATGACCTAAAAATGCTTATGATTTATTCTCCAGCCAGCTTCGATAATCCTGCAGAAATCTCCTGGCATTTTCTCCGGTTAAACTCAATCGCCAGAATGAATCTCCACCTTGTACTGATTCAAAGTTCACTTTCAGAACCATCTCGCCAAGTTCATTCATCCACTGGCAAAAAACCACTTTGTCATACGGTATAATATATTCTTTATCTTCATAATAACTTTTCATCTTCAATTTCCTCTAATTGGCAAACTTCTATTACTGCTTATCATGTCAATTATTTTCTACCTTATTATTGCAACAGATTTCAGTATATCTATATCTGTTATATCAAGAAAATATCTAAATAAAATAAATCAGAGGCACACAATTTGTCTGCCCCTGATTAATTTATTATCAGCTATATATTGATTTATAGGCTTGTTGCCAAAATGGCAAGTCCCTTCTCCAGTTGATCAATATCCAAAGCATAACTGATGCGAATCCAACCTTTACCATTTTTACCAAAAGCACTTCCCGGGATCACAATCACTCCTTTATCAGCAAGTTCAGCTGCCAGTTTTGTGTCATCCTGTTCAACCTTGATAAACAGATATGGAAATGCATCTGGTGTGAGATATTTCACATGAGCCATTTTTGTGAAAAAATATTCTACGATAAAGTCATAATTCTTTTGCAGTTGAGCTTTGATATCATATATAGTTGCTATTCCTGCTTCACTTAATGCTGTGATCCCAACTTTCTGTGAGATATATGGTGCACAGGTGCTTTGATACTGATGAGCCACCACAATTGGTTTTATATATTGGGTAATTTTACTTGCTGTCCAGCCAATTCGCCAGCCTGTCATACAATAAGCCTTGCTCAATCCAGATATTGCTATGGAATTATCATATAGCTCCAATATACTGGGTTGGCGGGGAATAAAGGTCAATTCCCGGTATATCTCATCTGAGATTATCATGATATTCTTTTCTGAGCAGACATCTACCATGTATTTCAGCTCTTCTAATGTAAAGCACTTGCTTAACGGATTTGATGGATTACAGATCATCATAATTTTAGTTCGGCTGCTGATCTTGGCAGCGAAATCTTCTTTATCAAGACTGAATTCCTTGTCTGGGTCAAGCCGGTAATACACCGGAACACCCTTATTCAGCTTTATCGATGCCTCATAAGCTAAAAATGTGGGGTCCGCCAGCATCACTTCATCTCCAGGATTTACAAAAGCTGTAAAACATGAATGGATTGCCTCAGCAGCTCCACAGGTTACGCACACGCCTTCAGGTTTAATTACGTTATTATAATAATTTGCTATCTGCTCGCGGAATTCTTTCATGCCAGCATTTTCAGTATAACGACAATTCTCATTCAAAGCAACTTCTGATGCTCTTCTTCTCAATAATTCAGGTGTCTCAAATTGAATTTCTCCCAATCCCAGGTTAATTGCCTTTCCCTGTGCTGCTTCGAATATCTGTCGTATTATTGATTTCTGGACAGAATTCATTCGCTCAGCTTGTTCTAAAAGCATTTTACCTCCATAATAATATTTTTTATACTCATAAATTGTTACCTTTTTATTCTGTCAATCAGAATAAAAATCACCCCTCGAATATAGACTTTGGGATGGATGGATCAATTTAGATATGGAGAATGCAAATTTATATTTTATTTAAAAGAAATAACTTTGGCTCCCCTGATGCTTCCCACTTTTAGTTCCAGTAAAGCTTCATTCGCTTTTTCCAGAGGATATTCCGTAACTGCCGGTAGTAGTTTCATTTCTGCTGAAATAGCTATAAATTCCCGTACATCTGAAATTGTCACATTTGCTACTGACTTGATCTCTTTCTCCTGCCAGAGATGTTCCTCATATTTGATCTTTAGCAGCTGCCCTTGATCATGGCTTTCTTTACGAATAGCATTTATCACCAGTCTGCCACCCGGCTTCAAATTGGAGAGCGCTTCCACTACAGGTTTCCACACAGGAGTGGTATCAATAATTGCATGGCATGGTTCTGGTGATCTGTCTGACGTATCTCCAGCCCAGTCTGCTCCTAATGAAAGGGCAAATTCTCGTTCATCTGGATTTCGAGCAAACACCTGAAAATGACTCTCAGGATAAAGATATTGTGCAGTTTTAAGCACCAGATGTGCTGATGCTCCAAATCCGGTAAATCCCAGATAGTCACCATTTGAGATACCTGCAAGCTTCAATGAACGGTAGCCAACTGCTCCAGCGCAAAGCAATGGTGCTGCCTGTATGGCAGAATAGAAATCAGGGATTTTTACAGTAAAGTCTGCTTTAGCTGCCATATATTCAGCATATCCACCATTTGCATCTCTACCAGTTGCTATAAAATCAGGGCACAGGTTTTCCAGACCCGATTGGCACCACTCACACTTACCACAGGCAGAAAATATCCACGCTACTCCTACAATATCTCCAGGTAAAAATTCATCTACATTAGCCCCTGTTTTGATGACTTCGCCCACCACCTGATGCCCGGGAATGACTGGGTATTGAGGTGGGGGAGTGCGACCTTCGATCTCATCAAGCTCAGTGTGGCAGATACCACATGCCTGCACCTGGATAAGTATCTCATCATTCTTGATCTCAGGAACTGCTATTTCCACTAACTGAAGAGGTGAAGTTTCCTCTTTCAGATCATATATCCCATCAAGTATCATTGCTTTCATTATTTCACTCCCTTCTGTGATTGTCTATTCTGATCATTTTAGAATGTGTATCTCACCTTGAGGTAAGCCTGTCGGTAATCTATAATATACTCCTCATCAATTTCATCTTGTACTGATTTATATCCAAGAAACAGATAGCATTGATCTTTGAATTCATAGCTGATATTAGAGAAGAATCCCAGGTATGCAGATTGCCACTCGGTTTCGTAATCGTTATATCTTAAACCATTTGTGAGGGAAAATTTATTAGTGAAATTAAAAGTAAGATCAATATTGCCGATCCAGTATTGATCATCTACACCGCAGGAATCTGGCAGACCGAAATATCTCTGTTTTTGTGTCGATAGCTGGTAAGAAATAAAATCACTAATGTCTCCAAACAGAGAATAATTCACATTATCTTTATCAGCATTCTGTTCAAGACTGAAAATGATGCTTTGTCCTGCATTGTATGATATACTTGCACTTAACCAGTCAATTTGCCAAATGCTGAAAGAAGTCCAGATATTATTCCAGTCATAAATCGTTCCGTTATATTCCTCCTGACCCATGTTAAGATTCATATTGAAATTGAATTTCTGTTGTGAGTTCATCCAGAAATTGATCCCGCCATTTTCCTCAATCATATCTTTACTGGCATTATCAATAGTTTTATGATACCAGATACCAGAACCGAATATTTTCAGGAATTTCCTTTCTGGTTCGCTGTCATAAGAAATATTGACATTCATGGCAGAGAAATGCCGTATATATAGTAGCCCCATATCAGTATCGAAATCTTTGCTGCGAGTGCACCCATTAATAGACCAGTCAAAATCGCCTTTCTCACCATTATATCCATAATTAAATGTATATCCTTTTCTTTTATCCTGCTCAGTATTATCTTTATATGAGAGATCAATTTCAGTCCATACTGTTTGATTTTGCCTGAATTCCCAACGTGGATTGATCACCAGAACTTCATTATGGTAGTCTTTATTCATCCGGTTTAGGAGTGTCATCTGAATATCCAGATTTTTCCATTTGGGTTTGAATGCCAGTAGATTATAAATATCATCATCATGAACTACTTCACCATCTTCCTTCACCTCTTTATCCATCGCTGATAAAAAGCCATAGGAGAAATGCTCTGAATTGCCAGTTAGCTTCACAGCATATTGAGGCTGTCTGATATGCCGTGAATAAAATATATTATTATCTACTCCAAATACATTAATATCTTCTATAAAGAAATACCTGTTCTCACAAAAACTCGGCTCATAGCGTTCATTAAAATTATTCTGCAGGTTATCCATAGGAATATCAGAAAAATCTGGATTAAAGCTCAGTTTCAGCTTGGTTGCTGATGTGGGATTATAGGAAAAATTGAGACCCACATTATCAGGATCAAAGGACTCTTTTTTTTCTATCAGATCATATTTCTTCACAAAGTATGGAGATACCTTATAATTCCTGTTCTTTGTGATCTCTTCCTCCAGCCTTACGTCATAAGCTGTGCGATAATAATCCTTGCCCATCTCTATTGTCCCGTAAGGAAATGAATAAAAATCTTCATCATCATGAAAATAACGCGTGAGTATGATTTTCCACTCATAAGGAGGATTTCCCCAGAATCGTAGATCCTTAAAGGGTATGGTCATCTTGCTTTTCCAGATATTGCCCGAAAATGTGCTCTCGTTCTCATAATCACTGTTCCAGCCCGTATCAATGTTCATACCTGGATTCCTAACACAGTCATAATGATTCTCCAGTGGAAAAGAATAGAACATATAGGCATAATAATTCTTTACATCAGTTATGATCTGAATTCGAAAAAAATCACAATCAACCCATTCATCTGCTGATCCTAAACGACCTTTATCAAAGTTCTCATCCGTTTCACACTCCGCTTCCACATACAAATTGTCACCATCGTGCCAGAGCCAGGCATCTGATGTTAATGGTATTGGTTTTGAGTCATCTGGTGAAATCCTCACAAAACCACTAAGATGATTTGACTCACTTCGTAATTCCTTATCGGAATAAGGAATTGTAAAACCTGCTAACTCATAAGAAACCAATATAAGAATTATTGAGATAATAATAAATTTCAAATTTACCTCCCGATCAGTCTCTTCTCTGTTTCCTTTTTCCCAGATTAAAAGTCAAGAATATTCTACCCATATGCAAAAATTGAACAGTCTCCTCAGGAGGTGATGCGTGATATTCAGGAAATAACTTGACCATAAATTTGATATATGTAAACAATTCATCTGAAATGAATTTAAATTGTTGTGATGTATAAGGAAAATACTAAAATGCAAGATAAGGTAAATAAATTTAGGGTAGAGAGGAGCCGGTTACAGAATTTGATGCAAGAGCATTCTGGTTTGAGTACAAAACGATTTTTAAGCCTGGACAATCAGGTTTACCGTGAAGGAGTGATCGAGCCTAAGAATAAAGAGATGATGGGACTGGTGGCATCGCTGGTATTGCGTTGTGATGATTGCATCTGTTATCATCTTGATAGATGTTTTCAGGAAGGTGTAAGTGACGCTGAACTTGATGAGATATTGGCTATTGGTTTAGTTGTGGGTGGCAGCATCACTATTCCGCATATAAGGCGTGCCTGGGACTTTTGGAAGAATATTACCTTAACCACGGAAAACACTGAAGAATGAAAGAGGTGAAGGGATTTATATTGGAATTGGGTGGTTATCTGGGATTTTATAGTTTAGTTTGTTTATCGGGTAAATGATAAAAAGAGGATTGAACCACGTGATACACAGAACACACCGAAGAATACTAAAAAAGGATATATAATGATGAGAAGAATTATTTATGTAATAGTAGTGCTGGTGATGTTTGCTGTTATGCAGGCAGATTTGGGTGAGCAGGCAATAATACAGATATTTGATGATGAACTTTTGAGTGCTGAGGATATTTATCAGCAGTTTATGATGTTTGATGATTATCAGGATGTAAGTGAAAAGGGAATTGTGAAGTTAGATAGTTTGGCTGACGGTTCTCCCTGGTGTTATTATGTGCCGGATAGTTATAATGTTGATAAGCCTAATGGTTTGATCATCTGGCTGCATGGTGGAGTGGGGCGAGAAGACTATTTTGATCCGGAAGAATACTGGGTTGACCATTCGATCTTAGAATTTGCCAAAGAAGCTGATTTATTGGTTTTGATGCCAATGAGCAGAGGTGATTGCATGTGGTGGGAATCTGCTGGAGAAAAGCATGTTTTTGATGAGCTGCTGATCATGAAAGAGAGATTTAATATTGATGATGATAGAGTATATATGACTGGCTTTTCTGATGGGGGATCTGGTTCTTATCATTTTGGTTATCGGCTGCCTAATGAATTTGCTGCTTTTTATCCCCTTAATGGCATGATCTCAGTTCCGGCACACGTTACAGGCAAAACCTGTTTTATCAGGAATCTGCAGAATCGGTATCTGAGAGTAGTTAACACAGATCAAGATGGACTTTATCCTGCTGTGAGTACGCGATTGACAATGGATTTGGCACTTGACGCCGGGGCAGATATCAGTTATCGAGAATATTGGGGTTATGGACATGACTGGGGCTATTTTGATGAGGATTTGCCATTGATGGCTAAGGATATGCAGAAACGGGCAAGGGATAGTTTCCAGTCGCATATCTATTGGGAATGTATTTCATCTGAAGAATATAACCGTTGTGACTGGCTGGAGATCACCGCACTTGATACTTTGGCAGAAAAGCAGGACTGGCAGCAGGAATATAATGTTCAACTTCCTGATGACCGGATAAGTTTTGGATTTTATCACGATTCGGAATTCAAAGGGGATGGGATCATGGTCAATAAAGTAATAGAATCCTCACTGGCAGCAGAAATGGGATTGACAGATAATGACATCATTATTGCCATGGATGAAGTGACGATCACAAATATTGATGAAATGGAAGAATTGAAAACTGAAAAACAGCGTGGTGATGAGGTGAGTTTAACGGTTTATAGAGAAGGTGAGACATCCCTTTTGAAAGGAGAATTTCCTGAGATAGTCTATTATGATGCTTTCTTTTATGATCAATCTTCTGGAGCTGTGAAAGGGAAATATCATGGGAATATATTTGAAGTGCAAACCTCCAGGGTTAAGACTGTGGCAATATATCTCAATCCCGAGATGGTGAATCTGAAAATACCCGTCAAGGTGATCATAAATGGAAAGGAAGTTTTTAATGAAATAGTTGGTTATGACCAGGAAATTATGAAGGAGAACATCATTAAGAATAAAGACCGTAAAGCTTTGTGGGTTAATAAGCTGGAATTTGATGTGGAGAAGTGACATGCACTATGTTTACTTTGTCCACTATGTCCATAAAAGAATCAGAATAAAGGAGGAAAGATGTTTGATTTAGAGAAATTACACGATCAAGTTGGTAAGGGATTGAAGGTATCAATGGTATTTGGCGATCCTATTGAAGCTCAGGGTAAGACAATTATTCCTGTCAGCAAAGTTACAGGTGGTTTTGGTGGGGGAGAAGGTATAGCTCCTGGCGCAATTGCTAGTGAAGGTAGTGAATCAGGTGATAATGAAGATAATGCTGCTCATGGTAAGGGTGGCGGTGGTGGATTGCATAATGAAGCAATTGGTGTTTTTGAGATAACTCCCAATTATACCCGCTTCATACCAGCAGTTCAATTCAAACATATCCTGATCATGATGGGAATGATCATGGGATTCATTTGGAGAATGAGCAAGAGAAGAAAGCGTAAATAGCAAAATAACAGGGATGGCAGTAAAGGTAATTGCTGTTCAATTATTTCTGCTGATGTTCCATTCCGGTAGTTAAATACAGCCAGAAGCAGGCATCTGGGAAACGGCTTGCCCAGGCTT
>Ga0075124_10001686_pt1 | contig 10301 bp, 8 predicted proteins | sample AntAceMetag02UKS_FD_69809 | JGI IMG/M metagenome (GOLD analysis project Ga0075124, IMG submission 69809) | Saline lake microbial communities from Ace Lake, Antarctica - Antarctic Ace Lake Metagenome 02UKS | ecosystem: Environmental > Aquatic > Non-marine Saline and Alkaline > Saline | place... | reverse complement strand
CTGAAGGCCGGGGGTGCCGAGCTTTCCCTCTGCGCGTCGAATCCCCTGAGTACACAGGACTACGTCGCCGCCTATCTGGTAAAATATCAGGATATCGCGGTCCATGCCATCAACGCGGAGGATACCGATACTTATTATCGTCACATAAACTCGGTCCTGGACACCAAGCCGGCGATAACGATGGATGACGGAGCCGATCTCGTATCGACGATCCACGCAAAGCGTCAGGACCTGATAGCCGATATTATTGGGGGAACGGAAGAGACAACCACCGGTGTGATCCGCCTGAAATCCATGGCGAAAGAAGGGGTCCTGCGGTTTCCTTTGATAGCGGTAAATGATGCGGACACAAAGCACCTGTTCGACAACCGGTACGGTACGGGACAGAGCACCCTGGATGGAATCATACGGGCGACCAACCGGCTGATAGCGGGTTCTACCTTTGTTGTGTGTGGGTACGGATGGTGTTCGAGGGGCCTTGCCATGAGGGCATCCGGGATGGGCGCCAACGTTATCGTGACGGAGGTCGATCCCCTTCGCGCCCTAGAGGCGGTTATGGATGGTTACCGGGTCATGCCGATCGCCGAGGCGGCCGAAGCGGGAGATTTCTTCTGCACGCTGACCGGGGATATCAATGTCATCCGCAGGGAGCATTTTGTAGTGATGAAGGATGGAGCCATCGTTTCCAACTCAGGCCATTTCAACGTGGAACTGGACATAGAGGGTCTCAAGAAGGTCTCCGAATATACCGGAAGGATACGGAAGTTTATCGACGAATACACGCTGAAGGACGGAAGGCGCATCTATATCCTGGGAGAGGGAAGGCTGATCAATCTTGCTGCCGCCGAAGGGCATCCCTCAAGCGTCATGGACATGAGCTTTGCCAATCAGGCCCTCTCCGCCGAGTACCTGGTACAACATGCAAGCGAACTGGACAAACTGGTCTACAGCGTACCGGAAGATATCGACAAAGAGATCGCCCGATTAAAGCTGGAATCGTTGAATGTCAGGATAGATACGCTGACGGCCGAACAGGAGAAATATCTCAATTCCTGGGAGATGGGGACATAAAGGAGTAGGGAGTAGGGAGTAGGGAGTAAGGAGTAAGGAGTAAGGAGTAAGGAGTAAGGAGTAAGGAGTAAGGAGTAAGGAGTAAGGAGTAAGAAGATAATCTTTATCCCTCTAATCCCTAATCCTTTCAGTGATTACGTTTTTACGCGCATGAACATTATCGTGGCCGCGACGCCGAATAGCACGTTTGCGGCCCATGCCGCCATCATGGGTGGTATGGTTCCGGCGTGCCCCAGGGATATGCCGAAGGCAAAGACGATCCAGTATGAAAACCCGATGATGATCCCCAGTCCGATACTCTGAGAGATCCCTCCGCTCCGTTCCGATTTCAGCGAAAATGAGACGCCCAGTATTGCAAGGATGACGCTTACCAGCGGAAACGCGATCTTGCCGTGCATATCCGTCCGGTATTGCACGGTGTCGTATCCCTCCGAACCTATCTTCTTTGTAAATCTGCTCAGTTCCAGGAGACCCATCTCTTCAGTACCCTTCTGAACAGTCTTGAAATCCGAAGGTTTTTCCGCAAGGGCGATAACCTGTGCCGGCACCCGTTCGATTGAAGGGACCCCATCCCGGTTAAAGGTTGTCACGAGCAGATCTTTGAATAACCACCCGTCGTCTTTCCACACCGCCTCCTTTGCGTCAATCCTCTGAGAGAGGTTCATCCCGCGGTCAAAGAAGTGGATTCGGATCCCCTTCAGTGTGTTTGTCTGGGGATCGAACATGGAAAAATTGTAGATCCCTTCCTCTCCCCTGTACCAGATCTCGTTTTGCTTGAAGCTGCCCAGTTTTTCCCTCTTCTGAACTTCGATCAACTTGACATACTTGGCCTTCTGGTTTGTGTATGGTGTTATAAACTCACTCAGAAGAAACGCCGCTATACAGATCGCAAAAGAGATAACAATAACTGGGAGCGATATACGATAGAGACTCAGGCCGTTCGCCTTCATGGCCGTTATCTCGCAGTTCTTCGAAAGGATTCCGAATGACAATAGGGTGCTCAGGAGGACGGCGATCGGTATCATCTGAGACAGTATCATGGGCAGGGTCAGAAAAAAGTAGGCCGCCATCTGACCTGGAGATGCGTTATTGCTCAAGAACATCCGTAACCGTTCAAAAAAATCGGCGATCAGATACAGCCCCACGAGAGAGACCAGGATCAGTGCGAATATTTTTATAAATTCTTTGAGAATATATCTGTCGAAAATAGTCATGTTCGTTTCCACGCTCTGATGTTCCGAATGGAGTGAGGAATAAGGGGCTTTTCCTTCGCGGCCGTGATCAGCAGGTATATGCCAACGATCCCCAACAGTGTGTTTGATATCCAGGCGCCCAGTACCGGGGAGAGAATGCCGGTTTCGCCCAGTGCCTCCCCACCGATCTGGAGGACGTAGTAGATCATAATAACGATAAGACCGATAACAAACCCCCGTGATTTCCCGCTCCGGTGTTTTGAAATGCTCAGTGGAACCCCGATGATACCAAAGATGATACAGGCAAAGGGGAGGGTGAACTTCTTGTGAATCTCGATGGTGAGCTCTTTGAGGACGGTCATATCCACACCGGGTTCCCTGCGTTCCCTGATCAGCTCGGGAAGCGACATCTCCCTGCTGTTCTTTGTGATTGCCATGTTCTTGTCTCCGATTGATGCAGACAGGTCGAGATTTATGTCATAGGAACTGAAGTCTATTTTTTTATAGGTTGCCGCATCTCTATCTGCCGTGTGAATGCTCCCATTTTCCAATCTCAGAGTAACCCCCATGGACTGGGGGTCGGAAACAAGGTATCCCCTCTGCGCGATGATCGTAGTTGGTTCCTTCAACGTACGGTTGTCGGATATAAAGACGCCCCTCATGTAATCTTCCTGGGGGGGGAGCTCTTCCGCGTACAGGACAAGACCGGCAAAGTCGCCGTTAAAGATTCTTTCTTTGATACCGATGCTTGCCTTTTGCCGTGCTATGTCAAACAGGAGGTTTTTGGTCGCAAAGTTGCCGTACGGAACGAGAAAGAATCCGGTAACAGTGGTTATGAAAAAGGCACACAGAGCGGCAAATGCAATAGATGGCATAAGCTGATACAGACTTAAGCCCGATGATTTCAGTACAATGATTTCATTGTCGCGGGAGAGTCGTCCCAGACCTATGAGTATGGAGATGAGGAGCGATACGGGAATGGTGAGGGTGAGAAAAGAGGGCATCAGATAGAGAATAAGTCGTGCTATATCGGTAACGGCTATTCCCTTGTTTATCATCAGGTCCATCAATTGAAGGATCCTGCCCATGAGGAGGACAAAGGTCAATACGAAGAGGATCATAAAAAAGGGGATGGAGATCTCTCGTAGGATGTATCTGTTTACTATCCGGCGCATCTCTTATCTTTCGATTAAGGTTGGTATAACTGAGAATGTATAACAGCAAATCACATTTGCTTCAATGTTTCTTGGATTGACCTTGATTTTTAAATCTGCTAAACGGGTTCGAGGGTGGTGGATTATGGCTCTGTGCGGCACCGTCAAAAATACACCTTTCGAAGGGAGTGCCCATGATTGATTTACACACACATTCTATCTTCAGTGATGGTGAGCTGGTTCCCTCGGAGCTTGCACGGAGGGCGGTTGCAAAGGGATATCGGGCGATCGCGATAACCGACCACGCCGACCATTCAAACCTGGATTTTATTATTCCCCGGATTGTAACGGTCTGCGAGAAGATATCGGAGGTCTGTCCCCTGCAGGCCATCCCGGGTATAGAGCTTACACACGTTCACCCGGACCATATCTCCTCCCTTGCCCATGAGGCACGGATCCTGGGGGCGAAGATCATCGTTGTTCACGGAGAAACCATTGTAGAGCCGGTTATGCCGGGCACGAATCGCGCCGCCCTGGAGGCGCCGATTGACATACTTGCGCACCCTGGGCTCCTTACCGAAGAGGATGCAAAGATCGCCGCAGATAACTCGGTGTTTCTGGAGATATCCGCGCGTCAGGGACACAGCCTGTCCAATGGCCATATCGCCGCGCTTGCGCGGAGATATGGCGCGAAACTGGTCCTCAATACCGACACCCATTCCCCCCGGGACCTCGTGGACAGGGACATGGCGGTTATGATTGCGAAAGGGGCCGGGATGAGCGAAGAAGAGATCGAGATGATGTTCGGAAACTCGGAGTCCCTTGTCAAAGAAGCTGCGGGGAGATAGATCGAGAGGCGGGGACTATGAAGGCCGTATTTATCGCCGATGCCCATCTGGATGGCGGTGCCTCTGACGGGTACCGATACCTGATGCGGTTTCTCAATTCCATACAGGGCAGCGCGGACGAGCTTTTTATCCTCGGAGACTTCTTTGATTTCTGGTTCGCCGGCAAAAACAGTGTATACCCCGGCTTTTCCGATATTGTTGAAAGATTGCTGGAAATGCAGAGGGCTGGGACAAATATTTCGTTTTTTGAGGGCAACCATGATTTCTTTCTGAGCGATTATTTCGAGCCACACGGCATACGGGTGTTCCCAGAAGGGGCCGCAATCGATCTGGATGGAAAGAGACTGTTTCTGTCTCATGGCGACACGGTGAATCCTTCCAATGGGCAACGTTTATTACGCCGGGTTCTCAGGAGCGACCGGTTTTACAAGATACAGAAGAAGTTACCCTCTTGGTTCCGGTGGTGGGGGGCCAAGGTTTTTTCGAGGGTGAGCAGAAGCCGCGAGGCACCATTATCTGATGGGCTTGAGGGCCGACTTGCTATGTTTGCCATGGAGAAATTTGAAGGGGGAACCGATGCGGTGATACTGGGCCACTTCCATTCTCCCCGGTTTGAACAGCATGTAATGCATGACAGGGTAAAGACCTTTGCCATTCTGGGTGACTGGATACACCACCATTCTTATCTGCTGTATGACGACGGCGAATTTCTGATGAAGAGCGGTATCTCCTCGGATTGATTCTTTTCCCTGGTATCTGAATAGTATGGAGCAAACTATGAACTTTGGCGGAATAGATGCTGAACCCCCGCGTTTTGAAAACGCGAAATTTGTGGTGATCCCTGTCCCCTATGACCTGACTTCCACCTATCAGGCGGGATCGAGAAAGGGCCCCGCGGCCATTCTGGAGGCGTCGGCCAATATGGAGCTGTACGATGAGGAGCTGTGCGTGGAGACGTATCTGGCTGGTATCCACACTACCGATCCCCTCGAGGTAGACGCGCGCGGCCCGGAGGCGATGGCGAAGGTTGTTCGCGGGGAGGTGGCAAAGGCGCTTTCCTCAGGCAAGATTCCGGTCGTCCTGGGCGGGGAACACAGTGTGACCATCGGGGCGGTTCAGGCCGCGAAGGAGATATATCCCTCCCTGTCGGTGCTCCAGCTCGATGCGCACGCGGACCTGAGAGATTCGTATCAGAATTCGTCATTCAGCCACGCGTCCGTCGGCAGGAGAATCTTCGAGATCTGCCCTCTGGTGCAGGCCGGGGGCAGGAGTATGAGCGTGGAAGAGGCTAGTTTTATTGAAGAGAATGGAGTTAGGACATTTTCTCCTGATTTTGTAAAAAATGATCCGAATTCGATAAAAAAGATTTGCGAGAACCTGTCGAAGGATATATACATCACTCTTGATATCGATGTTCTGGATCCGTCGATTATGCCGGCCACCGGAACGCCGGAGCCCGGCGGTATCCTGTGGAACGACCTGATCCATCTGATCCGGGGAGTTTCAGAGCGTTGTACGATTCGCGGGTTTGATATTGTTGAGCTGTGTCCGATTCCCGGAATGATTGCCCCTGATTTCACGGCGGCGAAGCTTGCATACCGAATCATGGGATATATCAATCGGGTGGATTCATAGATACAGCATCATTTTTAGAGAAGGAGATACGTTATTGAGCAACCAGGTACCCAAGAAGATTTTTTTTACCAAGGGAGTCGGTTCCCATAAAGAAGAGCTCCATTCTTTCGAACTGGCCCTGAGGAATGCCGGTATAGAGAAATGCAATCTGGTCCTCGTTTCGAGTATTTTTCCACCCGGCTGCAAGGTGATATCGCGTGAAAAAGGGCTGAAGGAATTGAATCCGGGCGACATAACCTACTGTGTTATGAGCCGTAACAGCAGTAACGAGCCGAGAAGACTGATAGCGGCGTCGGTGGGATGCGCCATTCCGGCCGACAGGAACGCGTATGGGTATATCAGCGAGCACCACGCATTCGGGCAGACATCGGTGGAAGCGGGGGACTACGCGGAAGACCTCGCGGCGGCCATGCTTGCCTCAACACTCGGTATAGACTTTAATGTGGATGCAAGCTGGGATGAAAAGGAAGAGATTTTCAAGATCAGCGGAAAGATCGTACGGACACGGAACGTTACGCAATCGACAATAGTAAAAAACAGCGGCCATGCGTCGGTTGTAGCGGCGGCTGTATTTGTGTTTTAGGCGACACGGCATATATAACTAGGGAGAAGCGGAAGACAGGACACAGAATCCGGAAAAGGGGCAGCGTTCAGAATTTGAGTCGGGATGTATACGGCAGTGCATGATGGGATAAAACCGGAGGCCGATCCACCAAGTTCCTGAATACGTGAGTAATTGCCAATAACCGGGAGAGGAGGGCGACGACTGTGTCTCTGCACCTTCTATGGGAATCATATTCCTATCTTCTCCTTCCTGTGACCGGGTTCCTGGTCTTCTCCTTTCTGGCCCTTTTCTCCATCCTCCGGGGGAAGAAAAACTCCACCAACGTCTTCTTCGCCTGCATGTGTTTCCTCGGGGCGCTGATCGATCTCGACATCGCCCTGGTGTCCTTCCTCGAGGATGAGGCGCTTGCCCTCAGGCTTGACCGGCTGGCCTACCTGTTTTTTGTTTTCGTCATACCGGTGTATATCCGGTTTGTGCATTCATTCCTCGGCATAACGGAGAGGAGATGGCTTGAGATAAGCGCGTACCTCTTCAGCATCGTTCTCCTCCCCTTCACCCAGACCGAACAGTTCATCAGCGGACTGCGCCACTTTTCCTTCGGGAAGATCGCCGAAGCGGGGCCGGTGTATCACCTGTTTTCAGTGGTGGGAGGAGTTGTCGCGCTGTACTGTATCGTGACCCTCTTTCTGGGGATGAAGAGGGCGGAGGGGAACCGCGAGAGGAACAGGATAAAGTACGTATTAATGGGCTTCGGCCTGAGTGGATTCCTCATCCTGCTGAACTCTCTTCCTATCAGCGGATATGATATCTACCCCATGGGCAACTTTAATTTTGTCCCTGCGATTATTCTCGCCTTTGGTGTCCTTAAGTATGATCTTCTCGACATGGGAATGCTCGTCAGAAGGGGGAGCACATACTTTTTCCTGACGGGGATACTGACCTTCGTGTATGCCTTGGCCCTCTACCTGTCGAACATACTGTTCATGGGGTACGGAAACACGCATCCCTTTGTTATATCGTTCACCTTCGCTATCATAGTGATTGTCCTGTTCAATCCGGCGCGTATCAAGGTTCAGCGGCTCGTCGACAGGATCTTTTTCAGGGGGAGATACGATTACCGGGAGACCCTGAGGCAGATGAGTGGCGCCATGGCATCCTTTCTGAAGTTAGAGGAAATTACGGGATTTCTGCTGGAATCCATTCCCTCAGCCCTGAAGACGAGCGGCATGTGGGTGGCGATCTGTCAACGGGAGAGCGGGGCGCTGGAGATATATTCCGAAGGGGGGGATCAACTTGAAAAAAAACACAGTATCGAGATCAAAGACAGCCAGTCGATAGCGATCTTCTTCGAGGGGTATCGGAAGACACTGGGGCGATCTGCCGCCGCCGTAATCGACATCCCGAAGGATCAAGAGGATGGAATATCCAGTCTGCTTGATACGACCGGCGCGGCCATATTGATACCGATGATCTCCCGGGACAGACTGACGGGGATTATGGCCTTGGGAGAGAAACGGTCGGGCGAGCTGTTTGTGCATGAAGATATAGAACTCTTGGAAACCATTGCCAGCCAGGGAGCAACTGCCATAGAAAATGCCTGGAATTATGAAAAAATCGAGGAGATGAATATCAAACTGGAGGAAAAGGTCAAAAAGAGGACAAGAGCTCTCGCAGCGGCACTTGAAGAGAAGGAGAGGACGCAGCAGCAGTTGATCCGGTCGGAGAGTCTCGCCTCCATAGGACAACTCGTGGCGGGAACGGCGCACGAACTCAACAATCCCCTTGCCAGTTCGTCGAGCCTTATCCAAATATGTGCCGAAACGATCGAGGGGTGGAAGGATGTTAAGGAAGAGGAGCGTGATGAACTGGTAGAGGACCTGAGATTTTCCCTGAAGGAACTCGATAGGGCAGCCGGCATCGTCAAAAGCCTCCTGGGTCTTTCACGGCAGACACAGGCCTACGTCGAGCAGGTGAACGTCAATACCCTGGTAGACGACGCGCTGAGGGTCCTGCGCAACCGGTACAAGAATTCTGAGATAGCCATTGAACGGGATATGGAAGAAGACCTGCCGGAGATTGAGGGGAACTTTGCCAACCTGGGGCAGGTAGCCATCAATATCATAAACAATGCGATCCAGGCACAGCCGGACGGGAAGGGCACAATAACGCTGGTGACGCGCTATGAAGAAGAAAAAGATATTGTCCTGATCGAGTGCCGTGACACAGGGAGTGGCATGTCGGCCGAAGAGGTCAGGGATGCCTTCAAACCCTTTTTTACGACCAAGAAGCCGGGCGAGGGCACGGGGCTCGGCCTGTATATCGCTCATGAGATCGTCAAGAAACATGGCGGAGAGATCGCTATAGAGAGCGAAAAGGGAAGGAATACAGTGGTGTCAGTGAAACTGCCCTGTAGGAGGGAGGGATGATGGATCTTTTAGTCGTGGATGATGAAGAAGGTGTGAGGAGATCCCTGAAAAAGGTTCTTGAAAGGGATGGATACAGCGTACTCCTGGCGGAGGACGGCAGACGGGCCATCGGTATCGTCCGTGACAATCCCCAACGGATAAAGATAGTTATGTCGGATTACAAGATGCCGGGTATCGACGGGCTGGAAACCCTGATCGAGATAGGAAAGATCAATCCGGAGATGACGAGAATCATGCTGACCGGGTACGCCACCATGGAGAGCGCTATCGAATCGGTCAATGCCGGCATAGACGGGTTTATCACAAAACCCTTCTCGAATATCGAGTTGAGGGCAAAGGTCAGGGAGTGTAACCTCAGGAAGAGGCTGAAACAGTTTGTATCGGAACAGGTCTTCTCCGAGATGTCAAAAGGGGGGTCACACATGAGCCTAAGGAAGCAGAAGGCCACGGTCCTCTTCAGTGATATACGGGGCTTTACCGAACTGTCCGAGAGGCTGGGCGTGGAAGAGTTGTGCGAGATGCTCAACGTACAGTATTTTTCACCCCTGGACGCGATTATATGCGAACATAACGGAACACTGGACAAGCATGTTGGGGACAGCATCATGGGGGTGTTCGGGGCCCCGGTGACCTTCGAAGATGATGTCGTCCGGGCGGTTGTGTGCGCGGTTGGGATGATGGATGAGATCGAGAAGATAAACAACGGCCTTTCTGAAACCAGGCAAAAGATTTCTATCGGTATCGGGGTCAGCACCGGAGAGGTTATGGCAGGCATATTCGGATCTTCCAGAAAAAAGGAGTACACCGTGATGGGCCCCACCGTCAACGTGGCGGCGAGACTTGAACGCTGTGCAAAGGCGGGACAGATCCTCGTCTGTGGTGATACCTACCGTGAAGTGGAAGACCGTGTCCGGGCCGAAAGCATGGGGCCGATCACGCTCAAAGGAATCGACAGAAAGGTAGATGTATACAGTATCCAGGGATTGAAAGAGAATACTCCTTGACATTTTTTGCGTATTGGCTTAGATACAGCACCACGTCACGCAAACACAGGCATATACGGAAGGATGCCTCAGAAAAACATGACGCGGGGTGGAGCAGTCTGGTAGCTCGTTGGGCTCATAACCCAAAGGTCGTCGGTTCGAATCCGGCCCCCGCTACCAAATAAAATCAGGGGGTTAGGCGAGAAGCTTAACCCCCCTTTGATTTTTTCTTGCTACCACCTTGCTACCAGGGGCAATAAAAAAGGCCCCTGATTGTCCAAGAGCCTTTTCTTGAATCTCTGATTTCTCTACCCCGCCGAACTCAGACGTGAATCCGCTTCGGGGACAATCATAGACTTTATTTTCCTAAAATCATAGAACTGGCAGAGGAATATCACAAAGAGGGGTGATTCAGGGTTGGTTGTT
>Ga0075124_10001683_pt1 | contig 10303 bp, 4 predicted proteins | sample AntAceMetag02UKS_FD_69809 | JGI IMG/M metagenome (GOLD analysis project Ga0075124, IMG submission 69809) | Saline lake microbial communities from Ace Lake, Antarctica - Antarctic Ace Lake Metagenome 02UKS | ecosystem: Environmental > Aquatic > Non-marine Saline and Alkaline > Saline | place... | reverse complement strand
TGGAATTTAGAATCTATGATAATGCTGCTAAAAATACAATAGTTTCTTCCGAATCTATCTTATTCGAAGCAGACAGCATTGTCGGAAATCCTAATGAGCTATTTGAAATTGATTTCCTGACAGGTGGCATCCCTGCAAATGCACAGTTTGCCTTAAAGGGTAATTATCCTAATCCCTTCAATCCTTCTACAATGTTCAATTACCTTATTCCTGAAGCTGGTGAGGTAAACCTTTCAATTTATAATGTGAAAGGTCAGTTGGTTGAAACTTTGATCAGCTTTCATCAGGATGCTGGTGAATACAGTGTAAACTGGAATGCTGATGATCTGAGCTCTGGTATTTATTTTTATAAGCTGCAATGGGGTGGTAATCAGCTTACACGTAAGTGCATTTTAATGAAATAAATCTGATATTTTAATAATGACCCCGGATAATTCCGGGGTCATTTGCTTAGGAGAGTTGTTATGAGATACTATTTATTGATCTTTATTAGTTTCTGTCTTTTATTTCTGGCAGCCGATCCGCCTGAGTGGCAGCCGATAACTGGTACAGAATATTCCATGATCCTTTTTGCCCGTATTGCTTATAATGACTCTTTTCTAACCAATAATAACCAGCATATTGTTGCTGCCTTTGGTCCTGGAGGGGATATTGATTGCCGGGCTATTGCCGGCTGGCAGGATTATGATCCTTATGGTTTCTGGTATTATAATATTGTAGGAAACATCAATGGTGAAGTTATTACTTTCAAGTTCTATGATGCTGATTGTGATAGTATATTCCAATGTATGCAATCTTATGAATTTGAAGATAATACCAATATCGGTTCCCCTTCCAGTCCAGTATTGCTGAGCGTTGATGCCAGCCTTATCTCGGGTGATATCAGCTTATGCACTACTACTCCTCCAGCAGGAAATATTCAGGATGTGATCATCTCAAATGGTTTCTATTCTGTGCAGCCCGGTATTTCAGGGCACTATCAGCTACCCTCAGAACCGGGTTCATATAATGTAACGGCTTCCCTGCCTGGCTACAATCCAGAAACGATTGCTGGTGTTGTAGTTACTCAGGGACAGGAAACAGAAAATATCGATTTTAACCTGATTGACTGGGAGATCATTAGCGGAACGCAATATAGTATGGTAGTGATGGCACAAGTGCTGTTAAATGGTGAACCTTTTCCGGGTAATACTTATAATCACCTGGCTGCTTTTGGTGCAGATGGATTGGAAGATTGCCGCGGTGTTGCGGACTGGCAGCCAGCTAATCCACCCTACTGGGATGGTTACTGGTTTTTCACGATTGTCAGTAATACTGAATCCGATAGTATAAGCTTCAAAATATATGACAGCAGCAGCGGCAGTGTGTATGGATGCCTGGAATCCATTATATTTGAGAATGATGCTACGATAGGCTCACCGGATGAGCCTTTTGAGATCAATGTAGATTTGAATGTTATTCAAGAATTAGACCTTATGGCTGAATGGAATTGGGTTTCATTCTTTGTTCATCCTCAGGATTCTGCCATTGAAAGCGTTTTTCAATCTCTCGAACCCTTAGTGTATCAGGTGAAAAATCAATTGCAGTCCGTTATCTACTACGAAAGCATAGATACATGGCTCGGTGATCTTACTAATATCACTGATGGTGAATCATATCTGATCTATATGTCTGATGTTTATAATAACTTTACTATCGAAGGAGTCCCTGTTGCCGAAGACACTCCAATTTCATTATCAGCTGAATGGAACTGGATTGCCTATTATCCACAGGTGGTCTATGATCTGAATACAGCTCTTGCCAGTGTTGCTTATAATGCTATCCAGGTGAAAACTCAAGCTCAATCTGCAAATTATATAGACCCACCCGGATATTGGGTAGGTGATCTGCTGCAAATGGAACCCGGAATTGGCTATAAGATAAATATGTCAGCACCTGCACAACTTGTGTATGGCTCCAGAGATATTAATTACATCCCGCAACAACCGCCAGCAACTGATGATCCTCCGCTCTGGGAATTGATCAGCGGTACTCAGTATTCTATGGTTTATATGGCAAATATCATCTTGGATGGTGAGGTTTTCACAGGGGAAGATGGTAATTTAGCAGCAGCTTTTGGTAATGCCGGAGATTCTGATTGCCGCAGTATTGCTGCCTGGCAGTCACCTGATCCCCCAAATTATGAGGGCTTCTGGTATTTTACTATTATTGGTAATGCTAATGATGATGACATCTTCTTTAAAATTTATGATGCTTCTGCAGATGAAATTTACACAAGTCAACAATCCATATTATTTGATAGTAATGCCACTATCGGTTCACCTTTTGAGCCAGCAGAATTGATCTTCCATTCTTCCTCAGAAGATAATAATGAACTTCCTGAAATAAATTACCTGTGCTTAAATATTTATCCCAATCCTTTCAATCCCGAAACAACTATCAGTTTTTATCTGGATGATACTAAAAATGTAAATTTGTCCATTTATAATTTGAAGGGACAAAAAATTATCAATCTTATTGATGGCTTATTACCGCAGGGAGATTATAAAATAGGATGGAATGGAAAAGATCATCTTAATAAAAAAGTAAGTTCAGGAATCTATCTAATAAAACTCTCTTTACCCGAAAAGATCATCACCCGGAAAACCCTCTTACTGAAATAATTCCACCCCGCTAAGCAGGAGTTTTTAGACTGTAGCTTAATCTTTCTAGATTAAGCATTTATTTACAGCCTGAATCACTGAACTAAGTCAGCCCCTGTCATCCAGAACTCCTATCCCGAGTACGGTTCATCCCGATATATCGGGACTGACTTATCTATGTCCTCTTTGTCCGCTAAGTCCGCTAAACTTCTACCAGAATTATGTATGCATACAAAAAGAACTCTTTTTTTCATAGAAATCCTCCTGAATTACTTTATAATTCTACCCATTATATGTTAAGTTACAATAAATTATATAGCCACATGCACATTATCCACCAGGATCGAGGGCATCCAGTTTGAACCTGTGGCATGAAGTGTATCTTCCACAGCATCTATCTTTTTCAGCATTTTATAGATATTACCTGAAACCATACCTTCTTTGAGCCTGCCGATGATCTTGCCGTTCTCAACATATAAACCCGGTGACACTCCCACAGAAAAATCTCCATTAGGCAAGTTTCCGCTATGGGCTCCCAGCATACTTTCCAGGATCACTCCCCGTTTCATTCCCTGCACCATTTCATCAAATGTATCATGACCATGCTGCATTCTCAAACTGTGTAAAGAGGGAGCAGGAAGAGATGTCATAGAAGCTCGAATTCCATGTCCTGTCGGTCTTTCATTTAATTTTTGCGCATAATTAAGATCATTAAACCTTTTCTCAAACACTCCATTTTTAATGATATTATGCCGATGACATACTACTCCTTCATCATCAAAGGGACGACACCCGGGATGTTGCTCATCCAGAGGGTCTGTAAAAAGAGTCAGTTTCTCATCAAATATCCTAATTCCCAATTTCTCTGCAATAGGAGTGATCTTATCATAATAACTGCGTGAACTAGTTCCCAGGGCGAGACGCCAGGTAAGTGCATACATGGTGTTTGGAGCAAATAATACCTGCATTTCTCCACCTTCCGGCTGCACGATATTTTTTCCTGCTTCATATCTGGCAATGATCTTGTCCAAAATTAGCTGATCAAGACTTTGAAAGGTTTTATACATTACGCAATAGCTGATCCCGGAAGCGCTCCCAGGGTATACAAGGGTAAAATATATGTAGTAAGTACTGTCTTGATGAGTTAAATCAGTACCATTTGAATTGATCACTTCAATACTGCTGATGTCCTTTCCGGCATATATTTCGGATTCAGCATCAGTTCTCTGCTTGATATAATCACTCACTTTCTGGCACTCATCTGCCATTAAATCAGCATTGAGATCCTCTATACCCGCATCATAGCTTTCCAGAGTCTCCACCAGGGGACTGTGAGGAAATCGATATTCTGCTTTTACTCCACCCAGCATGGAATTTTCGGCATTCTTGATAAGATCATCATTTGAATGAAGATTTCTGGTATAGGCAAAACCTAGCGTATTATCTCTGATTGCTCTCATACTAATTGCTGATTGTATATTATTATCAATTTTTATTAAAGCAGAACTTTGGAACTGGATCGATGTAGATTCTGTTTTGTTCTTGAAAATTTCCACCTGATCAAAATTATCTTTCGCTGATTGCAGTAAATTCTTCATTAGTTACCTCCGATAACAAGATTTTTCACGATGATTTGCGGTCCACCAAAGCAGGAGCGGATATTAGTTTGTCCTTTACCACAACCACCGCGTTTAGTGAATTGCAGATCATTACCAATGGCAACGATATTCTGCAATGTTCCATAAAGATTCCCAGAAACATTGATATCACGCACCATTTTACCTAGTTTTCCGTCTTTTACCTCATAACCATATTGTGCACCAAAAGTAAAATTCTCACCAGCGGTTTGACCACCTTTGGGGTCACAAAGGTAAATGCCGTCTCCAAGTTTCTGTAATAACTCTTCAAAACTATCTTCACCCTTTTCTATATAAATAGTACCCATCCGAATTATTGGCGCATAACGAAAATCTTCTGCTATATTATGACCACTGACTGGATCTCCAAATTCTTCCGCTGTCCGGCGTGAATGCAGCCTGCCAGTCAATACACCTTCTTTCATCAATTGCACTTTCCTCACAGCCACACCTTCATCATCATACTTATAAAATCCTAAAAGTCCCTTCTGGGTGGCATCATCTACTATATTCACTAAATCCGAACCAAGCTTATTGCCAATTTCCATTTTTTCTCGCATGGCTGGTAGCGATTCTATCAGGTCTGCTTCAGAAAAATGTCCAAATGCTTCATGGGTAAACACGCCAGTCATCATATGATTCAAGATACAGTTATATTTCCCACCCTTGATCGGCTCAGCAGATAATAGCTCAACCGCTATACCTGCTCTTTTAGCAAAATTGTCTTCCTGACCACGGACATTCTGGAATCCATCGCTGCCACCGGCTGATATGCGCACATTCTGGATCACATTCCCACTTTTACTTTTGATATCTCCTGATAATACCGTTGTAACCAGTTCCTCAAATATTTCGCTTCCTTCACTACTTACGTAGTATTTCTCTCTGATTATATCTGCATAACCCAGCTCGACATTGATTATTTTCTCCTGCTGAAGTGGTATCTTCACATATTTCTTCATTAAGGAGATTTTTTCATCCATGCTTATTTCTCGAGGATCTTCTACTAAAGGAGGTTTAAATTGATCTTTCACCACGTCAATTGCTGCCAGCTTCACTGGTTTCTTACGATATTTTCCCATCACAACTGCGCTTTCAATTGCCGATTTTATGGCTTTATCAGCATCAGCTAAGGAAGTAAAGGCTACTGCTGACATGCCTCCTCCCTTCAATACCCGGATTACGTAACCATCCGTCTGACTGCTGGTCACTGCCGTTAGTTCCTCATTATTAAAATGCAGGGCATTATCATACCTCACTTCATAACGAATATCGGAGTAATCAGCATCCACTTTCTGTAACAAAGTTTTTAATTTCTCAATCATAACTGCTCCTGTAATATTAACTCGGTACCTGTTGATTTTTGTTTATTTGAAGAATATAGTCAATTTAATTCTTGATAGATGATCAATTTCTCTCGCATAATAAAAAAAAGAGTAACCGGGATATCGGTCATAAGACCTCCGGTTACTCCGATTCTGCATCGACACACCCGACAATATTACCTCCGAGTATAACGTGTGCGACGCTCATTCCAGATATATAATAAACTACTCTTTTTCACTTTTCCCCCTGTTTCTTCTACTTTACAAATCTTGCTTTCCGCTCATTCCATCGCTTCACAAAATTTCGTTTCTTCATTTCTCTGTCCCCCAGTTCCTTATTTTTAACTATATACATTGCAAGCAGCGTACCATCCCGAAATTATTTCTTATTACCAAGCTCCTGTAACCACCTATTTACCTGAAAATAAACGCATTAGAACTTACTCGTAAATCCACCTTAATATAAATTAACCCCCAAATACCCTTATCATTTTGATATATACCACCCCTGCCATTATCAAATTGATAATTAAGTTACCCTCAGGATGAACAACTCAACCCGGCATGACATTTTTATGTTATGCCGGGTTGAGTTGTTTCTCCTGAGGGATGTGAAGAGGGGGAGAGCTATGGACGTAATGGACTAAATGGACGAAATTTGCGGAGCGCTGTCTACTCAGATTTTCAGGTCTGCCAGGTTCACAGTGTCCATGATGTCCATTTTGTCAATAATGTCCATTAAACTGGTGAGAAAATGACAACATTGGGGTGCTGCTTAGTATCTTATGTGGTAAACAAAGTTGACAGCGCTGATAATAAAATATCAGGTAAAGAGCTCTAATAATAGGCTATTTGCTAATAGGAAGAGCATGATGTCTTGATTGTATTATGTGGAACGAAATATGCTTAAATAAGAAATAACGAGAAGCAAAAAGGTAAACACGGGAAGTTTGGGCTATTGGCAGGGTAAAGCGAACATAATGAAAATAATACTTGACAAAGGGTTTTATGTTTAAGAATATTTGCTTTGAGTAAAACATTAATATTTCCGGAGGTTTTGATGAAAGCTTTATGTGCTATTTTACTTATTATCATGTTACCCGTGTTGCTGACAGCGGACTTTGATTCGCTGCAAACAATCATTGAATTAGAAGGTGATCAGTATTTTTATTATGATAACGTGGGGGGCTGCAGTATAGCGGGAGATCACGTTAGTTATGCAGTAGTGAAAATTGATTTGTCAGAAGAGATGAGCTGGCTGGAAATATATCGTTCGGATGACGGCGGCGAAAGTTTCACCGTCAGTGAAGTGATAAGTTGGGATAGTTTACCGGAGATATTAGAAATTAACTGGTATATTACGGCAGATAATTATTATCAGAAGCCAGTAATATTTACTTCAGAGACGGGAAGTTTACAGATATTTTATGAAGATGTTGAAACAGGCGAATCGATGTTAGCAAGTGCTGAAGAATACTGGGGCGTGTTCAATATTACGGCATCACCATTTACAGATATGTATAATGACCCTTTTTTATGGCAGGATGGAGAAGAATTATGGAGCCTGGGTTTATCGCCCAGCTCCATTCCGGTATGTTGTTTTCAGTCTTATATGGGCAGGATGATCAGCGTGAATAGTACCGAGGAATCCTGGGATGTTCTCATGTTTTGGGGACCAGATGTATTTGATGGCGAAGTATATACTAATTCTGATATCTGGATACGTCAGATTGGTGGAGGAACAAATAACTGCTGGCCCACAATGAATGGATTAGTTATTAGTGGTGAAACAATAATGGATTTTGCAACAGGGGCTCCGGCAGTAAATAGTGCACCAATGGAAGATATATTTACGAGTGGATACCTGGAAGAATATGTAGCAGAAATGGGTGAGATAGAATTACAAGGAGCCGAGGAAGTGCGTGAGAACGGTTTTATACTGGATGCTTCAGCAGATAGGGACATTCTATTTGCCAAGATAGATGGCACAACAGCAACCTGCCGTTATGCTGATATTCTATATGAAGAGATGGAATTTACGGTTTATAACAGCTATCCTGACCCAATGCATCCAGAGTGGAGTATTGGAGATCCTATCTGGACGAATGTAGTGCAGGTGCCGCACATAGAGTGGGAAGATACTACATTTAATTTATCAGTGATTAATAGTTCAGTATTCTGTTATTGTGAGCTTTGGATAGAAGGAAGTGTGAGTGGAAATATGACCTGGGCATCTGCTGATACTATATATATCACAGATGATATCACATACACGAGTTTAACACCAGGGGAGGAAGTTCCTTTTGATTGTACTGATATGTTTGGCTTGATATCGGAGAAGAGCATTTTGATCAAATACAAGCACTGGGATCCTGATACGGAAGAGATAGAATCACCGAATTGTGATGATGTAATGCTATATGGCGCATATGCCGCATGTGGTGTAGCAGATCCCAATTCTGCTTACCCAGGCTATGAAGAGGGAGTATTCAGTTTTGAATATCAGCATCCTCATGGCAGCACGCCAGATTTTATGGGAGTGAGTCCTTTTACTGGTAATGATACTTTATTCAGTTACATTGATCTTCATAAATATGTGATGCCACCGGCAGAAGGCTATACTGGTGATCCGGAATTTATCTTACATTCCAATCATCCTGTTGTCGGTTATCCCTCCTGCGGGTACCCTTACGAAAACCCTGATTATGAGCAGGCAGAAGTTGCTCCTTATGGCACAGATAAGCCATTTTATAATCCTGTGTGGCCCGAAAGCAGTGAAGATATAGGATTTGAACGAGGATATTTAAATATTTATGGTTCAGTAGCTCAGCGTAGGGGTGGATTTTCCCACAGGAGTGGAATGGATCCTTCGAATCATGATGATAATTGTCTGATAGATGAGGGAGAGCATTTATATGGGGGAACTCATGAATCTGTGGGGTATGTGAAGACGTTTCATTATGATGAAAGGATGAATTATGAGATATACCCAGTAGATTTTACGGAAGTAGATAATTATTTTAAACAGTACAGCAGCAATTTTATGAGAAGTGATTTTGATATGGGTGAAGTCGACGAGATGGGTGATATGGAAATGAAAGCCTGGATATATCCGAAATTATTATCAGCAGATAATGAAGGTGATGAATATGTGGCACTTACGTATCAAGATCCAGATATAGCTCAGATCGTTTATAGTGAAGCTGGTGAGATATATAAGGAATTAGTAGGTTTTGAAGAATTGGATTACGAAATCAGAGAGGTTTATCGAGACGGAGATATGATCTATATTGAGACAAAAGAGTATTTATATAGCTATCAGTTAGGGAACAGTGGTCCACTGGAAGTGGTTGAAGAGATACTAGAGCCAGAGCAGTGGCATGGGGTGGAATGGAATTCTGCCGGAGTGGGGATATTGATGAAGATAGGAGAAGGCGATAATAACATTAATATTGAAAAGTACAATACAGAAACTGATGAATTTGAGCAACTTGTTAATTATGATCTTCCATCAGCAGAAATACTTAATGAGCTTTATGATGAGCTTGATTTTGCCTATCACGTGGTTGGAAATGGTAATGTAGTGGCAACTTATGCTCGTAGTGCAGATACAGAAGAATATTATCAGGAGCTTTATCAGATGCGGGGAGAGATTAGTATATTACCGGAAGGAGATGATGACCTGGTACCGCTGGCAAATGATCTAAGTATATACCCTAATCCGTTTAATCCTGAACTTACGGTGCATTATAATCTTGAAGAAGCACAGAGAGTAGAGATCGCAATCTATAATCTGAGAGGGGAAAAGGTGAAAACGCTTCTGAATGAGCAGGTAGCAACCGGAGCAGGTGAAAAGGTTTGGGATGGCAGTAATTCTCAAGGTTCAGCTTGCGGAAGCGGAGTATATTTTGTGCAGATGAAAGCAGGAGAGCAGCAATTAATGCTAAAGGCTGTGCTTTTGAAATAGAGGTATTTGAAAGAAAGAATGAAATATATAGATGAAGAGGAGTAAAAATGGGGGTAAGGTTGAATGATGTAACTATATATATATATATAGTTAAGGTATTAGGTGGATATCGCTCTGGTTTTACTTAAGTAGAGGCATTGGGTTTTATTGGATAAATAATCTAACATACTTAAGTAAGGAGGAAAAATGAAAAAGTATGTATTTATAGCTTGTTTTACACTGATGGCAATCAGTGCCTATACATGTGATATGGCTGCTGCAGTAGCAACCGATGAAGGTACATTGGATTGGAGTTATTCACCTCAATGGCATTATTGTACATTACTCAATACTGGTTTAAACTCGTGTCCACATGATGATGGCAGGGGTGTAACCTTTCATAATACTACACCTCCTGATGATATCTATTCATATCGAGTTAATAGTGGAGATGATTTGAATTACTATAATATATCTGAATATTATACAACTTCAACAGTAATGCTTAATCATGCCAGAATTACTACAGATGTTAATCATGAAGAAACTGCATATCATCCCTTTGTGTGGGATTCTCGCACTGATAGCAAAGTATATACATTCATGCATAATGGAGGAGTTACTATCAGTAATCTTGAAACACTGTTAGAAGAGGGGGCAGATGATGACTGGCTTAATGATGCTTTTGACCATCTTCATGATAATGATCACAATATTGAAATCTCATCTGTTAATGATATAATTGATTCTGAA
>Ga0075124_10001681_pt1 | contig 10308 bp, 8 predicted proteins | sample AntAceMetag02UKS_FD_69809 | JGI IMG/M metagenome (GOLD analysis project Ga0075124, IMG submission 69809) | Saline lake microbial communities from Ace Lake, Antarctica - Antarctic Ace Lake Metagenome 02UKS | ecosystem: Environmental > Aquatic > Non-marine Saline and Alkaline > Saline | place... | reverse complement strand
AGCGAAAACGTCCATTTGAGGAGTTCTCATATAGCGGTCAATAATGATCGCATTGTGTTCATTCAAAGGTAGTCCAGCAGTTTTAGCCAGACCGGTATTTGGCTTGTAGCCAATAGACGTGATCACCATATCTGCAATGATCACTGAACCGTCAGAAAGTTTAACGGCAGTAACTTTATTGTCTTTTCCGATGATTTCAGTAACTTTGCAGCCAGTTTTAAGGTTGATGCCAGTACTGCGGATAACTTCATCTGCACGATCTGCAATGTCTTTGGAGAATGCCCGGAACAGGCAGCAGCTTTCCATTTCTACCAGAGTAACTACTTTATCTTCAAATTTAGCAAGTTGTTCAGCAACTTCCACCCCGATAAAGCCACCGCCGAGAACAACAATATTTTTCGCGGCATCAGTTCTGGTTTTCAGTTTTTCGATATAGTCATAGCTTTTGATGATATATTCCACACCATCAAGTTCATAACCAGGGATAAAAGTAGGAACTATTGGAATAGACCCTGTAGCAAAAACAAGTTTTTGATAAATAAATTTCCGGTTGTTCATGGTAGTGAGTGTTTTGGTTTCCAGGTCTATAGCTATCACCTGATCAACGACAACTTCACCACCGGCATCGATAAATGGTTTGGGACCCATCATGTTTTTACCAACTTCGCCCAGATCATGAAAAATGTAGGGAATACCGCAGGGTACCAACCCTTTGGCTTCTTCTTTGATCATAAGAAAACTCTTATCGGGGTTTTGTTTTTTGCCGGTTACACCAGCGATGATACCAGAGGGTCCTCCTCCGATAATGATTACATCATAGTTTTTCATTTTTCTAACTCCTTTTCTTTTTTTTCAAAATAAAAACAAACGGAATAGTGCCCAGGGCAAAGAAGGTGATAATCGAATATGTATTATCCAATCCGATCTTATCAGTCAAGAATCCCACGCACATAATCATTATAGAACTCAGTATAAAACTGATAGTCATATATATACCATTGATCAGAGACATGTGCTCTGAGTTATGATCGTGTACCATTGCCAGCATAACAGGACCACTTCCAAAGAGGAAGAATCCATTCAGGATAAGCACTGGAATAGTCAACCAACCATGGATATGAGTAAATAACCACATACACAGCGGGTTAGCAATCGCAATGATTAAAAGAGTGTTTTTTCTACCTATTTTATCAGAGATCGAGCCAGCCAGAAAAGTGCCGGCTGCTCCGGCAAGCTGCAATATAGCCAGAGAAGCCCCAGCAATCCAGATGCTGGAACCTTTCATGGTAAGATAAGTGGGCAGGTAGATAGTGAGGGCAGCCTTTAAGCCAGCCCGAAAGAAGATAATTCCAGCTATTGTGATAAAAAAGGGTTTCATTGTATGCAAAGTGCTTTTTATCCCGACAGCATTTTCTGCCTTGCTAGGTTTTATTACTACAATCTTTCGCAAGCGGAAAAAGAGAATTATTGAGGCAATAACCCCAAAAGGAGCCAGACGCCAGGTGCCTTCCAGTCCCCAAAGTGAGATAGCAGCCAGGATAATGAGTGGTCCCAAAGTTCTTGCAAGTTCTCCACCCAGCATATAAAAACTCATTCCTTTACCAATGCGGTCACCTGATACCTGTTTTATCATCACCGGAGCAGGAACATGAAAGAGCATTGCCCCAATGCCTGCCATGAATATTAATATTGCAATTATAGTGTAGTGTGAGGCAATCCCCAGCAGGCTCATAGAAACTGCTGTGATTGCTGGTGCGATAATGATCAGATAGCGAACGCTTACTTTATCTGCAATCAGTCCCAGTAATGGATTAACAAGGCTTGGTATCTGGCGGATAATGTCCAGAAATCCAGCTTGAAATACACTTATACCCAGTTTACTGATCAGCAGTGGTAAAATCGGTGCCAGAAATGAAGAATACACATCGTGAAATAGATGTGCCAGAGATACCGTGAGGACGTTTGTGAGGTTGAATTTCTGCTTATTCATCAGGCGTATTTTCGTTCTTTTCTCGGCGGCAATTGCCATACCCAAACTCATTGGCAAAGTCGGTTATATTTTCTGACTCGCATTTTGGGCATTTCTCTAAAATCTTGTCTATATCTGATTTAAAGGTATTTCCACACTTTTCACATTTATAAATGTTACCCCTAAAGTGGATATTCCCACCCTCAATAGACAGATGTTTGCCTTCAATCAGAAACTGAGCAATTTTAGACCTTGCATGTTCAATGAGACGAGTGAAAGTAGGACGGGAGATTTCCATTTTTTCGGCTGCCTGAGAGTGTTCCAGGTTCAAATGATCTGTCAGTCGGATAGCTTCATATTCATCAAGGGTCAGAATTATTGTCTCGAGCGCTTTGCGTCTAATCCCTGCTGGTTTAAAGTCTGTGAAAAGGGGCGGATGCCCCACAAGCCTGTCTTTTTTAGGTCTTGGCATAATTCCTCCTTACTGCTTATCCGCAAAATGCAAAATTATGCACATAGGTTCATAACGCAAGCGTTTTTTTATGGGTAAATAAAAAAAACTATATTTCAGTAAAATTGCTGAAATATAGCTTATAAAATTATTCTATCTCTGGTTATTAATTCTGGTAGAGATTCTCTTTTACAGTATTATTATCATTATTTTCATACCACTCATTGTATAGGTCTCCACTACTTTCTGCCCAGTCATCAAAATGCAGTTTTTACCGATTTTGGACACAATTCATTTCCATTTTCGGTCAACGGGTTTCTTCCACTACTATCGTATCATTTGTATAGATACAGATGCCTGCGGCTATCGTCAAAGCTTCTTTGGCAATATCTTTTGCCGAAAGATTGCTGCATTTAACTAATGCCTTTGCTGCTGCCAGGGCATAATTTCCACCTGAACCTATAGCAACTATCCCATCATCCGGCTCCAGTACATCACCATTTCCGGTGAGAACCAGTAGGTTCTCCTGGTCTCCAACGATCATCATTGCTTCCAGATGACGCAACATCTTATCAGAGCGCCATTCTTTGGCAAGTTCCACAGCAGAACGAAGCAGATTGCCTTTATATTGTTTAAGTTTTGCTTCAAACTTTTCTGTAAGCGTAAAAGCATCTGCTGTAGCTCCAGCAAAGCCGACTACCACTTTATCATCATATAATCTTCTGATCTTTCGGGCAGTAGATTTCATTACTGTGTTGCCCAAAGTAACCTGTCCATCACCGCCTATAGCAATTTTGCCATTATGCTTGATGCCAATTATTGTAGTTCCATGCATTGATTCCATAGTTTTCCTGATGTTTATTGTTTTTTGAGTTTCTCACTCATTTCCTGTTTTGCTTCATGATATTCCGTTTCGGTATTCACTTCCCAGATATTGGTTTTATCTTTGATACCTTTAGCAATATTATCAACTGCTGTCATAGATGTAAGCATGGAGTGATCCTGATTATTATAGCGATGCAGACCATTACGTCCCACCATATATAGATTATCAATAGTATCCACAAAATTCCGAATGTGATCAAACTGGTCATAACTGCCAAAATAGGCGGGATAGGTTTTTGGTGTGCGAATAACAACCGAATCTAAGACATCTTCCCGATCTATTATACCGATTTTCACCATCTCATCAATTCCCAATTGTGCCATTTTGGAGTCTTCCCAGCTCCACATCTCATCTGCTTCATTCAGGAAATATTCCAGACCGATCCAGACGTTATCCTTATCAGCCACGAGATAAGGGCTCCAGTTATTAAACACCTGCACTCTGCCCACTATCACATCACGTTCCTGGATATATATCCAGTTATCGGGAACGATATCATTCACAGTTTTAAAGGTACTCATATTTTTGACTTTTAATTTTTTTAGAAGCAAGCCTACAGTAATAAAATCGCGATATATCAAACCTTGAGCCACTTCTTTAACTTTGGCAGGAACATTTTTTCCCATTCCCAGGATCAGATCTTTCACGGGCATAGTGGAAAAATAAAGATCACCGGTGACTACTTCCTTCGCACCAGTATCTGTATCAGTAATTTCTGCTCCTGTGATCTCACCATTTTCATAGATGAAACCAGTACAAGTCTTTTTCATATAAAGTTTAGCACCATCTTTCTGCACCATCTCTGCCACGGTTTCCCACATCTGACCTGGTCCGTATTTGGGATAGGTAAATTGCTCTATTAGTGATGTTTCAGTACCTTTCTGACCTATTGACTTATCTTTTTTAAAGATTGAACGCACAGCGTGCAAAATCGCTTTGGAGATTGAGAGACCTTTCACTCTTTGAGCTCCCCATTCAGGGCTAATTTGATCTGGTGTGATTCCCCACACTTTGGTGGTATAATCACGGAAAAAGGTATTATACAATTCTTTACCAAAGCGGTTTATATAAAAATCTGCTAAGGATTTTTCTTTTCGAATAGGGAAGAGGCGTATCCAGAAATAGGTAATCCCAATTTTTATACAGCGTATTATACCCAGATTTAGGATTGTTTCCATATTAAGTGAAATGGGATATGAAAAGAAGCGTCTAAGAAAAAAAATGCGGGAAACACGATTCCGAATGAGTAAAACCTTGCTTTCTTTTTCGGGATCAGGAGCATCTGGTTTATGGGAAAGAGGAATATCACGATGCAGGATCAGATCATCCTGACTGGGGGAACCCTGCAGGGGAAGAATATTTTGCCACCAATTCATAACTCTGTCAGATTTGGAAAAGAAACGATGCCCACCGATATCAATCCGGTTACCCTTATAATTTACTGTTCGGGAGATCCCTCCAATCTCATCACTCATCTCATAGATCACTGGCTGAATATCAGTATTTTTCAGTAATTCATAAGCTGTTGTCAAACCAGCGGGTCCTGCTCCTATAATGATGGCTTTTCGCTTAGTTTCCATATTCCCTCCTTATGGTTTCTTGTTATACAAGAGATATTTCCTTGCCAGAAAATTCCAAATGAATACTAAAACAATGGCAATAGAATTTGAAAATTCAATCATCATATCAGGTACTTCAGTAAGGAACCACACAATTCCTGCTTTCAATAGCAAACCTACAACACCAATAATAGCAAAAGCTATAAAATCATAACTTTGCTTCTCTATTTTTCGATGCCGGAATATCCAAAGCGAGCTTAAGATGTAATTAACGGATAGTCCTAAAATAAATGATATTATGATAGCGTAAACTTCATATATCCCGAAAGCACGTACTGCAATGCTGGATGCTGCCAGATCTACTACAGCAGCTAAACCACCTACAAATAAATATCTGAAGAACTGGATAAAAGTATTATCCGTTTCTTCCACAAAATATCTATTCCACAATATCTTCAGGTTCATCTGTTTCTCCCTCTTCTTCTATAGGTGTTTCTTCCTTTGGTACTGCCTTCTCTTCCTTAAACGGTGTCTCAATGCTCATTTCCTTTACTTTCCGATATTTTTTCATGACAAATTCACGCTCAGGTTCTGTTACACTTTCAAGAGTGAGATCAAAAATTTCCTGTGATGTAAGGGTTTCCTTCTCTATTAATTCTTTGGACATGGAAATTAACAATTCTTTCCGGTCACCTAATATTTTAAGAGCTTTCTGATATGCTTCATTGATGAAAAAATGCACTTCTTCATCAATCAGTTTTGCTGTATCCTCACTAACATGTTCAATGGTACCAAGATCTCTGCCCAGGAATGTCTGGCTCTCTTTCTTTGAGACTGTCATTGGGCCAATTTTATCGCTCATCCCCCAGTTAGTCACCATTTTACGGGCTATATCAGTAGCCCTTTCAATATCATTTGAAGCCCCGGTTGTTACACTTTCATGTCCAAAAATTACTTCTTCTGCGCACCTTCCACCAAATAGTCCCACCAGTGCTTGAATCAAGTAATCTCGCGAATAATGTGATTTTTCTGTCTCCAGAAAATGAGTCGCTCCACCAGTAAATCCGCGAGGTATGATGGTTACTTTATGAATGGGTTCTGCTTTTTCCTGAAAGATTGAGCATAATACGTGTCCCACTTCATGATAAGCGGTTATCAATTTATCCTCATCAGAAATAACTCTGCTTTTTCTTTCTTTACCCAGTGTTACTTTATCTTTTGCTTCTTCAAAATCATCCATTTGAATGGTCTTTTTACCCTTTCGGGCTGCAAGCAATGCTGCTTCATTAACCAGGTTTGCCAGATCAGCACCGCTGAATCCAGGAGTTCCTCTGGCGATAATCGCCAGACTGGTATCTTTTTCCAACGGCAATTTACGTGTATGGACTCTTAAAATAGCTTCTCTACCCTTGATATCCGGCAGGTCAACCATAACCTGACGGTCAAATCTGCCAGGTCGTAATAAGGCAGAATCCAGCACATCGGGTCTATTTGTGGCAGCGATTATGATCACCGCATCATTTGCATCAAAGCCATCCATTTCTACCAGCAACTGGTTCAAAGTCTGCTCGCGTTCATCATGACCACCACCCAGTCCGGCACCACGTGTTCTGCCCACTGCATCAATCTCATCTATAAATGCAATACAGGGAGAATTCTTTTTTGCTTCCACAAACATATCTCTTACTCGTGAAGCTCCCACACCCACAAACATCTCCACGAAATCAGAACCGGAAATACTGTAAAAAGGCACTTTCGCTTCGCCTGCCACTGCCTTTGCCAGTAGAGTTTTTCCTGTTCCAGGTCTGCCAACCAGCAATACTCCCCGCGGGATACGTCCACCCAGACGCTGAAATTTCTCAGGTGCTTTCAGATATTCCACGATTTCTTCCAGTTCTTCTTTAGCTTCATCCACTCCAGCCACGTCTTTAAAGGTAATGCGCGATTTTGCTCCATCAGCAAGTCGTGCCCGGCTTTTTCCAAAGCTGAATACCTGGCTGCCACCGCCTCGCATTCCACGCATCATAAAGAACCATAAACCTATGAAAATCAAAAATGGCAGCCATGCTCCAACCATCTCAAGTATGCGGGAAGGCTTATTAGATTCTATATTAATTCCCAGATCATTAAATCGCCATACTACTTCAGGATCTCGGAAGGGTAAATATGTTGTATAAACCTGTCCTCCAGCATCAACTGCTCTGATATCTTTATCAGAAAAAGATACTTTTACCAGTTCACCAACTTGAGCTTTGCTCATCAATTCCGAAAAACTGACCTTTTTAACCTGAGAACCACTCGATTTATACATCTGGTACATCACAAATATGAAAAGGATCATTACGATCAGGAAAGTATAATTTCTGGGGTTATTAAATCTATTTACTGGTTTAGGTTCTTCATTTTTGCGATTATTCTGTTTATTCTGCATGTTTTCGTTCATTATGAATAAATCTCCTTTTTTAGTATGCCCACGTATGGCAAATTACGGTATTGCTCCGCATAATCAAGCCCATAGCCAACTACAAATCTATTCTCAATATCAAATCCCTGATATTTCACATCTACATTATGCCTTTGCTCAGGTTTTTTTAATAAACAGCAGATTTCTACGGACTTTGCCCCTCTATCAAGCAGGTTTTGGCTATAATCCTTAAGAGTCAAACCCGTATCTATTATATCTTCCACCAGGATCACTGCTTTGCCATTTACGTCTGCCATCAGTTTTTGACGCTCTTCAACTTTTCCGGTGCTGCTGGTTCCGTCTTTATAGCTTGAAAGGCTCACAAAACCCATCTGAACAGGTATATCAATCACCCTGCAAAGATCAGCAAAAAATATCACTGCTCCGCGTAATATGCAGATCATTAAAGGTTCTTGCCCTTCATAATCTCTGGCTATCTCTATCCCTAATTCTCTTACCCGCCTCTCTATTTCGGCTTCCTGTAAGATTACTTCTTCTAAATCCTTGTGCATTATCACCTTCTTTTCATTCGCTCCGCCGGTCTTGACTTCCGCTGGCGGATTTTCTCAATTTTTATCATTAATATACTACTGGTTTCCTTGCTGACTGCATATCGCTGATCTATTCTTTGATTTCCTACCCAGAAAATATTTTTCTGGTCAGTAAATACCAGCGCATTCGCCCTTTCTTGTGCCGGTACTTTCAGGTCGATAAAAAAATCTTTTAATTTCTTATTGTGTTTCATGCCAAAAGGCACAAAACGATCGCCTGGTTCCCGATGCCTTACTACAAGTGACCACTCAAGTTTATCAAAATCCAGATAGGCTATATTTTTGTCTACAAATAAGTCCCGACTCTCTGGCAGTTTTTTTAGTTTCTTCATACTTATCCGCCAGCCAGCATAGGCAAAACGGGTACGCAAACTCGGTATTTCCCTCGCTGCTTCCACCTCTTCAGTTTCCTGATATCCATGTTTCATAACCCGTAAATTATCATATTCCTTCAATAATATCACGCCATGCGGTAATTGGATCTCACGGTTACCCTCTCGTTTAAGTGATTTCTCTATGATCTCAAAATTACTCTGATAAAAATCCTGCTCAGTTCCGTTAATTTCACCATAAAGATGACGATATATGTAAAATCTCAAAAGAGGTCTGATCTTCAATAATTCAGATACTTTCAAGCGATATTCATCGTCATTATTTTCTTCCATCACATGACGCATCCGGATCATTGCCGAATTAGATAAAATATCATCTGCTTCCTGCAAAAATGGGGCTATAGCTGATATCTTCTCTACTGCCTGGGGATTGATATTATCAGATATCCAGGGAAAGATAAAATTGCGCAGTTTATTACGCGTAAATTCATTCTGCTGATTGCTCACATCTTCACACCAGGGGATATTCTCTTTTTCCAGAAAAGCCGTGATCTCATCCCGTGAAAAACTGATAAGCGGGTGAATAATATTGCCCGATTTCGGTTTTATCCCGCCCAGCCCCGTGAGTAAACTGCCCCTTAGTAACCTATATAACACTGTTTCTGCCTGATCACTTTGATTATGTCCCAAAGCTATGGAATCTATCTTGTATGATCCCACCAGCCCATTGAACCAGTTAAACCGGAATTCCCGCAGATTATTCTCATTCACTTTCTTGCCTTTGGGGTCATAATGTTTCACCAGAATCGCAATGTTTCGAGCAAAACAAAATTTCTTTACTGCTGCTTCTTCCAGTCCGCTTTCTTCTCCCCGCAGATGATAATTTATATGTACTGCCAGCAGATGGAATTGATATTTAGTTCGCAAATGATAAAGTGCCGTAAGTAATGCCGTGGAATCAGGCCCTCCCGAAAACCCTACTAATATCCTTGACTTAGGCATAAATAGCTTATTCTTACGAATATATTTCTCAAACTTCCTGATAAAATTCATCTCTTTCTGCATCAATCTGCCTCTATTTTTTCGATAATTGCTTATAACTCGCTAACTTGATATATGTCAATTAAAAAAACGCTTTTCATCATTATTTCACTTCTCTTACTCCTTCTCATCATCTCCCTTATATGTCACAAGGTTAGCTGTTTGAAGATAAGGTAGGGGCAGACCCGGGTGTCTGCCCTTATTTAAACAGGATCAAATAATAAAAAATTGGGCAGACACATGGGTCTGCCCCTACCAAAATTCGTTATCTGGGATAATAAAAGGTGGAGATACCATTCAATAATGCAATCTGCTTGACATTTTGCTGGGGATTTATAGAGGTAGGAACTATGTTAAATATTAAGCTTCCGTATTCCAAATCTGAGCTGAACCGGATTATGATCCTGGGCAGTCAGTTAAAGGGCAAACTTGTGATCAAGGGTGGATCGAGTGCTGCTGATATTCTCACTTTGCAGCAGGCACTTACTGAGCTTGGTTGTGAATTTGAGATTTCTGTTGATGAGATCATCATGCTATGCGAGAACGGTTTATCACAAAAGGGTGAAGTTTGTATCAAAGATTCAGCTACAGGATTCAGATTGCTGCTGGCTCGTTTGGCAGCTCAGCCGGGTGGAGAATATCTGCTGGATGCCTCTGCTCAATTGCAAAAAAGACCGATGCAGGAGCTGATATTAGCTCTCCGACAGATGGGGGCAATGATCACTACTGACAAATTTCCCTATCAGATCAAGGGTAATTTTCTGGATGGCAGCAATATGAAGATAGATACTTCGATCAGCAGTCAATATCTGAGTGCCTTGCTATTGATAGCTCCGCAATGCCTGGGGGGAATGAATATAGAAGTAACCGGCAAACGAGTATCATGGGAATATGTGGAACTGACAATCCAGATTTTGCGTAAAATGGGGATTGAGGTCTATGCAAAGCAGGATAAGCTGGTCGTACTGCCTGGCAGCAGGTTATCTAATCCCTCAAAGATCGAAGTAGCGACAGATTATTCCTCCGCCTGCTATTTCTGGGCAATGGCGGCTGCT
>Ga0075124_10001679_pt1 | contig 10315 bp, 9 predicted proteins | sample AntAceMetag02UKS_FD_69809 | JGI IMG/M metagenome (GOLD analysis project Ga0075124, IMG submission 69809) | Saline lake microbial communities from Ace Lake, Antarctica - Antarctic Ace Lake Metagenome 02UKS | ecosystem: Environmental > Aquatic > Non-marine Saline and Alkaline > Saline | place... | reverse complement strand
TATTACTTGAAGTTCTTTATTGATTTTTTCTCTTCTTGCAAGCAAATCATCCAGTTCAGCCTGGCCAAGTATACTTCTTAGTGTGGTTTGAGCTATTTGTGATGTTGCTACTATGTATCTTTCTATTTTTATCACACTTTTTGCTGGATCCATTACCCTGAAATATATTACTGCATTTACTTTTACCGGTACATTATCCCTGGTAATAATATCCTGCGGCGGCACATCCATGGTGACAGTTCTTAAGTCGACCTTAATCATCTTATCCGCAAACGGAATTATCAGGAATATGCCGGGTCCTTTTACTCCGCTTAATCTTCCAAATCTAAATATTACACCCCTTTCATATTCTCTTAGAATCTTAACAGCTGAAAGCAATAAAAATAAGACAATAATTACACCAAATATTATTGCTGCTACTGTTTGGCCTGCTAACATTTTAACCTCCTTTTTTGTTTTAATTATTTTGTTTATTTGATATTTTTACCAGTAAAGTTAGACCTTTTAAAGATACTATTTTAACTTCCTGGCCTTTTTTAATTTTTTTCCCATCCACTGATACTGCCTTCCAAATTTCCCCGGATACTTTAACCAGACCCCGTGGGTTTAAGTTCTGATAAACTACTGCAGTTTCTCCGGTAATTCCTGCTTCACCGGTAATTGGTTTTTGTCTGTTAACCTTATGAACTGCCCTTATTACAATAATTAAAAAACCGGATATTATAACTGAAGCACTGATTATCAGGCTTGTAGCTATTTTAAGATAATGAGCTTCAGTGTCAATAAGCAAAAAGGATCCTATAAGAAGTGAAGCTACGCCTGCTATTGAAAGCGTTCCACCAAGGCCAAGCGCTATATCCAGGATGAATAAAATTATGGACAAAATTATAAGAGCCAGTCCCGCATAGTTTATAGGAAGAATGCTAAATGCATAAAACCCCAGAATTAGAAATAAGACACCAATTGCTCCTGAAATACCCAATCCCGGTTGGTAGAATTCATAGATTATTCCAAATATACCTATGATAAATAATATATAAGCAATATTCGGATTTACTATAATATGAAGAAACCTGGAAATAAAACTCATTTCAATTTTTTCGGTTCTGGCAATCTTTGCATTTATAAGGAAAGTTTTACCTGATTTCTCAATGACTCTGCCGTCTATTTTTTCGAGCAAGTCTTCTATATTTGAAGCAGTAAGATCTATTACTCCAAGTTCTAATGCTTCGGTGACTGTAATAGAAACACTTTCCCTTACTGCCTTTTCTGCCCAATCAGCATTCCGGCCTCTGGATTCGGCAAGGTTTTTTATGAAAGAGACTGAGTCATTGGTTACTTTATCCAGCATATCCTGGGATATTTGTTGTTCTCCACCCAGGTTTACCGGATGAGCAGCTCCTATACTGGTAGAGGGTCCCATAGCAGCCAGATCGCTGGCATAGGTTATAAATACCCCGGCGGAAGCTGCCCTGGCGCCTTCAGGATAAACAAATACTATAACTGGAATATTTGTATTCAGGATATCAATTATTATTTCTCTCATAGATGCTTCAAGTCCTCCAGGTGTATCTATTAATATGATAAGACCGCAGCCTGAATCAAGTGATTTTTTCAAGCATTTTCTTAAGTGATTGGATACAGGGGGATCTATTATGCCTTTAATCTCACATATATAGAAATTAGTTATTTCTGTATATTCTGTATAATTTATTTTATCATTACCGCTTTTATCATCAGGTAAAGGGCTGTTGATCGAGCCTATTAAAAGAAATGAGCTGATGAATAGCGTGATAATTAAAAATTTAATAATATTTAATTGTTTAAAGGCCGGCCAGTTCATTTTTATTTTACCAGGGTTATTTTAAGGACTTTTTTATCCTATTATTATTATACTATAAAGTATTAAAAAATATTCAGGGTATTTTTTGTAAGATCTTAAGATCTGATTAAAATTTGGTACAAAATTTGAAGATTTGCCTGATTACTGGATCTATCCCGAATGCGGGGCATATAAAGATGAATTTGAAGTATATGAAGAATGATTATAATTATATATTAAATTTAAATATGGACTTTTATTGCAGAAACGGGACAGCAATCCCGACATAATTCACATAAAATACATTTGTCTTTATTGAATTTTAATTTAAAACTTTTGCTGTCAAGCGTAAGAGCCTGAGTGATACATATAGAAGTACAGATTCCACAATCCACACACTGGTTCATATCTATTATTATGTCTTTTGCCGCTTCCTGAACGGAAACCCCGGTATCTGTAAGATATTCAATTGCCTGGTCAATTTGAGCCTTATCACCCCTGATCTCGATTAGCATTTTGCCCTCCATATTAGGAGTTATTTCAGCCCTGAGTATATTGAACTCCAGATTAAATTCTTTTACCAGTTTATATGTAATTGGCTTTGTGACAATATTTTCCGGAAAACTTAGGACCAGTTTTCTTTTTATCATCAGAGTTCCTCCTTACTGAGGATTTCCAGATTATTGGACTTTTCCTCTAAGGGAAGGGGGGCCACACTGGCAGTTAAATAAAATTTACCATTTTCAATTTCTTTTTTAAGCACATTGGATATTTCCAATGCCCTGGAATAACTTGAAATTGAGCCCGTCTGAACAAATTTGTCATTAATCTTTATCTTTCCGCTTCTGAGCTGCTTGTAATTAATCTTTCCGTAAGAAGGTTTGTTTCTTCTTTGAACAGAATAGTCAAAAATTTCGGTATATATATCCTCATCTTTAATTTTTAAGAATTCTATCATCTCTTCATCGATCACCGGGATGGGAATACCAATACCTACAAACATAGTGACACCGTAACCCTGGAAAGTGCATGCTTTCAAGTACCGGGGTGACATCTCTTTTAAATTGCCTATAAGAGCAAGGCTCCCGGCCGGACCGCATGGAGTACCATTTGCCAGTCTCTCTTTACCTGGGTTATGCTGAGTTCCATACCAGGAAACATACCCCTGGCTTCCTGCCAGAAAGATTCTGGTACCTATCCCAATAGTCCTGTAATATGGGTCATTTAGAAGTGGGCTGAGTTGACCTGCGCTGGTATAGGTAGCGTTACCAAAATTAGGGAGTAATTTTCCCATATAAGTATAAATTGTCCTGTTAGAAGAGTTAGCAGCTGCCGGATAATTCTGGAGTGCATTTCTGGGGTTAAAGAGATAAGCCTGGTTTATTGTATCCTTAGTTATGTAAGTTTCAATTTCTCTTCTGGAATAACAATTAGTGCCATACGCTGTTGCTCTTAGTTTTACCGGTTTCCCTAAAACTAAATCTTCAATTACATATGCTCCACCGTAATTCATTCCTTTTGTCTCTGAAAGTTCCGCAGCGCCGATATATACATCCACGGCGGCTATTCCGGCATATGCAGGTACATCATTTAACCACACTTTTGTCATCTTTATAGGAGGATCCGGGTGCCCGAAATTTATAAATGCTCCCGAGGAACACATAGGTCCAAAAGTTGCGGTTGTCACCACATCTACTTCTTTGGCTGCTTTTTTTATTCCTTTTTCTTTAACATAATCAATTATTTCTTCAGCGTTTAATACTACAACTTTTCGGCTTTTTATTTTTTCATTTATTTCTTCAATTGTTTTTGCCATGATATGCCCAGGTTCTGATATAGATTTAGTAAATTATAATACTCTAATATTGGTATTTTGCCAATAATCATTTGGTTTTAAAGTAGATTTTTGCCTGACTATATAATATAATTTTTTAGAAGATTACCGGGACAAGACACTTAAAATTATAAAAAAATTTAATTTTGCAGATGACGTAGTATTTTTTAGTGGAAGGTAGTTATAAAAAATTGATGAATCTAAAATTTAGAAACTTGCTTGTTTTAAGTATTGCGGCAACTGTTTTTTAATACCGGTTCTAATCCTGACAATGTACATGTTTGGCTCGGTTAATTGGATAATGTTAATAATTACTGCTGTTATTTATTTGGCAATTATTTTTTTGGTTTTTTTATATTACAGCAGTTTTAGGAGAAAATAACTAATAAGCAATGATACGAAGTTATGATATAAATATTGAGAGGTTGCTTGCCGGCAGGCTTGATTCGGATAGAAGTATATATAGAGACAGGGTTAAATACAAAGAGAAATATAATTGGAGGATTATATACAAATACAGTGATCTTTTAGTCAGCTGCGATAGGAATATCATTCCTGAACTTGAGAGATTAATTAAGAAAATTTACCATCTGCTGGAATCCTGTATAAGGGAAAATCCATCCTTTCAAAAAAGTTTATCCCCACTGGAAATTAAGCCTGAGTATCCTCCTGTAATAAAAAAAATGTGCCGGAAGGCTGCTATTTTTAATGTAGGGCCAATGGCTGCTGTTGCCGGTGCGGTATGTGACTATCTTGCTTCAGGTTTGGATAGATACTGCAGCCGCTTAATAATAGAAAATGGTGGTGATGTTTTTATAAAGAGCAATAAAGATATAGAGGTTGGCGTATATCTCAAGAATAAGCATTTTAAGGATAAGATATATTTAAAAATAAAAGCAGCCGGTACTCCTTGTGGACTTTGTTCTTCATCGGGAAGTTTTGGCCATTCACTTAGTATGGGGAGCAGCGATTTAGTTGTTGTTCTGGCAAAATCTACTATTAGTGCAGATGGTGCAGCTACTTCAATAGCAAATAATATTAGAAGCCCCGAAGATATTTCTAAAACTATAAGAAGTTATAAAAATATAAAAGATATAGGAGGTATTATAATTATAAAAGATGATAAGCTGGGTGTTTGGGGGAATATTGAGTTTATAAATAATTAAATTTTCTTGGTTTCTTTCCTGGTTTCCCGGGCATCATCAATATCTTTTTTTTTATCTTTTAATTTAAAAATATCATCATTTGAACCTATCAGACTTTCTCCTTTGAACAGCCCACCTTTAGCTATTGTTAGGAGAGCATCTTTCTGAGTTAAGTTTCCAATAAATTTTCCTGTAGCAGTAATTTCAACTTCTCCGGATGCTATCATATCTCCTTTATAGGTACCGGCTATTACCACATTTTTGGTTCTAATATTAGCTTTTACTTTCCCTTCTTTTCCAATTATAATTTCTTTTTCTATTGTAATTTCACCATTGACTGTGCCATCGATTCTTGCTGAACCAGGGCAGTTAATTTTCCCTTCTACTTTAACGCCCTCGGCAATAATAGTAATATTTTTTGAACCCTTTATTTCAGTACTTTTTCTTAAAAGCATACTTTTCCCCTTTTAAAATTAAAGTTTGCTACTTTTGCAATTATAAATTTTGGATTGAAAGTATTTTTTCCAGATTATTATAGCATTTTTTAGCTAAAATTAATGAAAATTTTATCACTTTAAATTTTATCTATGAAAATATAGAATGATATTAAATTGTGAACTAACCTTATGGTTATAAAAAGATGAAAAGCAAAAATTTATTTTCTATAGTTTTTAAACCAATCTTAATTTTTTTGTTTATATCAGTAATCACTGTTTCATGCCAGATTACCTGGTATGGTGAGGAGAATATTTCTGAGGCCGGAGAAGCCGGGGACATGAAAGAGACCGGCATCCAGCTTCAGGAGCAAGCAGGAGAGAAGTCTAAAGATGAAGCGGAAGAAATTACTACAGTAAATCTCTGGATCAGTAACCTTGTTCCGGAATACATAAGCGCAGAAGTCAGATATGAGTTAAGTAAAATTTTTGATGAAATAATAATTGTAGAGGAGAAAGAGGATTCCGATGTATGGGTTGAAATTGATATTAGCGGTAATGAATCAGGAATGAAATGGGTTTTAGCACCGGTGGTTTCATTTTTCAGGAGTTTTGACAATATATCCTATGAAAATATAAGAGAATTCTGGACCGGGGATAAAGAGGTTTTAGATTATATATCAGTTGATGGCTCTGAACCCGAACTTATTGTGACTGAGGAAGTTTTTAAGGTGCTTGAAAAGATTTTTGGAAAGAGCAGAAATAAAAATATAAAAGTAGTTAGCAGAGAAGAGCTTTCATTAAATATTGAAAATGATAATGCTCTTTCAATTGTTCCTTTTAATGATATTGAAAAAAAATATAAGGTGCTTGATTTAGACGGTATGTCTGTCTTTGATAAGGACATGGATATCAACAGTTATCCACTGGCTTTAAGTATAAGTGTGGGAAGCGATAATCCTGAATTTAAGAGCAGGATAAATGAAAGTTTTGAGGGGATTACAATTACCAACAGGGATATGGAAAAGCTTGCGTCGGTCATTATGACCGGGGTAACAGCAATAGTCAGGCAGGTGGCAAGAAAAATAGAAAGTGATGGAGTTTTATCTCCGGGTAAGGAAATAGCAGAAACACTGAGAGACGCAGATATTACTCATATAAGCAATGAGATACCTTTTGTGGAGGGCTGCGACGGAACAAGACCCGGGGGTTTAGTTTTCTGCAGCAGTCCTGAGTATATAGAACTGCTCAGGTATGTTGGGGCTGATGTAGTTGAACTTACAGGAAATCATATGAATGACTACGGTCATGAATGGATGGACCATACTCTGGATATGTATGATGAAGAGGGATGGCCCTATTTTGGCGGGGGAAGAAATCTTGAGGATTCATACAATCCGGCTACTTTTGAGACAGGGAGTAACAAAATAGCATTTCTCGGAGCTAATACTTTTGGCCCTGCCAGTAATTGGGCCACAGAAGATGCTCCAGGCTCGGCGCGTATAAATGCGTGGGGCGAAGTAGAAAAAGAGGAAGATATGAGAAAGTTTGAAGCGATAATAGAGGAGTTAAAGAAAGAAGGTTATATAATAATATTTACTTTTCAGTATGAGGAAACTTATAACTATACCCCTACTGAGATTCAGATTGCTGATTTTAGAAGAATGATAGATGCTGGAGTTGATATAGTAAGCGGTAGTCAGTCTCATTATCCCATGGGTGTAGAATTCAGAGGTGACGGCTTTATAAACTATGGGCTGGGAAATTTATTTTTTGGGCAGCAGCGAGATGATCTTGGGAATAATCCCGGAATAATTGCAAAGCACATCTTCTATAAGGGTGGGCATATAAATACTATTTTAATTACTACCATGCTTAACGACTTTAGCCAGCCTCGGCTGACTACTCCTGAAGAGAGAGTAAAGCTTTTAAATTCTATTTTTGCTGGCAGTATAAAATAATTATAATATTCAGTTGCTAAGTAAAGACTATTTGATTTAAGAAATTATTGTCATTTTTATAAAATAACTTCTAAATTTTTAATAGCATATTCAAGTGGAAGAATATTGATGCTGCCATCTGACATTTGCCTCTTCCCGCCATATATTAAGTATGCCTTTGCATAAGGGTAATCGTTGAGGAAGGCCTTTAACCCGCGAAGATCAGATCCTGGGATTTTGCCTTTTCTTTTAACTTCGAATATTTTTAAACCTCTATCTCCATATAAAACAAAATCCACTTCTATATTATTACTTGTTTTCCAGTAGTGAACTACCTTTGGGCTAAAGAACCAAAGGCTTCCTGCTTCATGGCTTCGTCTAACGACGACAGCTCCACAGGCTAAAGACCGCCAGAGTTTTCTGGCTACTATTATAAAGGCAACAGCCAACGGCAAAGTAATCGCTATTGATTCAAGCGGAAGCTCAGGCAAAAGAATTATGATCTATCACGGAACAGATGAAAACGGCACTGCATACGTAACTATATACGCTCATTTAAGCGAGTTTAAGATGGGGTTAACTCTTACTCAACCCATGTCTTGTAGAACATCTTGTAGGTTCCACCCAGCTTGATGACAGTCGGATCGGCAGCGGCATCCAGTCTCATACCCTCCCCGGCCCAGTTCATCCCGTCGCTTGAGAAGGCAGAGCAAATCTCTCCATCAACATAATACATTCGGTACCCGCCTTCGACAGGTATCGTGCACGAGATATTGCCGACCGTTATCAGATCGCTTTCCTTGGTGAAGTTTAGCCCATCGCTGGAAACTGCACTTATGACTTGGTTTGTGGTGCCCGCGACCGCCCTCCAGACAAACATCCTCCAAACATCACCCATTTTAACCACATCAGGATCCATCCATGTATAGCCTCCTTCCTGGAAACTTACTCCCTCCTCCTTCGTGAAGTTTATGCCATAGTTTGAGACAGCGGAACGAATTTCACCCGCGTACATGTAGTATAGCCTGTACGTGCCATTCGACAAGAGCACTATGTCGGGGTCCACAGGCGAGATACTTGATTGGCTACCGGGGGCCTCCCCCTCAATTGTCACTTTCTTGTAGATCCAGTTGACGCCATCGTGCGACAAAGCGACGGAGATCACATGACCGTTGTACCAATCCACATAATAAATCCGTATATTCCCCTTGCTATCCACTATGGCGTCAGGGACTGAGGCTTGGTCGGCGATTAATATATTGTCTTTGACCCAACTCAGACCATCGCTTGAAGTAGCACTCATCACTCTGTGGGTCCATGGGCCATCTTGGGTAGACCCTTCGGGAGGCGTTCCCGCTCCCGAGCCCGGCGTAACATCGCTGACCCACTTAAATGGTCCGTCGAGTGGTTGCCCTGCAGGGGTTGTTTCTTTGGTTTCAGAAGGAACTTCTACTCCAGGTTTTTCTTCTTCCTGCTGCTGTTCTTCAACCGCAGGCGCCTCTTTACAGGATATTACTGATACTGTAAAAGTAATTACTATAAAAGCAGTAATAATAATCTTAAATATATTAGATACTCTTATTTTCATTTTAGGTCCTTTTTTATGTTATTCATTATTATGTCTCTATAGTAGGACTATTAAATAATCTAATCTTATGGCTTATTAATATAGAAGCCAAGTATTTATTATTGATTTTATAATAGGCAATAATGTATGGCAACAGAAATACTAAAAGATTTAAAAGGGAAGACCTTAATTAGAATAAACGGAAGTTAACTACTCCGGAGTTTACTTGGTATATACAAATACCAAAATTAGGACAAAGCTTCTATACCTTGATAAAAACTAATATGGAACCCAAATCGGCTCTGTTCCTATAATCCTGGAAGGTAATATCTTCCAAAATCCATAGCTTATTTAAAATTATTTCTTTTTTAAGTTATCTAATATCACTTTAAACTTTATTAAGTAAGTTTATATTGATTGAATTTGAAAATGAGATTCTGTTTAAAATTGTCCCTTATTTGAAATATTTTTATTAAAAGGATTTAAATTTTTATTTCCAATCAATAATTGCTGTTATAGAATTTATTATTGCTACTGCTTAAAATGGGATACAATGTTAACAATAAATTAAAGAACTCGCAGAAAGAACAAGCCCCGGTTAAGGGAAATAGGATAAAATGTTAACTATAAACTATGGAACTGGTACGAAGGTACTATGAAAGTAAAATACAATGAATGAAAATACAGGAAATTTAAAAGGATATGCGCTGGTTACTGACAGTGCATCAGATATATCAAAAGAATTTGCAAAAAAATACAATATAAATGTTGTTCCCATTTATATTCATTACAACGGCAAGGAATTTAAAGATGGTGTAGATATTAATTCAAATCAAATTTATTCTCTTCAGAGAGAAAAGAGAGCAGTATTTAATTCTTCTTCTCCTTCACCTCGTGATTTTATGCAGGTTTATGAAAAACTGCTAAAAAGTTATAAAAAAATATTTTCCATTCACATAAGTTCAAAATTATCTGCTGTTATAAAATCAGCAAGGATTGCAAGGGGTTTAATTAGAGCTGAAAAAAGAATAAAAATATTTGACTCATTGTCCGGTACTATGGGCACAGGTTTTATGGTTTTAGCGGCAGCCAGGTCTATTTTAAAAAAATACTCCTGTGACAGAATATTATTTTTACTTAATTTTTTAAGGGATAATATGAAAATGTACGGTACTATTGACACCTTAAAATATTTACGAAGAAGCGGAAGAGTTCCTGCAATTACCGGTTTGATATCAGGAATTTTAAAAATAAAACCTATACTGGAAATAAGAAATGGCGTGGTGGAAATGGTAGGAATTGCTGTTACCAGGCGTGGTTCACTGGCGGAGATAGTCAGAAGAGTTATAAAAGATTTTAAAAAGGAGAGGTGGGTAATAGTTTCAATAATTCATACCCTTTCTTTTAAGGAATCTGAAAGAATTATGAAAAAGATTCAGTCTTCTTTGAACTGTGTGGATACAATGATTACGGGGTGTACTCCTGTTATTGGCGCTCATACCGGGCCCGGCTTAGTTGGCGTAATTGTAAGTAAATTAAACCGCGATGTTGCTGATTTATTTATCTGACTGGT
>Ga0075124_10001677_pt1 | contig 10318 bp, 26 predicted proteins | sample AntAceMetag02UKS_FD_69809 | JGI IMG/M metagenome (GOLD analysis project Ga0075124, IMG submission 69809) | Saline lake microbial communities from Ace Lake, Antarctica - Antarctic Ace Lake Metagenome 02UKS | ecosystem: Environmental > Aquatic > Non-marine Saline and Alkaline > Saline | place... | reverse complement strand
TAGCTAACTTTAATCTTATAGTGTCTATCGGCTATAACTTCTTCTTTTGGCCATGTAAGACATCCCTCACGTTTAGTTTTTATATCTCCTTTTGATTCAATCAATTTAGGATTGATAAAAAATGTCCACCTAATAGGATTTTTTTCTTTCTTTACAAAGAATCTTTCCATACAGCGTTTGCCATCAAGTTCAAGTTGATTAGCTGCAACGCCAAGAGCTGTTGATTCAGAGTTTAAATAATCTACAACTGCTTTCTGTAGTTCGATATTCTCTTTGCCCCAAGTTTCAGGGCTCTTAATAAACGGAACTTTTGGTGTTTGTTCACGTAAAATAATTTTTGCTTTAATTTTTTCTTCTGCCATTTCTTTCATGATTCTATTTCATTTAAATTTTTCGGTTCAATTAGCAAAAAAGTTTTCTCAGTATTTTCCAATTCTACAATTACATACTCGGCAAATTTTTCAGTTACAGCGCCCTTAACTCCCTTATATTTATCATGTTTATCAACCATAACAAGGGTTCCAATTTCTAAATCTTCAACTGTAAGTTTCTTTTTTGCCATTCTTTTTTCTTTTATATACGAAAAAAAAGGTAAAAAGGTTCTAATTTACGAGGTCATGTTTTCCATAAGTGATTTAGACCACTGGAAAGTCAGTCATGATATATTTCATAGCTGATTTAATTTTTCCATTTAATCCCAATAAGCATTTATGTCTTTATGGTTTGGATAATGTTTTTTTAAATAGTTTTCGACCTTTTTTCTTAGATCTTCCTCAATTTTTTCATAACCTTTCCACCACATTCTATGTCTATCTTTACGATAAATTTTAGTGTAATAAATTGGATTATCTTTTGTGGAATAAATAACTTTTTCTCCATCTGTTATTTCAATGTAATGAGGAGTGGCATTTCTCTCGGCGTATGTATTTTTATATTTAGAAATCCACACTTTTTCCTCTTTTGTTATAAATTCTGGCGCGTTATTGTACCAATATATACCGTGGCTTGTATGTATAATATCTACGTTATCATTTGTTTTTTCATCAAAATCCTGATAATCTGGATTGCGAACGCTTACTTTTTTTATAACATATTCACCGCGTTCATCTTGTGTCAAATATTTAACAAAATTATATTTATATCTTCTTTCGAAACTTATAAAAGCGTCTCGGTCATAGAAAGCTGCCTTGTAAAAGAATATTGCTCTAACTCTACCTTTATCATCCACTAGGTTATTCCACATAGAATGACTTGTGTGCTCTTTTTTCCAACCTTTTGGTAAAACGACATCTAAAAATAATGGATCTCCTTCAGATTCTCCAATTACTTTAATACCCATTAATTTATATTGTTTCTTAGTGTCAGTACCCCTAGTATTCCACCTACTAGGTAATTGACAACTGTCTATTATTTCTTGTTGTCCTTGTCTTTCTTGATTTTCTATACCACCCATTGATGCGAAAAGATTAAGCAATGGTTCTTGGGCACTAGTGTTGGTTGCGTGTTTTTTATTTTTCATGATATTGTTTTTTTTGCTTCTGCATAAGCTTCTTTTAAAGAACTACCATCATCAACTTTTTTAATAAAGGTTGAGAATTTAGCATGATTAAAGTTTATCCACCATTTAACTTTTTGTTTTTGGCAATAGTTTAATTGAGATAGCAATACATCTAAACGATTTTTTGCATGCGAACGATTTGTCATGATAATTGAATTTTTGTGGCAACCGCATTAACATCTTTATTGAAATACAGTGTTACCAATTTATATATTTCTTCTTTTGATAATTTTTTTACTTTATTGCTAATGATTTTTGTCATATATGTTCTCTGAAATTCTTTACTGATTTCAGTTGCTCTATTTGTAGACATATTCATGAAAATTTCTCCCATTTTTTCTTCATCGCTCTTATATTTCATCAACAGTTCGACCATCTCTTTTTGGCCCATAACAAGAGAAGAAAAATCAACTTCATCTAAAACTTCATCTACAATACTTGTGAGACCTTTACAAAAATCATTATACTTATAAGCATCTTCTTTAGAATATGTTAAAATAATCATATTAACAAATACTAAATGATTATTGTAAATCTTAAATTGTTCAGTGAAATTTGTGATCATATTTTCTTTAAGATAAGTCTTAAAGTCGCCAATTATTTCTTTGTTTCTGCTATCTAAATTTAATTCTTCCATTATTTTTTTATTTTATCCGTTTATTAAATATACGAAATTTTTGAGAAAAAGTTTAAATAAAAAGTAAGTATTTTTGCTTAGGATTTTTTCAACACATTATTTTTTCTTTTTTTTCTTTATAATGTCTCTAATTTCTGCGGCTCTTTTAAAATCATCGTTACTTGCCGCTTCATCTTGTTGTTTTTTTAACTCCTCCACGGTCAAACTTTTCAATTGTGTGGGATTAGAAGGATCATTAAGTTCTTGAGCATCAATATTTATTACACCTTTTTTAGCCAAAGAGTTACTTAGTATTTTTAATTTTTGTTCTAAATTTTCGCGAGCTTCATCCCTTTTTGCAGGGACACCATGAGACGAAATTTCATGTATAATGGCATATAACATATCAAACAAAGTAAACGCTTTAAAATCTACGCTAAATATTTCCGCATCTTCGTCAGACTCTTCATTATTCATGAAATCTTGTATATGGTTATGAAATTTAATAGAACCCTCTAGGTAAAAAAGATATTCTTTTAATGTTCCTAATGATGCAAACGACGCTACAAATGTTACGGCATTAGAATCTACTACAGGGTCAGAGGTAGTGGAAGCGAATGTTGGTATTTCATGTATCATATCAAAAAAATCATCTTCATCTTCGCCAAATGCTTCATAAATACAAAACCAAAATACAATTAACTCAATAGACTTTTTTTCAAGTGTTGGTGGCGATTTAAAGTCTTCTATGAAATCATCAAGCTTTGTATTACTCAATGCAGACTTGAAAACAATATTGAAAATATCTTTATGTTGGAATATCAAACCCAAAATTCTTTTAAATTTTACATTGTGATTTATTTCTACTACATCACAAAGACACTCTGGAAACGCAGAATCAGGTATAAATTTTTTTCTTTTTGCAAACTGTTCTTCTGTTGTTCGTATAAATTCCTCTTCAGAGATATCGTCGCCATACTCTTCATATATCTCTATCTCAATTTCTTCTCTCAATGAGGCAACACCAAATGGAGTATAATATAGTCCATCATTTGTAATCTGAATCATATGTTTTAAGTTTTTCTATCAAATGCAAAGATAAAAAAACATATGCAAATAAACAAGAGAAAAGGAGGTGAAAATGAATTTTTTTAGCGACGTGAATCTATAATTGAATCAAAAGACGTTTTGTATTTAACTTTTTCATATGTATCATAAATACTTGACCATATTTCAATCCTTATTAAATTAAATGTTCTTTCGGATTGTTTGATTTGGATTATTTTTTCTCCCCACAATTTAAAAACGCGATTTTTATCTCCTAACCATGTATTATGTATTGTTGATCTTACGCTTTTCATTCAATTGAAATAAATTCTTCATTAATTATTTTATAAATGCGACGGTTTTTATTGTCTATCATCAAATAAACTCTATGAAGTCCATTTTTATGTATATTTTCATCCATAGCAAACAGTTCCCTTCCACAATCATATCTGATATTTTGCACTTTGAGCCAAAAAGAATCTTTTAAATTTTTCATTTTTGCGAATCTGAAAAGGTATATAAAATTTGGTTAGTAACGTCTGTCCTTATATTATTAATATTATTTCTTATTTTATTCATAATTCTATGCCTAACCTTTGCTCGTGAAAACATAATAGAATTACTACACACACTTCTAATCCCGCTAATACTACTAAATATATCGCTGCGTAAATTTTTCATTTACTTTAAAAAATTGTCACTAATGGATTTATTCTCATTAATACTTTTAATTACATCAGCAAATAAATTGGCAACGGATATAATTTTGATTTTTTCCGATGCTATAGAGGGTATAGAGTCAGTTGTAATCAAACTTTCTAACGATGATTCTTTTATTTTCTCATAAGCATTTCCAGACAAAACAGGATGCGTAATTAAAGCGCTAACAGATAAAGCACCTTTTTCTAAAAGCACACTAGACGCTTTTGATATTGTTCCACAAGTATCAGCTATATCATCTACTATAATAACATGTTTGTTTTTTACATCTCCTATCACGATCATTTCATCTATTTTATTAGCTTCGCTTCTATGCTTATAACAAATGACCATATCAGTCCCTAATTTTTGAGAATATGATTTAGCTCGTTTTGCACCGCCAACATCTGGAGAAGAAATAATAACATTTTCAAATGAATCTTTATATTTTTTTAGATATGGTATAAAAACAGCAGATGAATAGATGTGAGAAACAGGAATTTGAACAAAGGCTTGTAATTGGTCCGCATGTAAGTCCATTGTAATTATTTGAGTTGCTCCCACATTTTGTATCATTTGCATTACCACAGAAGCGCTAATATGTGATCTTGGAAAATCTTTTTTATCCCCTCTTGAAAATCCCATATATGGGACCACAGCTATTATTTCAGATGCACCACCTCTTTTCGCAGCATCAATCATAAATACCAATTCTATTAGATTGTCAGATGGTTGAAAAGTTGATTGTATTATAAAAACCTTTTCTCCTCTCACAGTCTCATTTAGAATATGAGTAAATTCTCCATCCGAAAAAGTTTTCTTTTCTGATTTGCCAAGCTTTACGCCCAAGCTATATGCCACGCTTTCGGCAAAATAAATCGATTTATGTCCACTGAATATCTTCATCTTTTTTCCTCCTGTGTGCTAGCTATGAATAAAATATTTAAAAAATTTTCAGGATTAGTAATCGATAATATCCTATCATAATGAGTTATACCGTTTATTTTGTTATACAGCTTATGCTGGGTTCCAGTATAAAATAATCTGAGGGGCGTACAATCCACAAACTTTGTTTTTCTTAAACCTGTGTTGCCAAGCTTTATATTAAACTCTATTTTCTTTCCTATGTTTTCCATTTCACTTTTATATACGAAAAAAACTAACGATTGGTTTTATTAAAGTGCTTTATAAATTTAAATCGGACTGATTCTCTTATAGAAAATTTGATATTATCACTAATATAATGAAAAAGTTGATCATTAATTTTATCCCAGGGGTAAAAGTCTGAAACAATATCACAAATGTCCAATAAATCAATATGAATATCTCTTCCTAAATTTCTTGTTATTACTCTTTTCATTCGAAAGCGTCTTTAATAGAATGTGATGCCATACTAGGACCAATAGATGTTGTAAAATCTAACCATATTCTTGTTTTTAAAAAAGCCCTGCTATTTAAACATTTGCCGAGATCGCTCCAAAGACATCCATCTAAACTAACATAGAGAGATTCGTGAATTTTATAACTTAAGTTTTTCATTTTAATTCATATTGTTCTTTTAAAGCTGTTTCTATATTAAGCCTTGGCAAATCAAAATTAAGACCATGCCATATATATATATTATTTTGAGTAATGTTAAACATTGAGTACCTTATTTGAAAGGTACTATAACGGTAAAAAAATTTATTTATATTTTTCATACATCCCCCATTTGATGTTATTATTGATGCCATCCCAAATATTATCCCCGATGTTATGCCTAATTTTGTCCACAATACTAACCCTAAGGTTAACCCAAATAGTAAACCTGATGTTATCACTAAAATTATCATTGATGTTACCATTGGCACAATCCCACATATTACTTCCCATATTTTTCATACACCCTCAATTTGGTTTTCGATGATACTACTGAGGTTGTTACCGCCGTTACGTCTTATATTACTTCCGATATTAAAGCTGATGCCTCTCCAAATGTTAGATTTGACTCTATCCCTTATATTTTTATAAATATTGAGCCAAATGTTATCATAAATACCACAAATGTTATCTCTTAAATTTTTCATGACTCAATTTGGTTTTTGATGTTATTCCAGATGTTATAGATATTGTCATTGATGTCCCAACCAATTCTGTTCTTTACGTTAATTCTGGTTTTACATATGATGTTATTATAGACGTCAACATATATTACATTACGTATATTATCAATAATGTTATTATCTCTTAAATTTATCATGACTCCATTTGGTTTTTGATGTTAATCTGTAAATGTCATCCAAAATATTACCCCAAATTTTACAATTTATGTTATCCCAGAGTTTATGCCAGGTGCTATTCAAAGTATTAACCTCAACATTAACCTCCATGCTATTCAAGAGGTTGACCCAGATTTTACGTTTGACGTTTTCACTTATATTTTTCATGCTTGAACTTTTTCATTTTCTTTAAAACTTTCTAAAATACGCATTCTTATAAGATGATCAATATTGAACCATATGCCATTACCAAGGTTTTTCCATACACCAAGTTCTATGCCTACCCTTGACACAAACTGAAAATCTGAATTTTCAGCCCATATATCTAAGTTAAATTTTCCCTTCTCTACTCTGTTCATGCTTGAAATTTATTGCTTTCCTCTAAAAAGATATCTCCTATTTGATGACGTGCAGCTGATTCTTGTGTCCAAACAAAAAAAGATTCTATTTTTAAATTAGGAATAAAAGTATCCTTAACAAATAATTTCAAATTACCAGGGCCACCTTGGCCAAATACTCTGTCAAAAATATAACCAGGTCCCTTCTTATAGTAACATATTTTTTCTCTAATGTTTTTCATCTTTTCTTATTTCTTTAAAAGCATTTCGTATTTGACGATGTGCATGAGATGTGCATCTCCATAATAATAATGAATCCACTTTTATTTCTGGAAAAATTGAATCTGGGACATGTAATATAATATCGTCGGATAATTTAACTTGGACTTGGTCACAAATATAACCTTGTTTTTTGTTAAAATAACATATGTTGTAATATAAATTTTTCATTTACATAAATTTAGTGCCATTGCTTTACGAATTGCAAATTGCAATTCTACTCTCGTTTGATTTTGAACCTTTTCCCTCAGCTCCTTCCATAAATAATACCATGGTGAAACAACATAACAACTATCATTATCTTTCCACGCTTGTTCCCAATAATCGTCATGAAGACCATATCTAACTTTTATATTTTCCATATTCTATATACGCAAAAATTGGAAGAAAGGTTTTATGTTTTAGAATTAGCGATCTCAATCATAAATTCAATATCTAATTTTATTATATAATTATAACAATATGCTTTAATATCACAATTGCAATCCCCTACTATATCATCTTCAAAAATAAAAAAATCTCTAATTTCTTCAAGTGAGTTTAAATTATCTGTTTTACATTTTAAATGGTTCTCCGAATTCAACATCTCAATAGCAAGAGTTTTTGATTTTTCTTCAGTTGTATAAAAAATATGTTTTTGTATTGTAATTTTCAGAATATATAAAAATAACTTTTTAATTCCCCAAATAAAAGCAAAACATAATACAACAAATGATAAATGTTTCACAAACTCAATTAAAAATTCTTTCATAAACTTTACCTTTTATTATTATATACGCAAAGATACAAAAAACATCTCAATAAATCCAAATTTTTTACATATTTATATAAAAATCGCATCATGGATCATTGGAACATTAGGAAATTGGTAAGGGAAGAGATTTATAAGGAGTCTGACTATGAATTATTGAATGAGTTTTTTGGAAAAATAAAAGGTGCAGCACAAGGAGCTGTACAAGGTTTTAGTAAGCCAACAGATTCAAAAATGACAAAAACAATGGATTCTTTTCAAAACGATGCGAATGCTATTGCTGATGCAGACGAGAATGTTAATAAAATGAAAAAAATGTTTAAAAATATGACTGGCTTTGATTATGATGATTTATCTCTAAATAAAAAAAGAGTTCTTAAAGACATTTCTACTGCTCTTCCAAGTGAAATAAATAAACAGGGAACATTAAGAAAACATCTTATAGATAAATGGAACAAAAATTATGATGAAATGATAAGCGATTATAATAAAAATTAATTCCCCTTTAACCACTCCAACTTTTGATCCCCTGACATACCTTTAGTGTTTTCTTTTATACATTTTTTTACCATCTTTCTTCCTTTTTTGTCACCTTTTCCTAAAAATCTATTGAAAGATTTATCAACTGCTTTGTTTCTTTTTTCTCTTATCCATGATGATAAATGAAATTTAAAGCTCAAAAACTTCCTTTTACAAAAAGAAACTTTGCCAGATTTAATCCAGTTATAAGCTTCTTCGTTTGACATACCTTTGATTTTCTCGTCAATATACTTTTTTACATCGTTTGTATTGTTCATAATAGTTCCTTTTTCTTTTATATACGAAAAAAGCATACAAAAAGTTTATAATTACATATAATTTGTTTATATTTACCAAAAAAGAGATCATGGCAAAAAAAGAAAATAGTCCGAGAAAGACCAATTATTGGTTCACCTCGGACACGTAACTCACTTCGGAGATGATAGATTAAATTTATATTCTAGAGATTTATTGTTTAAAACATCAGAAGAGGTTGAAAATCATATAATTACCAATTTTAATTCAGTTATAAACCCAAGTGAAGACATATTATTTCATTGCGGGGACGTTGCAATGGATATTCGCGGACTAAAAAGAATGAACGAAATCAAATGTAAGAAGAAAATATTAATTTTAGGTAACTACGACGATACTAAACAAACAGCTAAAATTAAAGGAATAAATAATGAAATGCTTTTGGAATATTTTGATTCGGTACACGATAATTTAGTGTTAAAAGTTCCAATTGATGACAAAGGAAATACTGAAGAGTTTTTTGTTACTCACAAGCCAGAAAATATGATTGCTAAATTTTCTATAGTTGGGCACGTTCACGCTTTACGTCAAATATTTAAAAACGAGGGACCAAATGGCGAAACCATAGGAGCTGTGAATGTTGGTGTAGACGCACATCATTTTATGCCAGTGTCTCTTGATAGAATTTTAAAAATTAGGAGTGGTATTTTAGATCATTTTGACGAAAATGTTTTTTGGTTGTAAATTTATTAAAATGAAAGAGAAAAAAGAATATATACCCATATCTCTCACTATAGACAGAGAATTTAAAGATGAAATGGACAGATTATTCATCAACAAGAGTCGTTTTATCAATGATATAATCAAGAAACAAATAAAAAAAGAAAAAAAGTAAAACTTTTTCTTCTGTATATGAGAGTTTTATAAAAAAACTTTTGTTTTTAAGTATTATTATGTCATTTTTACTTTTTTATTTTATATTTATAATAAAAGCAAGAAATTATGGGAAGACCAAGAATGGATGATGATAAAAAGAAAGCTAAAATTACAATTACATTGGAAAAAGAATGTATAGATTTTATTACAGAAAAAAGCTTAAATAACAAATCAGATTTTGTCAACTGGCTAATTAAAGAACACTTTAATAATTTGAAAAAATAAAAAATAGATGCTGACTTTAAAATTCGATATAACCAATAATTGTGTGAGGGATGAACTTGAGAAGTATCAGTTGCAATATTCTTATGCATTGAGGAAGGTTTTCAACAATTTGGATAAGAAGTCGGATAGGGATTTTGAGGAGATGATAAAAGACAAGTATGGATTTGGTTCGAAGATGTGCGAATATCTTGTAACTGAAGCTGATACATGGAGAAAAAAAGATGAAGCAAGAAAAAAGAGAAACAGTGAGTCAATAACCAGATTGAGAAAAGATTTAGAAAAGGCCAACTCGAAAAAGAAAAACAAGATAAATAAGCACATATATAGTTTAGAATCATCGCTTGTAAGAAGTGTTTGTTTTGGAAGTCGAGAGTTGGCTCAAGAGTTAACAAAAAATCCAGGAGACAAAAAACTACGAAAAGAATGGAAAGAAAAAAGAAAATACTTTTATTTAACACAGGGCGATGCTGTCCATAAGGGAAACAGATTTTTCGATTTCTCTGAAATTTCAAATGGAATTTTGATTTTCAAACCAAATAGGGATACGAAAATCAAAATCGAATGCAAAATAACAAACAGATCAAACAATTCCAAAACCAAAGACCTGATCAAAACTTTGGAAACAATGGCAATGAGCAAACAAATTTCACTCGGTGTAAAATTCTCCAAAAATAAGATTCATGTTTCGTATGATGAGTGTGTGGTTAGTGATACGTTGATTAATGTAAAAAAGATGCGAATTGATCTGAAAAAGACCATAAAAAATGAGGATGAAAGAAAAGAAGTTTTCAAAAAAGAGATGCAAATTTCTTGGCAAAGAATTTTTGATAAAAAAGG
>Ga0075124_10001673_pt1 | contig 10329 bp, 9 predicted proteins | sample AntAceMetag02UKS_FD_69809 | JGI IMG/M metagenome (GOLD analysis project Ga0075124, IMG submission 69809) | Saline lake microbial communities from Ace Lake, Antarctica - Antarctic Ace Lake Metagenome 02UKS | ecosystem: Environmental > Aquatic > Non-marine Saline and Alkaline > Saline | place... | reverse complement strand
ACCGCATCATAGATATCTTTCCCTCCGGAATCCACTGCTCGTGCGATGATGTAGGCTGCGGGATTTGCCTCTTTTAGCGTCCGTACCGCTGAGAGATTTGCCTTCTGCTCACTGGAGAGGACAAATGCTACTTTTGGAACCGGAATGTCTTTCAGCATACTCGTATCGCTGATATCCCTGCAGAAAGCCTCATATTTCTGGTCACGGAGATCCTGCACCTTCTTCTCATCCTGATCGATGATGATGATATCATCGGTCTCCTTGAGAAGTTCGTATAGCACGTTGTACCCGATACTACCACATCCGAGTATCAGGTAATCCACCGATGACGCAGACTGAGATCCGTTAGGATGATTCTCCGGCATGATACCACAAGTTTCTGTCTTTATGAGGATAATAAGGATGCTAGAAAAGTATATAATCGATGGAGTACCACATTAGTTGTTCACTTTCTGAGGGCCTGTAGCTTAGTCAGGAAGAGCGCCGGACTCTTAATCCGGCGGTCAGGGGTTCAAATCCCTTCAGGCCCGCTAAAGACTTCTTTTGTGGTTTTAAGAGATTAATTAGGATTTTAAACTTTTAATTAATAGGATTTTTTTTCTGCGTGGCGCATACACCCGACAGCTAATAGGGCACCTTCGTTTACTTCCCGATCATGAGAAGCATCTCCTCAAGGCTGGGGTAGCGCGATTCAATACGCCGGACCACACCCCCTGCAGATGCTACTGCCGCAGTCACAGAATTGAGGTCATTCATGTTCTCAGCAACGGCCACATATTCCCCACTTTCCTCTTTAAAATCGAGTGAGGATGGGAGGGCAGCAATATCAGCTGCGACAAACCGGATATGATAGGAAAGGGAACCAAACCGTTCCCTGAGTTCGTCCATCGTCCCAAAGGCAGCAACCTTTCCCTGTCGCAGGATGAGTACACGGTCACAGATCTCCTCAACCTGATAGAGATTATGGGCGGAGAGGAGGATCGTCTTCTTCCCGGTGTCACGCAGGTGTGCAAGATAGCCAACGATGTAGCGCGAGGTCATCGGATCCAGGCCTGATGTTGGTTCATCATAAATGAGAAGGGAAGGCTCGTGCAGAAGGGAACGGGCGATTGCAACCTTGCGCCTCATCCCTTTCGAGAGTTCACCAATACGCTTATCCTGGGGATCAAGTTTGAGAGATTCAAGCAGTTTTTCCGACCTTATGCGGCATTCGTCTGCAGATATGCCATATATTTCTCCAAAAAATCTGAGATAACTATCTACCGTCATTGTCTCATACAGGCGTGACTCCTCCGGGAGATAGCCCAGCGTCTCCTTCAGGCGTGCAGGGTTGCGCCTGACATCGATGCCTTCTATGATGAGGTCACCTGCAGTCGGCTGAATGAGACCTGCCATGCACTTCAGGAGTGTTGTCTTTCCTGCACCATTGTGCCCGATGATCCCGAATATACCGGGATCCTCAAAGGAGAAACTCACCTCATCCAGTGCCCGGAATGTGCCGTAATCCTTTACCAGTTTCCGTGCCTCAATCATCTGTGACCACCGTTGAAATAGTGCTTGTCAGTTATATGATTTAATCCCCCGTGTCAAGGTATCCTGTATGCACCACGCTTTCCCTTAAGACCCCTGTTTGAACCATGAATCAGAAATCAAACGGTATTTATGCCCATGACAGGTGCCATCACTTAAAATAGGATCGACTGCCAACTCAGGATCAGAATGCTGCCACCACTGCGCCAGATACTGACCATTGGAAAATGGGAGGTGCGCCGGTCTGCAACCATCATGCCTCGTGAGATCCTTCCGGTAGCAGTGGCACTCTTCATTCTTCTCATTGTGGTGACAGGGTACACACAGGAGAGTGGGATTCACCTGCAGGACCGGATGTACACCGCAGGTGTCGATTCAGCAGATACCGGTGCCATCATCCTTGGTGACCCACGGTTCACCGTGTATTCAGGGGCACCGGTGGTGACAGACCTGACAATCGCCCCGCCTGACGTCCGATCCGCGGACACCGATCGGGGTGGTGCCGCCCTGAAGGCCTTCCAGACCGACTACATCAGGTATCTGACAGCACAATATAACCGTGAAGACGACCTCTTTGCCGCATATCCCCTCTGGATTGACATCCGGTATGTCAGAAGTGAACTCGATTTCACTGCCACTGAGGCAGGAACCGGCGTCTCAGGCGCTCCAAACCCCTATGTGAACCCGGTACCTGACCGGCCGGTGCGGGCGGTTGACGACCCATCTCCCAATATCGGATATACCAAAGAAGAACTCAGGGCCGAACTGGTCGTTTCAGAAGGCGAAGACAGCACGGTTGCGCGCTATACCGACGTGGTCGCAGGGGAAGGTGCACTGGGCGACTTCAAAACCCCGTCCCAGCTTACCCCGCCCCTGCCCTTTGACGCCATTGTACTGGTCTTTGTCTTCATCTTCCCCCTCTACTTCACCTCCCAGTTCTACATGATGTCGGTGATGAACGAACGGATAGAACGAAAGGGGGAAATCCTCCTCTCAAGCCCGCTTCGGCCGTCAGCCATTGTCATCGGAAAGATGCTTCCCTATCTGGTGGTGATGATTGCCGTAACGGCCATCCTCTCTCTTACCACCGGCGAGACAGTCGTCGTCCTTGTGTCCGTTTTCCCGGTTATTCTCTTCTTCCTTGCAGCAGCCCTCCTCATCGGAATGGCCGCACGGAGTTTCAAGGAACTCTCGTTTATCTCCATCTTCTTCTCGACGGTTGCAACATCGTATCTCTTCTTCCCGAGCATCTTTGCAAACATCCATGTAATCTCCCTCATCTCCCCCCTGACTCTGATCATCTATGCGATTGAAGGCACCCCCTTCACGCTCGCTGATTACTTCTACTCCACCTTCCTCTTCTGGGTAACAGCAGCGATTCTCTTTGCCATATGCATCATCAACTTCAACGAAGAGCGCCTCTTCACCCTCCATCCTCTGCAGGAAAAGGTGCGGGAGTACATCGGGAGTGCGATATCAGAGAAACACCCGTTTGGTTCTCTCTTTGGGATCACCCTCTTTTCCATCCCCTTTGTTCTGATGGCACAGCTGATGCTCCTCGTCCTCCTCTTCAATCTCCCGATGCCGTTCTCCCTTGTGGTTCTCATCTTTGCAGCGGCATTTATCGAGGAGTGGGCAAAGTCAGTTGGCATCTATGCACTGTCCGTGGAACGGCCTGCATTTCTCACATGGAGAAATGTGATCTTCGCCTCCCTTGCAGTGATGGCCGGATTCTTTCTGGGCGAGAAACTGCTCCTCTTTGCCACCCTCGCCCAGATATCAGAGTCCATCTTCGGCGCCGCCCTCTTTTCCAGCCTGCAGGTCCTCTGGCTGCCTCTCACCCTGCACTTCACCGGTGCCTTCATCACCATATCTCTGCTAAAAATCTTCGGAAAGAGGGTCTATCCTCTGGCACTGGTTGCTGCATCCATCGTCCACGGGACATATAATCTGTACTTTATTACCGGAGGTTTCTGAAAAATGAGTCTGCGGCATATCTACGTCATCACAAAAAAGGAGCTCAGGTCCATCAATGCCGAGAAGACCATCATCCTCGCAATCCTTCTGCAGTTGTTTATCGCAATGTTCTCATCGTTTCTCATCGTCGGCCTCGCCGCGATGTATGACCCGGACACGCTCTCGGAATATTCCCGGCAGCAGTATCCGGTCGGCTACACGGGGTCACCCTCACCACTGGAGGAATTGCTGCGGGAGAGCGGAGACTTTGTCGTCTACAGGATGGATCTTGCGACCGCAGTTACTGCTCTTGAGGAACGCAAACTCAGTGCAGTCATATGGGTGCCGGATACCGCAACGGATGCAGATGACCCGGTGAAAATTACTCTCTATACCATCAAAAACGACATCCAGTCATCAGTTGTGAACAGCAAACTGAAAGATGTCTTTGTCACCTACGAAGAGACCCTGCGTGACATCCGGGGAGACCGCATCTCATCCGATCCCATCGTGGTTAACCTGCCGCCGGAGGTGCCGGGCACAAACTTCTATGAATTTGTATACGGCCTTCTCATCCCTCTCCTCATCTTCATGCCCGCTATTATCTCAGCAGCGCTCATAATCGACATGATCACCGAGGAGTTCCAGCACGACACGATCGAGACCCTCATCTCCACACCCATCACCTTCGCTGAGATGATCTGGGGTAAAGTCGCCGCCTGTTTTGTGATTGTGCCGATACAGGCGGCCGTCTGGATCGGCCTCATGATGGTAAACGGCATCCATGTTGCAGGTGTTGTGCCCATTCTTCTGCATGTGAGCGTGGCATCCCTTCTCATGATCCTCCTCTCCGCCTTCGTGGCTCTCCACTACCGGGAACGGACGAGTGCCCAGTTCATCTTCTCCACAGCCCTTGTGGTGGTGCTGATTGGGATCCTCTCCCTACCGGCAAACCCGGCAAACCTGATTGTCCTCCTCTCTGTCGGAGCGGCCGGGAGTGGACACTGGATTGTTCTCGTGGTGATGGCAGGCGTCCTTGCCGTCGGCATGACCGCACTCAACCGGTATATGCATGTGGTGGAGAGGACTGCCCTGCAGTGAGCAGGCATACTATAGGTATAAATACCATTTTCAGGAAAGGAGGGGTCTGATCAGAATGAAATGGATTGCACTTCTTCTTGTGGCCTGCACCCTTGCAACAGGTGCGGTATTCCCGGCAGCGGCCCAAACCGTGACACAGCCGATTGCAGGCATTGCCCACTATGATATCTACACCAATGTGGATGTAGCTGACATCTACTTTAACGGCGTGTATATGGGGAAAACATCATCCGGATATCTCCAGTGACCGTTGACACACCTGCTCCGTACACCCAGGCAATGGCATCCCGCGCAGGGTACAACAATGCCTATGCAAATCTGCCGGCTGCCTCACCAGGCGGCATTTACTCTGTCAGCCTCACCATGACGTCCATTGTCCCTTCCTATGGCACGCTCTCTGTTACATCATCCCCCACCGGGGCTGCCATCTACATCGACAATGTCTACCGGGGACTCACACCACAGCAGATAAGCCTCACGCATGATCAGTATACGCTCCGGCTGGAGCACAGCGGATATAACAGCTATACCCAACAGGTCTATGTCTACGGCGGCCAGACAACGACTGTGAGTGCGTCTCTCACCCCGTCCTCCACATATGGCACCATTTCTGCCTCAAGCTCACCATCCGGAGCCAACTTCTATCTGGACGGCAGTTTCCGCAGCACGACCACCCAGACTATCGGCGGCCTTACCGCCGGGTCGTACTTTATTGAACTCACAAAACCCGGCTATCAGGACTGGACCGGATCAGTGCGGGTCTATCCGGGTCAGGTCTCCTCCGTCTCCCCGACGCTGGTAGCGGTGCAGTCACCGACAACAGGCGCTCTTTCTGTCACATCAAACCCATCCTATGCCGCCATCTACCTGGACGAAACCTATGAGGGGCAGACCTCGCCCGGCACACCATTCATAATCAGTGGTGTCTCTGCAGGCAGCCATACGGTCATGGTCCGCCTCTCCGGCTATGATGATTCAGTATCGACAGTCACCGTCAACTCCGGTCAGACCACAACCGTAAGTGCTGAACTTTCGCTCTCCGGCACCGGATACGGGATGCTCTCTGTCACCTCCTCACCAACAGGTGCTGAGGTGTATATCAATAATGCAAAGGCGGGCATCACCCCGGTCACCTCATACGAGGTGACACCGGGAGAGTATACCGTGACCATCCGGCTTGCAGGCTACACAGAGTGGTCATCTGTTGCAGAAGTGCAGGAGGGCTCAACCTCGTACGTCTCGGCAAGTCTCTCGCCTGTCCCCGAACAGTCACCTTCCTCCCTGCTGCTGCCCGTTGGTGTGCTCATGGCGCTGGGCGGTCTTTTCCTCTGCAGGCGGGGGCCCGGAAAAGAATAATACCATCATTTTCCGGATGTTTTTCACCCCACAATACGACACCTTTTCGAGAATACAAGTTATTTTTATTTTTGCGATGCAAAAAACAGCAGACTATTTATATCCGGCAAAATAACCGTTCACTGATCATCATGATACGAAAATTATTCGTGCTTATTATAAGCATACTCATACTCGCTGCTGCAGCCCCCGCTGCAATGGCCGCAACTACCCTGGGCGGAGATCAGGGATGGTATGACGTATATACAAATGTGGATGGCTGTTCCATCTACTTTGACGGAGATTACAAAGGAACAACCACAGGCGGCGTCCTGAGTGTCGCAGTGTATTCCACTGCAGCACCATACAGCACCGTACGTGCTGAGAAGTCAGGCTATTCCTCTGCGTCCAAATCTCTCCCTACGGCCCCGAGTTCAGGAGAACACCAGTCTGTCTACCTGACCGTAAACCCAATTACACCCACCACCGGAAATATCAAGGTTAGTTCCTCCCCATCCGGTGCAGCAGTCTATGTGAACAGCGTCTACTATGGTACAACCCCCCACACAGTCTCAAACCTCCCTGCCGGAAACAACGACCTGAGACTCACCTATTCAGGATATAACGACTACCGGGACACGATTAACATCGTCGCCGGCCAGACCGAGACCACCTATGCTACCCTGACAGCAGAAGTGACCTATGGTACGCTCTCTGTTTCCAGTACCCCGTCCAATGCAAACGTCTACCTTGACGGAGCATACAAGGGCACAACCCCGCGGACTATCGGCGGCCTCTCCAAGGGTGCACATACCCTTGAAGTTACCATGCCAGGATACCGGGAATGGGCAAACACCGTCCAGATCCATTCAAATCAGGTGACCTATGTTACAGCACCACTTACCGCAGACCCACAGGCAACGACAGGTTCCATCTCTGTTACCTCAAACCCATCGTATGCCTCGGTCTATGTCGACAGTGTCTACTACGGCACAACCAACCCCGGTCATCCCCTCTTCGCAAATAATATCGCAGCCGGCAGCCACTCCGTGAAAGTCAGCCTCTCCGGTTACACAGACTCGGTATCAACGGTCACCGTTAACTCCGGACAGACCACAACCGTGAACGCAAACCTTGGCGGCGGTGCATCCGGCAACGGAGCGATCACGATCTCGTCGTCACCAACCGGTGCCACGGTCCTGTTGAACAATGTGAACAAAGGTATCACCCCGGTGACACTCAGTGATCTGACCCCCGGAAGCTACACCGTCACTCTTGAACTCTCCGGGTACACCACCTGGTCTGAAGTGACTCAGGTGAACGCCGGTGCAACATCCACTGTCTCAGCAAACCTTGCCCCCACACCTACTGCCACCCAGAGTCCGGCACCCATGCTTGCGGTGATCGGTGCCCTCGGTGCCTGTGCGGTCATTCTTGCCGCACGCAAACAGGAATAACCCCATCTTTTTTTCTTCCGGATACGTAGATCTGTATCGTTAATATTACACAGAGAACAAGAGTAGTGGTAATGAAGGTCTTCGTCATCACGCCGGGAATATACACGTATGGTGCAATGGTCATTGCAGGCATCGTCCGTGATGCAGGATATGAAGTGACACTCACCCGCACATTAGAGGCGGCACCGGAAGAAACGGTATTTCTGAGCCTGTATTCCACACAGAACCTGATGGACGAAGGGATCAGGTCATTTATTTCTGAATACCGAAAGACGGGGGGCCGGGTCTATGTGGGAGGACCGGTCTCTGCCGTACCGGAGATGGTCCTTGGCGAACTTGCCCCGGACGCTGTCATCTGTGGCGAAGGGGAGGAAGGAGCACTGGCCCTCCTCCGGGACGGAGTCTCTGAAGCAGTACCGGGAATTGCATTTATGAGCCCCACGGGTATCGTCTTCTCCGGCCCGGCACCGCCCTGCCCGGTATCCCGTCCGCTGCCTTACATCCCGTCCGATATCGCCATGCAGGATGTCCGGGGAGCATCGGCGTATATCGAGACGCAACGGGGCTGTATCGGCGCCTGCACATTCTGCCAAGTGCCTCGGTTCTTTGGACGTGACATCCGCTCACGACCGTTGGATGAAATCCTCACAGAAGTGCAGGCGTTCAAAGATGCTGGTGCACGGCGGCTCTCGGTCTCCGGCGGGACCGGGTCCCTGTATGGCTATACAGACGGGAAACTCAATGACGATGCGTTTGCCGAACTCCTGCAGGGAATGGCCGACATTATGGGGCCAAAGAACGTCTCATCTCCTGATATCCGTGTGGACTGCATCTCTGACACGGTCCTTGACGCCATTCGTGACTATACGATAGGCTGGGTCTTCTTCGGTCTCGAATCAGGCAGTGACCGGGTGCTGCGTCTGATGGGAAAGGGAGCAACGGCAGCACAGGCAGGTGAGGCAATTGAGGCCTGCCGGACCCACGGTCTGCATGTGGCAGGGAGTTTCATTGTCGGATACCCCACCGAAACCGCTGCAGAATATGAAGAGACCAAAGACTTTATCGCCCAATATGCTCTTGACGATGTCTTCATCTCCATTGCAGAACCGATCCCCGGCACCCCGCTTGCAACCCTTGCCCTGCGGACGCCGGAGGCAGAAAATCCTGCCTTTGCTGCACATACAGGAGAGTATCAGTCCCTGCACCTGACCGAGGCGGAAGCGCGGTCGTTTGACCTCCGGATGCATGCAGATATGTTTAAGCCGGGCCTGAATGTGGTGACAGACCAGATATTTAACGCCTATCTTGCGGAAGTACGAAAGGACGGGGAAACGGTCAGAAAGGCAACGGAATTAAACCGCAAATATGCCTGAAAGAGTGTCATTCAGGCAAAATATACCTTTTTTTATTTTTCTTTTTTTGAGCGCCCTTACATTTTCCGAACATTCAGGGAGACAGGCATTCTGTTTTCGCGTCACATATTTACCGGATCAGGCCATACTACGCACACAATGGCAGCCAGATATTTCATCGTGGATGCATACACTTCCCGGCCCTTTGCCGGCAACCCCGCCGGAGTCTGTATCACGGACCGGCCGGAGACGGATGCATGGATGCAGGATGTCGCCCGAGAGATGAATCTCTCAGAGACAGCATTTCTTTCCCGGACAAAGAACGGCTGGGATATTCGGTGGTTCACGCCACGGGTGGAGGTAACCCTCTGTGGGCATGCCACCTGTGCCGCCGCCCATGTGCTGGTACAGGAGGGGGAAGAAAAGGCAGGTACAGAGATACGGTTCTCCTCCCGCGGCGGCCCGCTCTCGGCTTCAGCAGAACCGTGTACACGGGAAGATACGGCTGACAGATCGGTGGGCACAGTCACCCTGACGTTTCCCGCCCTCCCGGCAGCACCCGCACCCGTCCCGGACGGGTTGGAGACGGCTCTCGGAGTGCCGGTGGAGGACTTCTGTGTCTCGTCAATGGACTGGCTGGTGCGGACCGGTGGTGCGATGATGGTCGAGGCCGCAGAACCTGATATGGCAGCGATTGCCGCCATGCCGCCACGGGGCATTATCCTCACGGGTGCTGCTGACGGCGGACGCTTTGACATCGTCTCCCGGTTCTTTGCACCCAAAATCGGCATCCCCGAGGACCCGGTGACAGGCTCTGCCCACTGCGTGCTCGGGCCGTACTGGCAGCACCTCACCGGCCGAAACCGGTTCCATGCCTTCCAGGCATCCCGGCGTGGTGGCGAACTGATGGTTGAGGTCGTGGAAGACGGAGACGGGGAATCTGGCAGACGGGTGATTCTCACCGGAGAGGCGGTCACCGTGATGAAGGGCATTCTTGTATGAAGCAGACACTCAGGCAACAGATACCATGAACGATGACATTCAAACGTCTCTTTAAAATCCCTGCCCAAAAATAAGAAAAGGCCACACGGTATGGCGGGCGGTACTGGATCATGAAATGTAATTTTATGCAGAAGCGCGGTTGGAAATATTTAATCGGAGGCCCTATCGTGGCATTGCTGGTAATCGGAGGGACCATGGGGTTGGATATGTTCTGTGGGAATCCGGATTACGGAAACTATACCTGTCCGGAAGATCCTGAGGAAAATACTTCCTGCACCACGATGATGGGGGATGAGGGGATGATTATCGTCCAGGTTGCCCCGAATCTGGAGAACTGCACCGGTGTTGGCCCCCGGCAGTGCATGCTCATCCGTCACCTGCCCACCACTGACAATGGCAGTTGGGACTTGTTCTACGGCGGTATTGAAGGGTTCACGTACGAGGAAGGATATCGCTGGACCATCGTAGTAAACGTCACAGAGGTCGAAAACCCGCCCGCCGACGCGTCAGGTCTTCGGTATGAACTTGTTGAAGTGGTTGAGAAGGTTCCGGTGTCACTCTGACCACAGATACCTGCATACACGTTTCATCTCTTT
>Ga0075124_10001667_pt1 | contig 10349 bp, 11 predicted proteins | sample AntAceMetag02UKS_FD_69809 | JGI IMG/M metagenome (GOLD analysis project Ga0075124, IMG submission 69809) | Saline lake microbial communities from Ace Lake, Antarctica - Antarctic Ace Lake Metagenome 02UKS | ecosystem: Environmental > Aquatic > Non-marine Saline and Alkaline > Saline | place... | reverse complement strand
AAAGAAGTGTTTAACTTTAAGGTCACGCTGGCAACTGGAATTCCTAAAGAAGTTTGTGAATCAGTAGGATTAGGCTATAGAGACCCTAATTTAGTTCGTCAGAAGGATTTTACTAGTTCGGGAAAACTTTGGATTCAAAATGGTGGAAAATATCTCTATAAATTAAAATAAAGTGTCAAATAAACTTAAATAGAATCGGTGTAATCATACAGGAGTCAATCAGTGGTTATATACTTAAAGGTTATGGAGATCCTATTAAATCTGGGCAGATTTGACCAAATAAAGGACAATCCCAGTTTTCAGCATCTTGCCATTTGATTACAAGAAATGTCTAATCTAAAAAAAGAGATTAATATTAATAATATCTCTGAGAGTGAATGAGAAATTAATCGAAGTTATATTAACAAATTACTTTTTTATATTAATTATTGAGGTGATCTTTATGAAAATTACTAATATAAAGGAATTAAAACAAAAAGCAAAGGCAATCAGGAAGGGAATTTTGGAATGTATAGGTGTTAACAAAAAAGGACATGTCGGAGGATCAATGTCTTCAGCTGATTTGGTAACAGCTCTGTATTTTTACAAGATGAATCATAGTTGTGATAAACCAGAAGATCTTGATAGGGATAGATTAATCTTGAGTAAAGGACATTCTGTTTTGGCACAATATGCAGCCTTAGCTGAATGTGGTTATTTCTCTAAATCAATACTTAAAACAACAAAGACCTTTGGTTCTATATTACAGGGACATCCAGAAATAAAGACTCCTGGTATTGAGGCTAATACGGGGTCTTTAGCTCAAGGGTTATCTGTTGGAGTAGGAATGGCTTTGGGAGGGAAACTTGATAAACGTGATTATAAGGTTTATGTTATTTTAGGTGATGGGGAGTTAAATGAGGGACAAATCTGGGAGGCTATTACTGCAGCAAGTGTTTATAAATTAGATAATCTTGTAGCTATTATAGATCGTAACAAATTTCAGGCAAGTGGGCCAACAAAAGAAATATATGATACTGGTAATATCAAATCCAAATTTGATGCCTTTGGTTGGAAAAGTTTTGAGATTAATGGTCATAATATGAAAGAGATAGTTGAGGTATTAGATTCTACAGATAAGATTAAAGGAGTTCCCTCGGTTATTATAGCTCATACTATAAAAGGTAAAGGAATATCATTTGCCGAGAATGTTACTAGCTTTCACAATGCATCACTTACTGTAGAGCAATTTAGAAAAGCGAATTTTGATATAGAAAATTTAGAATTATGAGGTGAATTTATATGATAAAAAAGAGTAATTTGCGAGAAGCATACGGAAAAGAATTATTGTCATTAGCAAGGGAAAACGAACAAATAGTTGTCCTTGATGCTGATTTGAGAGGTTCAACTATGTCATGTTATTTTGCGAAGGAATTTCCAGAAAGATTTTTCGAGATGGGTATAGCAGAACAAAATATGATTAGTACTGCAGCAGGATTATCATTAATAGGTAAGATTCCATTTGTCAATACTTTTTCAGTATTTGCTACTGGACGACCCTATGATCAAATAAGACAGGGTGTGGCTTTACCTAAGCTAAATGTCAAGATAATTGGTTCAAGTTGTGGATTATCTGATTATGGGGATGGTGCAACTCATCAATCGGTTGAGGATATGTCTATAATGCGTTCTATTCCTAATATGGTAGTTATCAGTCCTGTAGATGCTATTGAGATGAAGAAAGTTGTAAGAGCAGTAGTTGAATATAAAGGTCCTGTATATATTAGAATTAACAGAAATGATTTACCAATTCTAACTGATGAAAATGAATTATTTGAAATTGGGAAGATAAACAAAATTGCTGACGGTAAAGATATTACTATTTTCGCTACTGGATTTATGGTTTATCAGGCATTGCAAGCTAGGGCAATACTTCAAGATAAAGGTATTTCAGTTCGAGTAATTAATGTGAGTACCATTAAACCGATAGATGTAGATAAAGTAAAAGAATATATTAAGGATGTAAAGGGAGTCATTACTGCAGAGGAACATAGTATTATAGGTGGTCTTGGTGGAACTATTTGTGAGGCCCTTAGTGATGAATTAGTGAAAGTTAAAAGAGTTGGCATTGATGATAAATTTGGTCAATCGGCAAGTAATTACGAAGAATTAATCAGTTATTACGGTTTAATTCCGCAAGTAATTGTAGAAAAAGCAGAAGAATTATTAAGTTAAGGTTATGTGTTTAATAAAAAATATAGAATATTAAAAGGAGAAATTAAATGGAAAAAATTGGATTTATAGGTGTGGGAATAATGGGGAAACCTATGTGTAAAAATCTTATTGATTCTGGATATAAATTAATTGTTTATGATCTCAACGAAGAAGCATTAAATGAGGTTGTAGAATATGGGGCAAAAAAAGGTAATTCACCCAAAAATGTAGCAGAAAATAGTGATATTATTATAACTATGCTACCTAATTCTCCTCATGTAAAAAAAGCCGTCTTAGGTAAAGAAGGTGTTATAGATGGAGTACGAGAAGGTCAAATTTTAATTGATATGAGTTCAATTGCCCCACTCGTCACTCAAGAAATTGCTAAAGAACTATATGCCAAAGGAGTGGAGATGCTTGATGCCCCGGTAAGTGGAGGGCAGGAAAAAGCTCAGTCCGGTACCCTTGCTATTATGGTTGGAGGAAAAGATGAGATTTTCCGTCAATGCAAGGCTATTTTAGAAATAATGGGCAAACCTGTTTTAGTTGGTGATATTGGAGCAGGACAGACCACAAAGTTGGTTAATCAAGTAATAGTGGCAATTAATATCGCTGCAGTAGCAGAAGGCTTAATCTTAGGGAAAAAGGCAGGAGTAGACCCAGAAAAAATCTTTGAAGCTATAAAAGGAGGTTTAGCTGGAAGCCAATGTCTAACTGATAAAGCACCGAGAATGTTTAAAGGAAATTATGACCCGGGTTTTAGAATGAAATTGCATGTCAAAGACTTAAATAATGTTTTAGAAACAAGTCGGGAGTTGCACGTAGCCATGCCCATTTCAGCTCAAGTGATGGAGATGATGCAAAAACTTATGGCTGATGGTTATGATGAGGTAGATCATGGAGGATTAGCTTTATACTATGAAAATTTAAATAGTATTTTCTTAAAAAAGAGTTAATTTTTAGAAATACGTTGTTTTTTTTATCTTGAAATAGTATAGCAAAACTACCAAAGATTAATAGGTTTACTATATTAAGAAATAAAATAAGTAATATAAGAACAAAAGATTAACAGAAATTTTGTCGAAGAACTTAATTTGATTTAGCGAGAATTTCATATCTATTAAGATAGGAAGGAGAGCAAATTTTTAGCAAGTCGGAACAGATGATAGTAAGTTGAGCTAAGTATCGCAAATGTAAAGTCGTGGAAATCTAGTGTGCCTGGCATGAAATGATAGCTTGAAAGTGAAATTATAACCACAATGTTACCGAACTTTGCATATGTAAGGGCAGCTGTTATAAGCAAAGATGGTATTATAGGAGGTGCAAAACCAAGAATAATTTTTTTAAGTACCCAGGTTATAGAAATAATATAGGTTACTAGAGTTAAAGGAAAAGATATTGATGATTATGGTGGTTGAATATAGTTTTATGTAGAGATATTAAATATTGAGATAAGGAGATAAAGTTAATGAACCCAAATAATTTTAGAAAAATATGTCGTGGTGTATTTGTAATGATGATAACCCCGTTTAAAAAGAATCGAGATCTTGACCTGGAGGGTGTAAGGAAAAACACAAGGTTTTTAATCGATAAGGGTATCAAAACAGGTAAAGGAGTATTAGTCCCAACTGGAAGTACTGGTGAGTGTCCGATGATGACCGTTGAAGAGATTAAACTAACAATGAAGGCGGTGGTTGAAGAAGCAAAGGGAGAGGTCCCTGTAATGCCGACATGCAACTCTACAGATACAAGAGTGGCTATTGAACTAGTAAAATACGCTCAAAAAATTGGTGCCGCTGGTGTTATGGTTAGTCCTCATTATTATTGGAAGCCTACTCAGGGGCTTCTATTGGCTCATTATCAAGCTATCGCAAAAGAAATTGATATTGGAATTGTTATAGATAACTCATTATTCGCAACCGGTGCTGATATTTCAATATTAGATTTAGAAAAATTAATTGACACAATACCCCAAATTATCGGATTTAAAGAGAATAGTTCTGATATTGGGAAATGGGATGAAGAATGTATAAAATTTGGGGATAGAATAAACTTTATATCCGGGAATGCAGATTGCCATTGGCCTTATGTAGGACTTATAGGCTCCGTAGGCATGATAAGCGCAATGGCAAATTTCATTCCAGAAAGGATTATTGAAATATGGGATGCCGTACAGAAAAATGATTTTGTTAAGGCAAGAAATTTTCACAGAAAATTAATGTCGATTAGTCTTTTTAATTCAAGAATTGCATCTGAAAAGTATAAGTCTTTTATCAAAGAGATAATGAATGTAATGAATATTCCCGCTGGTCCTACAAGATTACCATTAGTTCCTCTATCAAAAGAGGAGATGGAAGCTACAAAGAAAGTTGTCATGGATTTAAATCTTTTATGATTATTTTATTTATTTAGAGCATTCTTATATTATTGTTGATGATTATGTTTATATAACTTTTTGGAGTATTAATAAATGGTAAATTCAGATAAATTTAAAAAAAAACGTATATTAGCACAAATACGTAATTTAACCAAGGTATATCCAGGTGTAATTGCAGTAGATAATGTTTATATGGATTTTAGAGAAGGAGAAATTCACGGAATTATTGGTAAAAATGGTGCAGGTAAAACAACATTGGTAAGTGTATTTTCTGGTATTATCCCTCCAGATAAGGGTGAAATAATAATTAGAAACAAAATTTTTAAAAAACTTTCTAGAATTGAAGCAAAGAGTCAAGGTATTGATATTGTAACGCAAGAACCGCAAATAATTCCAATGAATACAGTTTTTGAAAATCTATACTTACCTGATTTTATCTTAAAAAACAATGGTTCTATAGATTGGGAAAAGATAAAAATGAGAACCATGAAGATACTTAAAGAAGTGGGGCTTGATATAGATATTAATATGAGAATGAATGATTTATCGATAAGTATGCAGCAATTGTTGGCAATTATAAAAAGTTTTTATATTAATAATTCACCAATAATTGTATTAGATGAATCTTCTGCATCCCTATCAGAATTTGATAGAGAAATACTTTTTAGTATTATTAGAAGAAAAAAAGAAAAAAAAGCAATTATTTATATATCACACAGAACTGATGAAATACTAAATATTTGCGATGTTGTTACAGTGCTAAGAGATGGAAAAAGGATAAAAACAGAATCAGTAATAAACTTAGATAAAGAAAAGATATCTTCATTGATAATTGGTAATCCTAAGAGATTAGATTTTAAAATAAATGAGAAAGCCCCGGACTTAACAAAGGAACAAGCAAAAAAAAAGAAGATTCTAAATTTGGTAAATCTAAAATTCGTTGGAAAATATGAGAATATAAGTCTAGTTGTTCATCAGGGTGAAATAGTAGGACTAGCTGGACTTAGGGGAAGCGGAAGGACTGAAATAATGAAAGCAATTGCAGGAATTGATCCTTCTTATAGTGGAAAAATTGAGATTAATGGAAAAGAAGTAAAATTTACTAAACCTTACCAAGCGTGTAAAGAAAGGGTTGTATATTTACCCGAAGAGAGAGAGAGAGAGGGGATAATTGATATATTGAGTGTTGAGTCTAATTTAAGCATCCTTGTTTTAAAAAAGTTAAGAAATAAATTTGGTATGATAATTAAATATAAAGAAAGAAATTTGTCAGAAAAATTGATAAAGAAATTTGAGATAAAATGTTTTAATCCGGAACAAGAAGTAAAATATTTAAGTGGTGGCAATAAACAAAAGGTAGTTTTAGGAAAGATATATTCGGATAATCCTATTTTATATTTGTTGGATGAACCGACAAAGGGAATAGATATTTCAACGAAGATGGTTATTCTGGAAATAATAAAAAAAGAATTGACAAAAAATGCTGGTATTGTAATGACCACATCTGGATTGGAAGATCTTATGAAAATTTGTGATAAAATAGTCATATTGTTCGAGGGGAAAATTATAGATGAAGTATATAAAAAAGATTTTGACGAAAGAAAAATATATCTTGGAATGCAAGGACTTGTAAAAAATTATGAAGTTACTATTGGGGGTAATTAAATGACAAAGATAAAATTAAAAATACTTGATCATATAATTTGGGTTATATTGGTAATACTAATAATTGTGAATGCTATTATAATCCCAAGATTTTTTACATATGGAAACCTGATTAATATCTTATATCATTCATCCGTATTAGGTTTTTTAGTAATAGCTGAATCGTTATGCCTAATAACGGGCAATTTTGATTTATCGATTGAATCAACAGTTGCGTTTGCACCTGCAGTTGGTGTTTTACTGATGATGAAATGGGTACCAGGATTTAGTCCTATTTTGGCGATAATAGTAACATTGGCAGTGGGAGCGTTAATTGGTTTATTAAATGGAATAATGATTGCGAAATTTAATATAAACCCGTTTTTGCAAACACTATCATTTCTTATTATATTAAGGGGTTTGACATATAAATTAATTCCAATGTCTATATTTAATCTTCCTCAGAAGTTCATTTTTTTAGGAAGCCAAAGAGTCCTTTTTAATATTCCTGTAGCGGTATTGGTTATGTTATTAGCAATATATTTAGTCCATATCATGTTAACTAAACGTATGTATGGACGTTCACTTATAGCGATTGGTGGAAATGAAAGAGCAAGTTTCATTTCAGGAATAGATATAAAAAAAGTAAAAATTATTGTTTTTGTTATAAGCGGAATGCTTGCAGCATTTGCAGGCATTATCGCCGTGGGAAGGCAACAGACAATAACGAATGCAATGGGAGAAGGCTTAGTCTTTATGGCATTTGCTGGTGCTGTAATGGGGGGAGTAAGCTTGAATGGCGGAGTAGGAAGTGCCTTAGGAATGTTGGGAGGTCTTCTTGTACTTGGAGTTATAGATAATTCTTTAACTATGTTAGGTGTAGATGCATTTATGGTTTATGCAGTAAAAGGAATGTTGATTTTCGTCGCAATTATGCTTGATAACAGCAAAACAAAAATGAGAGAAATGATATTGTTTAAAGAAGAATTAATAAAATTAGGTCATAGTGCTAGGGACGCATAAAAAATAATAGGCTTTCAGAAAACTCGCTCTTTAAAAATTAAATATTAGGAAGGAAAGATTTAATAAAACGAATCTTATCTTTATTACCTGTCTTAGCAGTAGTCAAAGTTATAAGAAGAACAGTAATATGGACGACAGTACAGTGATTAAAGATAGCCCGGAGTCCTCTGACACTCGGATTTTGCATACAAAGGTCAAGTAACCTGGAAAATATCCTTTCACACCCGCTGCGCAGATTATAGACTTTCTTAAATTCTGAAGTGCCATAGGCAATCTGTTTGCGGATATCCTCACTAAGTACTTGAGTATAGGCAAAACAACCTGTGCCTTTTACAAACTGAGGATGCATCCAGGGACAGAAGGAACGTTCTTTTCTAAACTTTTTAGAATGGATAATGAGACAAACAAACTTGACTCTGATTCTGTTTCCTTCTTTGAATTTACCCCAGCATAACATTTCAAAGCTGACTAAGCAGATCCGGTTATCGATTGGGGAAACTTTAAGATCCTTGATAATAAAGAAAATGACTTTTGCCGAATTGGACTGAACCCTCCAATTGGACACATTTAGAGAAAAATAAGACTTGTTGTATAATAAAATAACAAGCAAGAGAAACAAAGTAGAGGTATAGATAAGTGAGTATCAAAAAAAGAAAATATTCTAAGGAGCAAAAAGAAGAAATTGTACAAAGAGCCCTCATATTATGTTAACTAGGTCCACTTTTGGAATATCAGTGTTATCTGTCGGTGGAAATTTAAGAGCAAGTTATATTTCAGGTATTAATACAGATAGATATTAATAACAGTCTTCATTATAAGCGGGGTATTAGCTGCAGTAGCTGGTTTTATATCAGTTGGCAGGCAAGCTTCCATAACTAATGCTATGGGAAGTGGACTGGTATTTATGGCATTTGTTGCTTCAGTAATGGGAGGGGTTAGCATGAAAGATGGCATAGGAACAGCTATTGGCATGTTAGGAGGATTGTTGGTTCTTGGTGTAATTGATAATTCTTTAATCCTTCTTGGAGTGAATGTATACTTAATTTATGTAACAAAAGGTATTTTAATATTTATTGCTGTTCTTTTAGATAATACTAAGAGAAGATTAAGAGAAACTTTGCTTTACAGAGAAGAGATTAGGAAATTTAAATTAAGTTCTTAGAACAAAATATTAACAAGGGGGTGAAGATTATAAAATAAAATGAAATTTGTCTGAATGGTTAAAGGTAAGGACAGTATTCAAAACAATTTTTCAAAGAAATATCATAAATATATTGAAAAGGAGGTGTTAAATTAAATGAGAAAAAAATAAAATAAAAATTGATTTATGAAAGAAAAGACATAGAAAAGTTAACTTTAGAAGGTGCTATTTCGATTGCTGAAAAAGCACGATACTTTAAGAAAAATTAGTAGTCGTAAGTACGTATCTTATTATTTTTAAGAAATTTTTTTATTACTTGAATAAGTCGGATTGGTATCCAAATTAAAAAAGTAAAGTTAGGAGGAATTAGGCGATGATAAAGAGAGGGGAAGATAATGTACCCGAGTTAATTGCAAAACAAGCTCATGGTGGAACAGGAAGTATAAGAGTACGCCAATTACTAGGCAAGGATCAGGCTCTTCCGGAGATGCCTGGACATCCCAAAGATTTCGACAGCAACATATCTTTTCTACATAAGGCCACTATACCACCTGGTGTAACTATTGGACTTCACACTCACATTGGTAGTGAGGAGTTTTACTACATTCTCGACGGGAAAGGATTGATTACAGTTAATGGTGAGTCTATGGAAATGAAACAGGGAGATGTAGTTCTAACGAATAACGGAGATTCCCACGCATTCAAAAATGTTGGTAAGGATGAATTACATATGATTGTTGTTGAGGGGGCTGTGGAACAGAAAGACAAAGTTTGAGTTTTTCGGATTCTGTAGGATATAATACTTACTTCTCAGGATGGTTTTGCAGCGGAATTAAAATTAATAAATGAAGGAAAACGATATAGTTCTGCAATTGTACCCTGTTCAGGCATGGGAGAATTAGCAATGAAGGTACTTTATTACTAAGTTAAAAATATGACAGATAAGATGCCTAAAGTTGGTGAGAATATGATAGAAGAGGGTTCATGCTGGTCTCCAGCAGAGGTTGTAGAATATATAGGAGCACCGAGGATTAATGTTAATAGGGTTTCAGAAAACTTTAGAAGGTAAAAAAATTCACCTCCAAGCCCCCAAAAAATCGATAAAATGGGTAGAAATTAACTAATAACCTTCCTAAAACCCTTATCAGATAAGGGTTTCAAGTGTGGAGGTGAAGAATAAAGTAGAGGTACTCTAAAAGCCTTGCAAGACAAGGGTTTCAGAATTTTCTGAAGGGCACCAAAAAATAAATATTAGGAAGTGAATAAATAGTAAAAATAAAAAGTTTCGAGAAAAAAAGTGTAAAAATTTTAATAGGGAGTAAAATCAAATGAAAAAAATAAAATTGTTAAGTTTGTGTGTCATAGTAATAATGTTAGTAAACGTTTTGGTTATCTTTTCAAATGCACAGGATAAAAAGCAGCTTACATTTATGATGATTTCAAGAAATATAGCAGATCCTTTTCATGCTGTCATTGCAAATGGAGCAAAGAATACATGTGCTGAATTAGGCGTGCGTTTCATTTTGAAAGATTCTAATGTTGACCTAACAACTCAGCTAAATATTATCGATAGTGCTATTACGATGGGAGTTGATGGAGTCGCGATCAATGCTGTTGATGAAAAAGGGGTAATTCCAGGTATTAAAGCCTTAAATGATGCTGGAATACCAGTTGTAGGTTTTGATGTTGTAGCAGAAGGAGGAAAGATGATCGGTGCTATCGGAATCGATAATTACGAAATTGCGCATGCGCAAGCGGTGATACTGGGGAAGCTTCTTGAAGATAAATATAAAGGAAATATTCCCAGTGACGGTGTAATTCTCAATCTCCAGGGTGCGATGGCGATTTTAATAGCTCAGGAAAGAAGTAACGGATTTACAGATTACTTCAAAAAGTACTACCCACAATTAAAAATTGCTTCAGCACAGGGAAATTTTAATCCAACTGATACGAACAGAGTGACGATGGATC
>Ga0075124_10001664_pt1 | contig 10354 bp, 12 predicted proteins | sample AntAceMetag02UKS_FD_69809 | JGI IMG/M metagenome (GOLD analysis project Ga0075124, IMG submission 69809) | Saline lake microbial communities from Ace Lake, Antarctica - Antarctic Ace Lake Metagenome 02UKS | ecosystem: Environmental > Aquatic > Non-marine Saline and Alkaline > Saline | place... | reverse complement strand
CGGGAGAGTAATGTAGTAGAAGTAGATATACTGGAAACGAAAAAGGCGCCAGATCCGGCGCCTTTTAATGTTTGTCTCTAAAGAGTGATTAATTACTCAGTTGAAAGACTGCACTTAGGAAGTCGCTTGGGACTTCGGGTTTATCGGGAGCATAATCTTCCCAACCCTCAACTAAAATAACTTCGTAGTTGTCACTGCGTACTTCACTCAGCCATGTGTTAAAGGCTTCAGCTTTATCTTCTTCGAAATCAGCAACCGGTGTCTGATTTTCCCGTTTACCAAGAACCTGGATGATATGGAAGCCATAGCTGGATTCAACGGTTTCACTGATCTCACCAACTTCCAGGCTGAATGCTGCATCGCTGAATTCTGCAACCATTGACGTCATCAAACCAACCCAGGTCACCGCCCGATTCGCTTGTTGAAGTATCGATAGAATTCTCAGCTGCAAGTTCATGGAAATCGCCGTCATTTTGAAGCAGATCGTAGATGATCTCAGCTTCATCTTCTGTCTCTACAAGGATATGGCGTGCCCACACTTCTTCCTGAAATGGTACAAGGTCCTGAGTGACCAATTCCATCAATTTTTCTTCCAACAGTTGGGTTTCGATGATGTAGCGAAGGTCATCAATATTGAAGTTATAGTTCTTATACAAATCACTGTATTCTTCGATATCTTCTGCAAAGATCTCGGTCGTATATAGCGTCGGTGTAGGGGTGATCGTTGGTGTGAGTGTTATGGTCGGTGAGAGTTCAGGTGTAGGTGTTTCTGCAAGTGTCTCTTCCGTTTCGGAATCACCAACTTCAACTTCGGAATCGCTGTCTGTTGGTCCTTCAGTTGAAGTGGCTGTGACTTCTGGAGTCTCTGTTGGCGGTAAAGTGGCTGAAGGCGTGCTGGTCAGCGTGACCAGGGAAAGCTGAGTTTCTGAATATGTTGGTGTGGATAAGATCGTCGCTGTGACGGTCGGTGTTAAGGTTCCTTCAGGAAAGAACCCAAACATATTTTTTACAGCCTCATCTATTTCTTCCTGACTGACTGTGATACCTCGAGCGGCCGCCTCTTTTCGGATGATGATGTCATCAATCATGTCATCCAGGACTTCAGTAGCGAGGGATACAGGTTGGACAAGTTGACTGACGTAGCTCTGAGCCGATGATAAATAACTCTCGGCATAATCGGCATAGTACATTGAATAAATTTGGTACATTTCATAATAGTTGTATGCAGCCGATAGCATTTGGACTCTTGAATACTGCACTCGTGATTCCATCTGACCGACAGTAATGGTCGTATCATCCACTTCAACGATGACCTTTTGCGGTTGGATGATCAATTGTGAGACGATACCATAGATAATCAAACCAACAACAATAACAGCGATCACAATGGCGATGCTGATGATTGTTCGGATTTGTTTTGCCTCACGTTGTTCACGAGCGAGGTGCTTCTTTGTTTTAATTCTCTTGTTCGTTTGTGGGTTTGCCATTGCTTCACACCTGTTTCGTTGTAAAGGTCATCTGGAATGAATTAATCACCAGTAAAAGGCAATAATGCGATGTGTCGGGCATTCTTAATCGCTTTAGCAATTTGACGTTGATGTTTAGCACAAGCCCCAGTATGACGACGTGAGCGGATCTTACCATTGTCATCAATATAATGTCGAAGTAATTCTACATTCTTATAATCGATCACAAGGTCTTTGTTGTGACAAAACTGGCATTCTTTCACACGTGAATAAAAACGATTTCCTCGATAATTACTCATAGTTATCTCCTATTTATCCTAATAAATGGTCAGAAGAGGTCAGCGTTTTTGTCTTCCACGCTCTCTAAACCATCTTGATTTTCATTTATCTGGTCATCATTGAGTAATAAAATATCGCGAGCAGATATATCTATGGATTTTCTCTGGCTGCCTTCTTCATCCTGCCATGTCCTGGTCTGTAAACGACCTTCAACGTAAACCAAACTTCCTTTTGTGAGGTATTGTTTAGCCAGATCAGCCAGATCACCCCAAGCTATAACGTTGAACCATTCTGTTACGGAATGTTCTTCTGAATCAGTGCTTTTCCAGGAACGTGTGCAAGCCATAGAGAAGTTGGCCACTGACCTACCGGTGGGGGTGAATCGCATTTCGGGATCTCTGTCGAGGTACCCGATAATCATTACTTTATTCAATCCACGGGCCATAAGTATGCTCGCTTTCAATGATAAAAACTTATCTAATCATTTTTCTTGGTAAGCATATAACGGATGACAGATTCAATATAGCGCAGGCTTTGCCTTAATTCAGCACCAAATTCTGGCTTGAATTTTACATCCATATAGACATAATATCCTTCCCGGAACTTCTGGATGGGATAGGCAAGCTTCCTTGAGCCCCAGAGTTCTGTGTTGAGGATTTCGCCGCCGTTGTCTGTGATCAGACCTTTAACTCGGTCAATCACACCCGTGGTGGTTTCCTCATCCAAATCGGGTTGGATAATGATAATAAATTCATATTGTCGCATCAGGATTCTCCTTTCCTTGGGTCTGCTACTCTGCACTATCGTCGATAGCTGGGTAGCGGAAAGAAACCGATATCATATTAGGCTTCTTTATTAATGCTGGTTATTTGATTTCCAGCACAGCGTAAGAGTATACTCGACTTCTCAAAATATATCAAGCGGTCGTTCGTGTTATGAAAAGGAGGTCAATCTTTCTTTTCAATCAATATTTGTGAGAGAACCACAGAGACAACACTCACAATTAACGAACCCAGCAGCGCAGACCAGAATCCGTCAACATAGAAACCAACATCAAACCAGTTTTGTGAGATCGCGGATGCAAGCAGGAATGTGGCAGCATTGATCACAAGCGCGAATAGACCCAACGTAATTGCGATGAATCCACACGACAGGAATTTCAGGACAGGTCGGATGACGGCATTCACTAATCCCAACACGAGTGCCATTACTGAAAAAGCGATCCAGGCATCGCCTTCAACGCTGATCCCGGGAACGACCAATACGGCTACATAGAGCGAAATCGCAACAATCAGCCAGCGTAAAATTAATTTCATCGTCTATCCTTTTCTCTATTATTATTCAATATTCTATCACTGTTCAGTATTATACCTAAAACCGGAGCAGAGTCCGGTTTATATGGCTTACTTGTCTTCAATTGTTTTCCAGATATGAAAAGGGGGAGGAAAATCAGCGCCCCTGACAGGACTCGAACCTGTAACCGTTGGATTAGAAGTCCAGTGCTCTATCCAATTGAGCTACAGGGGCAATTTCCGGGAAATAATTATAACACGTTCGTCATTGATTGATGGGGCGGATACCTTTATACACACGGACACCTGAAAATGTCCGAAGGATGGTAGTAGCAGGTCGCCCTAAGGTTTCCCCCAATTGTTCTGGTGTCAAGGGTTTATTCCCATTCGAGAGGAATACTCTGAAGACTGAATCAACAAGCGCCATTTTACTCGTCAGGAAATTCTCTTGCTTTGCACAATGTGTGATCAAGATGTGTTGAAGACCGTCCACCTTGGTCACTTCTGCTGTCTCAGGGTCCACCCAGTCGATCAATTCATCATTATCCAGATTCTCGAACAATGCCTGGTGTTCCTCACAAAGGAAGCCGCGAAGATACACACGACAATTACGGTCGTGTTTTTTCCACCAGTCAAAATCTATCTTGAAAGGTGTTGAAAGACTGGGTTTGATCAGGCTGCTGCGCTTTGAATCCATTTTCTACCTTTCTTTAAGAATTTTGGCTTAGACGGAAATATAAGTCGCCAACCGCAGTGAATTCAGGATTCGACGCTAACATACTGAAAAGCAGACCGGGAGGACATCGCCGGACGCAATTCAGCGCAGCGTATAACTCGATCGCGTGAACATGTCCTTGTTGATTCAACTTTGCAAGTTCATTCATGATACTCATCATGACATTTTTCAGCGGCATAGGGTTATTCACCCGCTTCTGCCACAATTCATCCAATACATCAGTGGATGGAACAGCAATTGCCATCCTTTCATTAAAATCAGCAGTGATCATCTGCTTCAGCATTGCAAATACAATGCCGCCATCAGTCCCAATGAGCAACGTCCGGATCCATTCGCGGTTGGAGCGCTTCTTTTCAGGCTGGATCATCACCTCACCAGGGTTTTTACCATGTTGGATCTTGATGACACTCCCCGGCATTAACTCCAACTCTCGGTACCATTCCTGGAGTCCATAAACATAATGATATGGTCTCACGACCCAGGCTGAGATCTCATCACCTTTATCGTCAATCAACTTGAATTCCACGCGAGGGGTCTCTAATGCTGTTGGGAAAAATGGACGAGTGTGAGCGGTTAATGGGAGTGTACCCATTCGCCAGTGAGGATAGCTCAGAGCCACCGATGCTTCTTTAGGGTCTAACTTGCGCATGAACTCCGGATTCGTCTCAGTTAGTTCGTCATCAATGTGTTGTTCTGCCATGAGCATGTCTTCTGATAGAACTGAATGGTCGTAATCGACGGGTGTAAAGGAGAGTTCAACCGGTCGTTCCCGAACATAAGTTGGTTCAAGGCGATTCAGGAACCAACGGACAATCCCTTTGGTTCCAACTTCATCGAATCTGGGATCTTCCTGCAAAGCATAATTCAAAGAGAAACACACCAATTCAGCTGGATCGTCGGTGTCGATTTCAAGCTGTTCGAGGAGTGAATCGGCGGGCAAAGGCCCACCGCCGTGCATATCCAGGACAGCTTCTGCCAGGTTAAGATGACCAATGTTGAATTCAATCAGAAGTGATTTTGGGAACCAATCTGCGCCAATTCGGACAAGATCCTTGTTCTCTTCAAGTTTCAGGTCTAATTTTTCAGTAATTCCATCAATAAACTGGTTAATGACATCCTGTGTGTTTCCCTCATCTGTGTCTTCAAGGTCGGTTGTCACTTGATTGAGTTTGTGGTCTTCAAGGTTGGAGGCGAATTGACGGTTTTGCCCATTTTCGAGAGCAACGGTAATCACACCCATTGCAGGTTGTTCAGGATTATTCCCTGCCCGTACTTCGGTAACTTTACCGCTCAGCCAATCTAGGGCTGGAAATTGGAGTTTATCCCCAATGGTGTAGGTAACTTTTGGATAATAGATATCCCCGTTCTGCTGCTGTTTTTCCCGCAGAATATCCTTTTCAAATCGGATATGCTCATTAATCAATGCCTCTGCCAGGGCATCTGACGGCAAAGGTGTTTCTTTATCTAATAAAAATGAATAAAGGTATTCAATGTCTTTTGGTGAAATGACAAGAGAATTCCAGTACGATTCACCTAATTCAATTCTGGATAGAACCATTTACTTTCCTCAACTACCTATGTACAACAAGATTATAACTGATTAGCGACTAAAGATTATACCCTACTTGAAATGAAACGATAAATATACATTCACTGTATAGGTGGATTGCAATCATTGGTATAATCATGTGAACAATCCAACATAGAAAAGCGACATTGATGATCCATATCCTGACCGACTCGACAGCGGATTTAACAGGGGAGCAGTGCAAAGACTTGAACATTGAGACAATCCCGATGTATGTTCAAGTGAATGGGAAAATGTATAAGGATGGCGAAGATATTGAAGCCCATGCGTTATTTAATACCGTTGAAAGAACTGGGAAATATCCAACAACGTCTGCTCCTTCGCCCAATGATTTCTTGAAATTCTTCAATCGAAAAGGTAAATCACTTTATCTGGGTGTTTCAAGTATGCTTTCGGCAACCATTCGTAACGCGAAACTGGCATTGAGCGAATTAGGGGATCGAACAGTTGAAATCATCGATTCGTTGAGCATCTCATCTGGATATGGGCAGATTGTTCTCAAAGCAGCTGCCTGGCGAAATGAGGGGATGGATTTTGAGGAGCTTATTCAACGAGTGCAATCACTTGTTAGGAGATCCAGAGGGATAGTCATCCTGGACAATCTTGACTATCTCTATCACGGCGGTCGTTGTTCTGCTATTGAAAACTTTGTCTCCAGTTTACTGAGGATCCGCCCTTTTCTAAATCTCAGACCTGATGGGACATTGGGTGTGCTTCAGAAGGTGCGTGGGTCACGGACGAAAGCAGTGCAGGTGTTATTAGAATTCATAAAGGCGCAGTTCATATCTCATGATATTTGCAGTGTGACATTAACACACCTGGACTGCGATGATGAAGTCGCATATTTAACCGATGAAATAAAAGCCTTACGATTGCCAGTGGAGATATCGACAGCAAAAGTAGGGTGTGTGTTGGCAACTCACTCAGGTCCTAAACCCTTGGGGATAGCTTATTGTGTGGATTGACCTAGAAAATTAACGCGTGAATTGTGTGTATCACAATAACGCCGAGTTGGCATGGTGAAACATGATAATTGAATTCATTCGTACTCGATTGAAGAGCATCAGGAACGCTCTGGCAGGCTGGTGGCATGTCATCCGTACTCAGAAAAACGCCTGGATCCATGCATTGGCAACAGGACTGGTCGTCATCATGGCATCATGGCTCAGGTTGTCGATGCGAGATTGGAGTGTGCTTATCCTGACGATTGCGATGGTGTGGATTGCGGAATTTCTTAACACGGCATTGGAGATCGTGGTGGACCTCGCCAGCCCGAATTTGCATCCACTTGCCAGAGCAGGAAAAGATGTCGGCGCGGCAGCAGTATTAATTGCTGCGCTTTCATCAATCATCATTGGTTTCCTGATTTTAGGTCCACCGCTCGTGTCAAAGGTACGGCTGTGCATTGACACATGGTCATTGTTTAAGTAAACATACTAAAGTTTATAATATTTATCCAAAATATGATGTAATTCTTACATTTCTAAGGGATACTTGTGATATACTGCGATAATTGAAACTATAAGAGGAGATTAATGTGGTGAGTGAACCTATTCAAGTGACAGATGATGCTTTTAAGAAATCAGTTTTAGAATCAACGCTTCCGGTCATTGTAGATTTCTGGGCGCCATGGTGTGGTCCCTGCAAGATGGTTGGACCGCTTCTTGAGAAAATTGCCAAGGATTATACTGGCAAGTTGATCGTTGCTAAAGTGAATACAGATGAAAGCCAGGAATATGCTATGAAATATGGTGTCCAGGGGATCCCCACCATGCTGCTCCTACATAAAGGGAAGTTGATTAACCGGCAGGTCGGTGCTCTCCCTGAGCCAATGCTCCGTGAAATTATTGAACAATTCCTGGATGTTGTTGGTGAGGCTGCATAAGACGACAACAAAGCTGAAAAATCAGAAAAATAATAGCGCTTGAAAAAGCGCTATTATTTTTGGGGAACAAGGTTTCACTCTGCCATACGTACAATATCCGCACCGAGCGACTGCAGTTTCTGGTCAACATGCTGATAACCACGATCAATCTGGCTAATATTCCGGATAACGCTTTCACCTCGTGCCGATAATGCAGCGATGAGAAGCGCCATCCCTGCACGGATGTCCGGACTTTCCAGGTATTCACCATTCAATTCGGTTGGACCTTGCACGATGCATCGATGCGGATCGCAGAGGACAATTTGTGCGCCCATCCCTACAAGTTTATCTGTAAAATACATCCGCGATGGGTACATCCAATCATGGAAAAGAATACTGCCTTTGGATTGTGTCGCGATGACGATAGCAATACTCATCAAATCTGTGGGGAAGGAAGGCCACGGCATTACGGAAATCTCAGGGATGGCATTCCCCAAGTCAGGTTCGATTTCTAGAAGTTGGTTGTCAGGAACGATTACATCATCGTTGTCAGTCTCCCATTGGACACCTAAACGGTTCATCACAAGGTGGATCATATCCAGATGCTCAACACCAGCATTTTTGATCCTGATCGAACCACCAGTGACAACCGCCGCGCCAATATAGCTGACAACTTCCAAATAATCAGGTCCTATGGTGAATTCACCACCGTGAAGGGTGGGAACGCCTGTAATATGCAGCGTGTTAGACCCAATATTCTCAATCTTTGCCCCCAAATTATTCAGGAAATGGCATAACTCCTGAATATGAGGCTCACTGGCAGCATTCCTCAGGATGGAATCACCTTTCGCGGAAACGCAAGCCATGATCGCATTCTCAGTGGCAGTGACGGAGGCTTCATCCAGGAGGATATCCCCGCCCGTCAACCCATTTGCTTTGAAATGGAACTGATTTTCATAATATTGGGCTTGAACGCCCAGATGAGAAAATGCCAGGATATGTGTATCAAGCCTGCGGCGCCCGATCACATCCCCGCCTGGCGGTGGGAGCGTGATATCCCCTACACGGCTGATCAGAGGACCAGCCAGCAGAATTGAAGCCCGAATCTGTCTGCATAGATTAGGATCCAGATTTGCTGGTTTGATTTCACTGGCATCCAGCCGCACAGTTGTGTCATCAAGATAGGTTACATCCACATTCAAACTCTGAAGGAGTTGGATCATTGTGTGGACATCAAGGATGTCCGGGATATTATGAAGAATAACCGGTTCAGAGGTTAATAAGCTGGCTGCCATCATGGGAAGCACGGCATTCTTGTTTCCTGAAGGGATCAGCTCGCCTTTGAGGGGGATTCCACCGTTGATGATGTATTTTTCCATAACTACTCCTCAGATTGAGCCTGAATGATCGTTAATACCATCGGTTGGATGTCCATTATTCATCCAGGCGTGTTATTTCTTAAGTAAAATATTAGCTGAGATGCTCTTTCTAAACTCAACAAAAGTTTATCATACTCCACTCAAACCGCAAACTGCACCAATATTACCCCTGCTTTTCCCGTATTTATTGGCGTAGTTATTTGGAGTGGAATTTGGTATGTGGTGAAATCCAAAATTCACATCAGATGGCTTGATGATTCGATTTTTAGAAGGACAAACCAGAAATAACTCAGATTGAATCATTGAGGAAGGGTTTGAACTTCTTAAAATTCTCATCGAAATTTTCCTTTAGACGGCTTGCGATTTCCGTGAAGGCTTTTTTATCTTCCCAGGTTTGTTCAGGAAATAACAGGTTCTCTGGGATTTCGTCAATTCGATCTGGCACGGCGATACCGAAGACCGGATCTTTGTGGTAACTTACGCCTTCATGTTCACCAGATAAGATCCAGTTGACCATCCGTCTCGTATAGGGGAGGGGCATCCGATAACCGGAATTAAAATCACCGCCCGTCCACCCGGTGTTCAACAACCAGACAGCGCAGTTGTGTTTGTCAATCTTTTGTCTCAGCAAGCCTGCATAAATGCTTGGAATCAGAGGGAGAAAAGGCTCCCCAAAACAGGTTGAAAAAGTGGCTTTTGGCATCTGACCAATGCCGCGTTCGGTACCAGCGACTTTGGATGTATATCCAGATAGGAAATAATAGATCGCCTGATCAGCATCCAGTTTGGCAATCGGCGGCATGACGCCAAAAGCGTCAGCAGTTAGAAGGAAGACATTTGCCGGGTGGTTTGCCATACTTCCGGGGACGATATTATCAACTCTGGAAAGCGGGTAGGCTGCCCTGGTGTTCTCGGTATAGCGAGCGTCGTCGAAATCAACATGGCGGTCATCAGGGTCAATTTTGACATTTTCCAGGACAGTGCCATATTGATTCGCTGCCTGCCAGATCACGGGTTCCAGGTCCGGTTTCAACCGGATTGTCTTTGCATAACACCCGCCTTCAAAATTAAACACGCCGTTTTCGCCCCAACCATGTTCGTCATCCCCGACAAGTTTGCGGTCCGGTGTAGAGGAAAGCGTCGTCTTTCCTGTGCCTGAGAGGCCAAAATATAAGGCAACATCACCGTTCTCGCCTACATTGGCAGAGCAGTGCATCGGCAAGACGTTTGATTCTGGCAGAATGGCGTTCATGATCGTAAATGCGGATTTCTTGATTTCACCTGCGTACTTTGATCCTGCGATTAGGACCATTCTCTTTCGTAAATCGAGGCAGATAGCAGCTTTTGATTGCACAGAATCGATCTCTGGATCGGTATTGAAATCAGGTGCTGCAAGGATGGTTAGATCGGGATTGGCATAGTGTTCGCTACCATCATAGATGAATAAGCTCTGACCAGCCAGTGCCTGCCAGGCAAATTCTGTCACAAGACGAACAGAAAGCTGATAGTCTTCATCTGCGCCAATATAACAGTCAATGACATACAGGTTGCGGTTGCTCAGGTATGCTGAAATCCTATATTTGAGTTTATTAAATGCATCAGGAGCGATTCTACGATTGACGTCACCCCACCAGAGATCTGAGCGATCCTGATAATCAACAATGAATTTATCATCAGGAGAGCGACCGGTGTACGGCGTGGTGATAACACCTAAAGCGCCATCATGGGTCAGTTTGCCTTCATTATGTAA
>Ga0075124_10001661_pt1 | contig 10367 bp, 10 predicted proteins | sample AntAceMetag02UKS_FD_69809 | JGI IMG/M metagenome (GOLD analysis project Ga0075124, IMG submission 69809) | Saline lake microbial communities from Ace Lake, Antarctica - Antarctic Ace Lake Metagenome 02UKS | ecosystem: Environmental > Aquatic > Non-marine Saline and Alkaline > Saline | place... | reverse complement strand
ATTTTCTGTCATTGGAAAGCAAAAAGACAGTTGTGAAAATCAAGAAAGAACTGGCGTCATAGAATCTTTTATGTCTCTTCAGAATCCGGGGAAAGGACTTTGATCTCCTTTAGTTTAGGAAGTGATTCCAGATCTGTTAGATCGAATACCTCAAGGAATTTTTGAGTCGTTCCATAAATGAGAGGTCTTCCTGGCAACGCCTTGCGGCCGACTATCCTTATGAGACTTTTTTCCAATAGCGTTCTCAAGATTCCGCCGGCGTCTACGCCTCTCAATCTTTCGATTTCCTGCCGAAGGATCGGCTGCTTATATGAGATAATCGCAAGAGTCTCCAGGGCTGCACGAGATAAGCGGGTGGGGGATGTCTTTAGCATACGAAGTATATAAGATGCGTATCTTGACTGTGTCCTGAACTGGTATCCCAGTGCCACTTCCTTGAGAACGAAACTCCTTCCCATGCTGTTGTACTCGTTCTCTATGTCTTTCAGGGCATTTGAGACATCCGATAGGGTCTCATCCGGTAGCCAGGTATGGATTTCTCCGGCATTCAGGGGCCTGTCCGAGGTGAAGAGCAGGGCCTCTATAATTGATTTTAGTTCGTCAGGCATTATTCAGATTATCAGCGGCACTCCCATTGTTATCAATACAGGGGACAAGGCGAATGTCGCTTTCATATGTTGGCTGAAATACCTTCACAAGACCGACATGAATCAGTTCCAAGAGGGCGAGAAAGGTAACGATAAGTTCCGAAATGGTTTTTTCATGACCAAAGAGTTCGCCAAAAAACATGGGGCCTTTTTCGCTAAGAATCGCCATCACACCCTTTGCTTTATCCTTGACCGACCATTTTTCAATATTAAACCTTAGTTGGATACTTGCTGATCGTTGATGCATAATATGCTTAAAGGCATCCATCAGTTGAAAGAGGGTGACATCCAGTTCGGATTCCTGATCTTCCATCTGATCTTTGACATAAGGAGGGACTGACCTTGCAAAGACATCTCTGTTCAGTATCTCCCTTTCAGACAGCTCTTCAGCAATGTCTCTGAAGCGCATATATTCGAGGAGAGGTCTCGTGATTTCAATACGTGGATCCTCTTCATCTTCATCCCCATCTATTGATTCCGGGAGCAGCATCCGTGATTTGATATGAACCAGTGTGGATGCCATGAGCAAAAAATCACCGGCTATTTCCATGTTGAGGACCTCCATCATGTCTATGTATTCAAGATATTGATCCGTAATTGTGGCTATAGGTATGTCAAAGATATCCACCTCGTTCTTGTAGATCAAGTGGAGCAGGAGATCCAATGGGCCTTCAAATATTTCTAAATTAACTTCGTAGTCTGTTTTCACATTCAAGCCGTTTATAAAGACCAGGTTCCTATATTTTCACTGCCTCTCTTACTTGTTCCATAGTCTTTCCGGCGATGGATTGAGCTCGTTGCGTTCCATGTGCCATAATTTCCTTTACCTTGTTGATATCGGACTCCAGTTCCTTTCTCCTATCTTTTATTGGTTCCAGTGCCTTTTTCAGATTGGCAGCCATCATCTTCTTGCAGTCCACGCAACCGATTTCACCTGACCTGCACTCTCCGTTGATCCTTTCTACTATTTCCGGTTCACTGTATATCTCATGAAAAGAGAACACATTGCAGATGTCTGGGTTGCCTGGATCCTTTCTCTTGGCCCTTTGAGGATCTGTAATCATCTGTTCCGTCTTCCTGGTTATTTCTTCATTTGTATCAGTAAGATATATGGCATTGTTATAGCTCTTGCTCATTTTTCGTCTGTCAATGCCCAAGAGCTTTGATGTCGGGGCAAGAACCACATTGGGGACAGGAAAGACGTCATCATACAGGTGGTTAAATCTACGGGCTATTTCCCTTGTCAACTCCACGTGGGGGGCCTGATCTTCACCGACAGGTACTGCGTTGGCCTTGTACATCAAGATATCTGCTGCCTGGAGAACAGGATAACCTATAAAACCATAGGTGTATAGATTCCTCTGGGTAATTTCCTTTAACTGCTCTTTGTAGGTGGGATTTCTCTCCAACCAGGGCAGGGGGGTGATCATTGAAAGAATCAAGTAAAGTTCAGAATGTTCTTTGACCTGGGACTGGATAAAAAAAGTACAGATCTCAGGGTCAAGACCCACTGAAATCCAGTCGATGATAATCTCATAGGTGCTTTTTCTAATAATTTCCGGATTTGCGTACTCGCTTGTCAGGGCGTGCCAATCTGCTATAAAATAAAAGCATTCAAATTCCTCCTGTAATTTTATCCAGTTCATGAGTGCTCCGTGCAGGTGCCCGAGGTGTATCTTCCCCGTAGGCCTCATTCCGCTAACAATCCTCTTTTTTTTCATATCTTAAAGTTCCTCTTCTGTTTTCTGTCTTAGTCAATATAGGCCAAGAAGCCAGTTTCAAAATGCTGTTTTTGCTCTCTGTAGCGAAGCCTTGTCTGATTTTCAGGTGCTCTTCTCAATAAGTTTGGGGGGGGGGATAACCGGGGGGTCCCAAATCCTATGCTGCCTGAGGTTATTGAGAACTTACATTTTTAGGAATTCTCCATATGCTCTTGCCAGTTATCCTTGACATACATGATCTCGTCTTCTTTTGTCTTGACGAGATTATTCAGACGTGCTTCTAAAACGCTGTCAAAGATTTTCTTGAAAAATGGACCGGGTCTAAAGCCCATGGTCGAGAGATCTTTTCCCTTCAGTTGAATCTTTGTCCCTTTCAGTCTTGTAAAGTAATTGGAAATAAGCCGCTTGACTTTCTCGCTCTTGGTCTTTGCCATGAGGTAAAGCAAAAATTCCGTATTATATGCAACAAGCAATGTATAGAGATGATAATTGTCCCCATCAAATTTGTGAAGGGCATCCATGACCTCATTTTCTCTTTCCCTTTGTGAAATCACCTTGCGACTGTTCAGGTCTACCATGCCTATTTTTTCCGCCAGGGTCTTCAGTTCGCCGTTATCAAGGGAAGAAGTAAGCGCATGCCAGTAGATCTTCCAAGTTTCAAATGGTCCCTCAAGATATATCAGGTTGTACCAGTCAATGACCTTCCGGGTCTCTTCCAGCAGTCGATTGGTTTTTTCCGTGAATTGGATCTCAGGGGAGATAAGCTGGAGAAGATTGAATTCATTCATTCTTTTGATGGCCCTGATAGGGTCCTGTTCCTTCAGGATGAGTTTCAGTTCCAGAAAAAGCCGGCGATTTGAAACGTCCTTGAAGCAGTTTATCTTCACTGCGTTTTTGATCAGGGCAAGCGTCAATGCTCCGATTGTAAAACCAAAACGCTGTTCAAACCTTATCGCTCGTAGTACACGCGTGGGATCTTCAACAAAGCTGAGGTTGTGTAGGACCCTTAGGACCTTGTCCTTGATATCCTTTTGAGCGCCGAAATAATCAATCAGGGTCCCGTAACTCTTCTTATTCAATTGGATCGCGAGTGCATTTATCGAAAAATCACGGCGGTATAAATCCAGTTTTAACGAGCTCGACTCCACAATGGGCGATGCTCCCGGGGATTCATAGAATTCCATTCGGGCCGTGGCCACATCCACCTTAAAGCCATCAGGAAAAATCAGTACTGCCGTCCCGAATTTCCGGTGACTCCTTACCCTGGCATTGTGTTGTTCGGCAAATTTATGAGCAAATTTTATGCCATCACCCTCAACCACAATGTCCACGTCCAGGTTTTCCCGCTTCAACAGGACGTCTCTGACAATTCCTCCAACAAGATAGATATTATATCCAAGAATGTCAGCCAGTTGCCCTAAGTCTCTAATGGTATTGATGACCTTTCTTGGCAACAAGGCTTTTAACAGGGCCGCAGTGTTCTTTTTCCTTGTAAAATGAGATGCATATTTAGAATCATACAAAAATTCTGGTATCAATGGATCTCCCAACAGGATGTTGAGGAGATCAGTCCTTGTGATTACCCCGAGCACCTTATCATCCTTCAGAACCGGGAGTACTCGCAATTTATTTTTGATAATTAATTCCTGCACTTCTTTAAGGGAGGCATCAGGGTCTACGGTAACGAATTCAATGTTCATATATTCAGTGACCTTGATTTGGTCAAGTCCGAAGAATATTGCTTTTTCAACAATCTGCCTTGTAACGTAGCCCTTTAGAATACCGTCGTCATCTATAACCATGAGGACATTGATATTGTACCGGGTCATCAAATTGGTGGCCTTCTCAAGGGTCTCGGAGGGGGAGATATGGATGACAGGTGAAGACATCATATCCTTTGCTTTTTTTGTTGGATTGATGTGCCTTCTCAACAGGGCCTGGAGTGATTTTTCTACCTGTGCCAGGGTCTTGTTCTTGATAGAGGCTGATGATGCCTGCGGATGTCCGCCTCCGCCAAGGGCAAGGGCAATTTCCGCCACATTTACGTCTTCTATCCGGCTTCGAGCGACAAGATAGATACGATCCCGCATTTGGGCAAGGGCAAAGACAACGTTCAGATTTTCCATTTCCATGAGCTTGTGTACGAGGACAGCAAAATCGCCCACATATTCATCTCTGATAACCTTAGTGATGACAACTTCCACGCCGTTAATAACGCGGGTTACGGCGGATTGTGTGAGATCATTGAGAAGCCATACCTGCTCTGCTGTCAGCTCTCTTGTCAGCATGTCAGCGACAATATTATGGTTAGCTCCCTGCCGGGAAAGCCATGCTGCTGCCTCGTAATCTTCAGCTGTTGTGGAAGAAAAAGTGAATGACCCGGTGTCCTCGTGGATCCCGAGGCACATAATAGTGGCCTCGTCAGGCGTAATGTGAATGCCTTTCTGTTTGATAAGCTCAATGAGGAGTGACGTTGTGGCCCCGATTTTCCGGATTATCTGAAGGTTGGCCTGTATATCATCATTGGAATCAGGGTGGTGATCATATATATGGATCTCGATATCTTCTCTGCCTACCAGTTCGGCAAATTTCCCGATTCGATCCTTTTGTCTCGTGTCGACTATGATCAGTCTTTTGACGTGGTCAAGATCAATTTGTTTAATTTTGATGAAGTTAAAAACGTATGATGCAGAGTGAAGAAAGAAATTGCGGAGATTTTTTTCCTGAGACCCTGGAAATACAAGAGCGGCGTCGGGATACAGCTTCTTAGCAGCAATCATAGATGCCAATGCATCAAAGTCCGCATTGATATGTGTCGTTATGATCTCTTTGTGGATATATTCCGGGTGGTTTTTGTTTTTTTTTCTTGGCATAATCGAATTTCAATTATACTTGCTGTTGCAGCGTATGTTGTGTGATGGACAAAAAATATCTTGCCAGGCTGCTGAAACTACAAAAAAAGCCGGGCATCACATATGCACCGGCTGAATTATTCGAGTTGGGGAGTCAGGATACGGAATTCGGCTGCCCCTATTCAGCGTTCCGTAGACCAATGTCTGCTCTTACGATCACAACCCCTTGAGTTTTTCACTGCTTTCCTGTTTTTTCTTGCAATCAATGCATAATGTAGTTACAGGACGAGCCTTTAACCGCTCTTCTGAAATCTCCTCACCGCATATGTCGCAGATTCCAAAGGTGTTATTGTCAATCCTGTCTAATGTATCTCTTATTTTTGAGATCAGTCTTCTTTCTCTGTCACGGATCCTGAGCTCAAAATTTCTGTCCGACTCTAAGGATGCGCGGTCAGTAGGATCAGGAAAATTATCCTTCTGATCGGTCATGTCGATAACAGTTTTGTTGGCCTCCGCCAAAAGGCCATCCAGCCTCTGTGTAAGTGAGCGTTTGAAATGTTCTATTTTCTTTTTGGTCAGCATAATTCTCAATAAACTCATTATAAAATTAATTTTTAACTTAGAAAAATATCACCTTTGATAGTGAATGTAAAGTAAATAATTGCTGAAAAACAAAACGCCACACTCCCGATATCAACTGACAATCCCGTTCAGGCTATTGCATCATCTTCTTCCAGAAGGTTTCGGGTTTTTTCCTTTTATGGGACAACTTCAAATCCTCTGTCCTGGCCAAGGCTTCAATTAATTCTTTTTGTTCCTGGCTCAGCTTTTCCGGGATCTTGACGATGATCTTTACGTAAAGGCTGCCCCTTTTGTGATGTGCCCTGAGGCTTGGCATCCCTTTTCCCGGGATCTTAATAACGTTCCCTGGTTGAATTCCCGAAGAGATCTCTAATTCGTGTGTCTCATCATCTCCCAGGCCGGGGATCATCAAAACATCTCCAAGTGCCGCCTGGGTGAATGAAATAGGGATCTGACAGATCAGATCATCGTTCTCTCGCTTGAAAAACTCATGTTCTCTTACATGTATGACTACAAAAAGGTCTCCAGGAGGACCTCCGTATTCCCCCGGTTCACCTTCGGTCGTGAGTCTCAATTGGGATCCGGTGTCAACACCTGCCGGGATTTTTACATTAATATCTCTCGTATTGCTTACCTTTCCCTGGCCTGAGCAGGCCTTACATGGATCACTGATGACCTGTCCTTCTCCGTGACACATGGGACAGGTCGTGCTGACTTGAAAGAATCCTTGAGATCGAATAACCTGGCCTCTGCCCTGACATGTAGGGCATGTCTGTGGATGGCTCCCGTGACTCGAACCTGAACCGTTACATGAATGACAGGCTTCCATTCTCTGGAAAGATATTTCTTTTTCTATTCCGAAGAACGCTTCTTCTAATGTCAACTTGAGATCATAACGCAGGCTTCTTCCCTGCTTGCCTCGAGTTCTTGTGCCCCTGCTGGTTCCAAATCCAAAGAAATCTTCAAAGATATCTCCGAAATTGGAAAATATGTCTTCAGCACCGCTGAATCCGCTGAATCCTCTTCCTTCAAGTCCTTCGTGCCCGTACTGGTCATAAATTTGTCTCTTTTCAACGTCCCTTAGTACTTCATAGGCCTCGGCAGCTTCCTTGAACTTTTCTTCAGCCCCTTTGTCCCCCTGGTTTCTATCAGGATGATGTTTCAAGGCCAGTTTTCGATAAGCCTTCTTGATTTCTTCATCTCCGGTATTTCTGGAAACGCCCAAGACTTCATAATAATCTCTCTTGTTCATACTAATGAAAACCTTTTTTGACCAATATTTTTTCAGGCACTAACTATTGTCCATCCAGAGATGAGATAGTTTTTGCGAGTTCAAGCCTTCGGCTCGTATAATCAACGGCTCGAAGAGAAAATAGTTGTTTATGGATGGACAATATCTAATTTTCACCGATAGTAGGCAACTGTTTTTCCGGTTCCTCGCTGTGGGAAAATTCATCTGGATCCTGGTGAAGATTTGGGATCTCTGGGTCCTCTGTATCCTGCGTCAAATAATCCGATTTTCTATTATCTATCCTGAATACCTTGCCGACAGCGATTTCTCTCAGAGACACGACGGTGTCTTTATTCTTACATACTACCAAAGGTTTTGCGCCTTTTCTCAATTGACGAACTCGTTTGGCAGCGAGGTGAATCAGTTCAAAACGATTATCTACATTCTTCAGACAGTCTTCGACTGTAATCCGTGCCATAATGATCTCCATTTAATAACTGGTGTTTTGGTCTCTTGTCTCTGAGTACTCATATGAGTGGTGCAAGACTATACAAAACAAATTAGTATAATTCATTTGATCTTAATTGTAAAGGCCGAAAAACAAAAAAAATATTAGGGCAAAATATATTGCTTATTTTTCAATCAGACATCACCAGTATAGCCTTATCCGGCATTTTGATTGCCAATTATCTTTGCACAACACAGGACTTGTTTATCATCTCTACCAGTTATTGAATATCTGAATTAACAAATAACGATGTCTGTATGTCACGGTTTTGCAGTTAATCTATAAGCAAAATTTGCTCTGATATTCAGCCTTGAGACTGTGACTGAAGAAGGGAAAGGGGAAAAAGGGGCGGCATCCCTGATGGCCTTTTCTGCTCCATTATCAAGAATATTGAAGTCCGAGGATCTGAGAATCCGTATACCGGATAAATGACCGTGTCTGTCTATGCGAAAAAGGACAAGAACATCCCCTTCGATCAAGTCTTCGAAGGCCTGTTGCGGATAGTTCCAGTGGTGCATAAGCCTTTCTTTTATGACCTCGGCATAAGAGCTATATCTCTTGTCCTTGGTATCAAGGGATATGGTATGTTCTGTTTCCTCAGGATTTACCTTGTCATTGGATCTAAGTACGGCAAGATCTGTCCTTTCAATTTCCTTGGTATTGTCTACCGGCGACCGAATGAATTCGACATGAAAGGTTCGCAGAGGTCGGCTTACCCACTTTACAGGGAAGGCCTTTTGTATTACCAAGAGCAAACCTGCATGGAATAGGAACGAGATGATCAGGGCAATCTTCACGATTTTTCGGGAACTGCGGGGCCCTGATTTACAAATCGTCTTCCTGTTGGTTTTGAGGCCCATTGACCCACCAGTCAGTTTCTTTATCGAACCACCATTGGGTCCGATGAGTTTTCAATATCTCCTGTGCCATGTTTTTTGCGCCGTCAGTAATGAGCCTTTTCAGGGCAAATGATAGCCAGTCTTTCGCGTTAGTATTGCCCAGATCCAGCTGCTCTTTTAGTTCCATTATAAAGTCAATCTGGTCAGCATCCTTAGACAGACATGCTTCCAAAGTTTTGGCACTCCTGAATTCTTGCAGGGTGGCGGCAATTTTGTCACCAAACGGCAACCCCTTTAGCTGATCACGAATAGCCTTGTTTTCATCGGACTTGACATATTTTTTGTTAACATAGTTTTGATCGCCTGTTCTGGCTTCAGGGAAATCATGGAAAAGGCACATCAGGGCTACTCTTTCTGTATCAGCGTTCGTCTCCTGAGAGGCGAGGACATAACCGATGACGGCTGTACGGAATGAATGGTCTGCTACTGATTCACCGCCGGAACCCAGAAATTGATAGCCTGTACGAGGCGTCTTTTTCAGCATACCTATTTCAAATAGAAATTCTATTGTTCTTTTCATCATGCCTTCTGAATATGGATATGATATGAAAAAGTCAAGAAGGTTTTGAATGGGGTGGCGACAAAGTTGACTTGTTTTGGGGAAATGTTTAGTATTAAGTGAACTAGTGCCTGAACGAAAACTCCGTTCAGGCACAGTTTTGAGTTTTTGGTTTTGAGTTTTGAATTAATTAGAGCAACATTAACTCATTCTATATCGGTTGACGATATTGGGCATTAGGAATTTCGAGGTTTTCGTTCGGGCACGAACTATGAACCTGTGAACGCTTACTGTACTGCGCAGATTACAAACGGTCTGTGACATGGCCTGAAGTATTATGACAGCTTAAAAAGCGATGACAGAAAATTACATGGATCAGAGGAAACAAAGAGGGGTCATGAAAAATGACATTCGTGAAATGAAAATATGTACATACCCGGATCTGGTTCTGAAGATGCATGCAGAACTTGTTACGAATATTGATGAGGAGATCCAGACCCTGGTTGATAGTATGGTTGAGACGATGTATACTGCACCAGGTATTGGTCTGGCTGCCAACCAGGTGGGAGAACTGAAACGGGTGATCGTGTTTGATGCCAGTCCGAGGGAGGAGGGAAGGAACACTGCGGTATTGATTAACCCTGAAATTGTACTGGCTGAAAGTAGTATTACCTGGGAAGAGGCATGCCTGAGCGTACCGGATTTCATGGCAGATGTGACACGGAATGCGTGGGTGAAGGTGAGGGGATTGGATCGGAATGGTAAGCCGGTGGACATCGAGGCGGAGGATCTATTGGCTGTTTGCCTGCAGCATGAAATTGATCATCTGAATGGGATGCTTTTCATTGATCGTATCAGCGGTCTGAAAAGGGCATTGTATAAGAAAAAGATCAAAAAAAGTCTCAAACAGAACAGAACAGGACTTGCGTAACAGTTCAATAATCAGTGATATACGAGACAGGCACGGGGATCTCCATTGGTCAACCGTCGTCTCTTTCTTAAAAGCTGTAACCAGGAATCCTTTTTTCGCACGTGGAATGTCCCCAGTCCTGTAGGGTTTTGCCTCAGCACCTGTCTGCGTGCAACGCACAGGCAGGCAGGCGGGAAAGGCGGCCGATTCAATGGCGGTGCTCTTCTGGGGTAAACCGGTGATGAATTGTAAGGATAGACCGCCGTTCCATGTAATAACGTAAGTATGTTGCGGCGCTTAAGAAAGAGACGACGGCTGACCTTACAGTCATTTTCAAATCGCTAATTATTGAGCTGTTACGGTCTTGCTAAGTTGTTGCTACTATTTAAATTTATAGCGGTAAGTACGCAGGTATCCAGGATTCCGTAATCAGAAAGAAGACATTGTGAAAGATAACGAAACAGAAAAATTTCCAGCCAGGCCGAAGATCGTTTTCATGGGGACCCCGGAATTTGCAG
>Ga0075124_10001659_pt1 | contig 10370 bp, 10 predicted proteins | sample AntAceMetag02UKS_FD_69809 | JGI IMG/M metagenome (GOLD analysis project Ga0075124, IMG submission 69809) | Saline lake microbial communities from Ace Lake, Antarctica - Antarctic Ace Lake Metagenome 02UKS | ecosystem: Environmental > Aquatic > Non-marine Saline and Alkaline > Saline | place... | reverse complement strand
AATGGGTTCTTTGGAGCTTTAAATTTCTTGTCTCGTTCTCAAACATGGTTGCCATTAGGAGCAATGGCCGGTGCTGCTATTGTTGGTTTAACAGATGATTTATTAGGGGTTTTCCATATAGGAGTAAAAGGAGGAGGATTAAAAGTAAAACAAAAACTCATTATCTATACATTGATTGCCTTAATTGGTGCATGGTGGTTTTGGGCTAAGTTAGAAAGAAGCGCAATACATATTCCTTTTTTTGGTGAAGTAGGTTTAGGTATTTGGTATATACTTTTCTTTGTTTTTGTTTTAGTAGCTACCACGTTTTCTATGAATGAGACAGATGGATTAGACGGTTTGGCAGGAGGAGTATCCTTGATTGGATTTGCTTGTTTATTAATTGTAGCTTTTTCCCAAGGCATGTATAATTTAGCTGCTTTTCTTAGTGTGCTTATTGGAACTATCGTGGCTTTTCTTTGGTTTAATGTCTACCCGGCTCGTTTTTTTATGGGAGATACTGGAGCTATGGCTTTGGGAATTACAATGGGGGTTGTAGCAATGATAACTGATACCGCATTATTTCTTCCATTTTTTGCTTTTATTCTAGTTGTCGAATCCCTGTCTGTAATAATCCAAAAAATTTATAAAAAGATAATGCATAAAAAACTTTTTCTTTCTTCTCCCATTCATCATCATTTTGAAGCCAAGGGTTGGCCGGAAACAAAAGTGACAATGCGATTCTGGCTTATCTCAGGTGTAGTCGCTGTTTTTGGTTTAGCTCTATACTTTCTTGATGTTTCTTTGGTATAATTGTACAATATATACAAAGTATTAATTTTTTAAAAGTATGCCCATTGATTATCAAAATAAATTAGCAGAGTTAATGATTTTAGCTGCTCAGCAAGGAGCGTCTGATTTGCATTTAAGCGTTGGAAAACATCCAACAGTAAGAATTGATGGAAAGTTAGTGCCAATTTCTAATGAATCAATTTTAACTCCTGAAATGACCGCTGGTTTAATAGGGGCTTTATTAACAACAGATCAACAAGAAAAGTTAATTACTGAAAAAGAAATTGATTTTGCTTTTTCTTATGAAGATAAAATCCGTTTTAGAATTAATGTTTATTTCCAAAGAGGATATCTTTCTGCCGCTTTAAGATTAATTCCTGTACAGATTAGAACAATTGAAGAATTAAATTTACCTTCAATTCTTCATGAATTTACTAAGCCTAAACAAGGATTTTTCTTAGTTGTAGGACCTGCTGGACATGGCAAGACAACCACTTTAGCTGCTTTAATAGATGAAATTAATCATAGCAGGATGGAACACATTATTACAATTGAAGATCCTATTGAATATACATTTATTCAAGATAGAGCATTAATTGACCAAAGGGAAGTTGGGACTGATACAATAAGCTTTCATCGTGGATTGCGTTCAATACTTCGTCAGGATCCCGATGTTATCATGGTTGGAGAAATGCGAGACCCTGAATCTATGGCAATTGCATTAACTGCAGCAGAAACAGGACATTTAGTTTTTTCCACTCTTCATACTAATTCAGTTAGCCAGACAATTAATAGAATTGTTGATAGTTTTCCTGGGGCACAACAAGGACAAATTCGTTCTCAGCTAGCCACTACATTAATAGGAATTGTTTCGCAAAGGCTTATTCCAAAAATCTCTGGTGGAAGAACACCTGCTTGTGAAATAATGTTTGTTAATTCTGCTATAAAAAATCTTATTCGCGAAAAGAAAACTTATCAGATTAATTTAGTTATTGATACAAGTGTCCAAGAGGGGATGATCTCATTAAATCGTTCATTGGTTGAGCTAGTTCGTAAACGAGAAATTTCTTTGGAATCAGCGGAAGCTTATTCATCAAATCCTTCAGAATTAAGACAATTATTAGGATAATATGAAATTTATTTATAGAGCCAAAAACAAACAAGGCAATGTCCGCGCAGGGAAAGTTGAAGCCCGTTCTTTAGATACCGCAGTTAGTATTCTTCAGGGTTATGATTTAATTGTTTTAGAAATTGCTCCAGAAAAAAAGATTACATTTTTAGATGGAATCTTTGGTACAAAAACACGTATTTCAAAAAAAGATCTAGCCATTTTTATGCGTCAGTTCTCTACTTTATTAGAATCGCAAGTTCCTTTGGGGGAGGCATTAAGAACTCTTTATCTTCAAGCAGCTACTCCCGCAATTAAAGATTTAGTTTTTCAATTAGTATCAGATTTGGATTCTGGTTTACCTCTCTCAAAATCAATAGAAAAGAGAAGTGATATATTTGGAGACTTCTATATTGAAATGATAAAGTCCGGAGAAATATCTGGCCGACTAGAAGAAGTTTTGTCTTACTTGGCTGATTATGCTGAGCATGAAAATGATTTAATAAATAAAGCAAAATCAGCAGCAACTTATCCAGCATTTTTATTTGGGACTTTTATGTTAATATCAGTTGTAATTACTGTTGCATTGGCCCCTCAAATGATTTCTATTTTTGAAGAGTTTGGAACTGTACCTCCAATAGGAACAAAAATTTTAATTTTCATTGGAGAATTTTTTAAGAATTGGGGAATTTTAGCTTTAGTTTTTGTCTTAGGAATGATTTGGCTTTTTCTTAATTATTTTCATTCTGTGGAAGGAAGAAGAATCGGAGGTATATATATATTTAAAATTCCTGTATTGGGCGAAGTTTATAAAAAGATATATATTTCTCGTTTTTGTGAAACAGCTGGAACTTTAATTCATGGAGGTATTCCGGTGGTTACTGCGTTTGAAGTTGCTGGAAGAGCTACTGGTAATTATATTTATCAGAAAATTGGGTATGAAGTTGCAAATGCTGTGAAAAAAGGGGAAAGCATAAGTAGTATTTTAAAAAAAGATTATGAATATTTACCGCCTTTAGTTAGTCAAATGGTGGCTGTCGGAGAAGGTACTGGTCGTCTGGATTCAATTTTAAAAAAAGTGGCAGGATATTACCAAAAAGAGGTAGGTAGGTCTTTTCTTACAATGATTGATTTATTACAACCAATTTTGGTAGTAATAATAGGTATTTTGGTAGCATTTCTAGTGTCGGCAGTTTTGCTTCCAATATATCAATTAGCGCAAAGCGTATAAATTTAAATAAATTAAAAATATAAAAATAAATAAAAAAATGAAAAAAGTTAGCAAAGGTTTTACTCTTATCGAAATGTTAATAGTAATAACCATTATTGCTCTTTTAGCTTCCTTAATCTTAGTAGGTATGGGTGGAGCTAGAGCTAAAACTAGAGACGCAAGAAGAATAGCAGATTTGCATAATGTTATGAATGCTTTAGAGCTTTATTATGCTAAGAATTATTATTATCCTGACGAAAGTGATTGGACTGGCTTAACGACTGCTTTAACTACTGGAAATGTTGGTATTCATAGAATTCCTCAGGATCCTCTAAATACAAGTCCAACTGCAAAAAGTTATTATTATGGAGTATCAACTGATGGTCAAGATTACGGTTTAGGAGCTGATTTAGAAACCGTAGATCCTTCTCTAAATAATGATATTGATGGAGTTCTCCATGGTATTTCATGTGACGATCCTGCTTATTGTATCCGACCATAGTTAAATAATATTAATGATGATTCCATTATCTTTTTTGGTTTTTATCTTTGGAACCATAATTGGAAGTTTTCTGAATGTTGTTATTGATAGAGCTGACATGAAAGAATCCCCTGTAAAGGGGCATTCTTTTTGTCCTCATTGTCATAAAACTTTAGCTTGGTGGGAATTGATTCCTATTCTGAGTTTCTTTTTATTAAAAGGAAAGTGTTCTTCTTGTAAGCATAAGCTTTCTTGGCAATATCCTTTAGTGGAAACTGGGACAGGCTTGTTTTTTGCATTGCTTTTTTGGCGGTTTTTACGTTTTCCGCTTATAAATTTTTCTTTGTTGCAAAACATTACTTTTGAAAACTTATTTATTTATCTTGTTTTTTTTGTTTGGTTGTACTGGATTGCTGTTTTAATAATTATTTCTGTTTATGATTTTAAGAAATATTTAATTTTAAATGAAGTATTAATTCCAGCAATAATTTTTAGTTTTTTTTGGAAAATAATTTTAGGATTTTTAATTCAAAAACAATCTTTTTATTTCATTCCTAATCTTACTCATTTTCTTGGTGATAAAACTTTTGTTTTTGGTTATTATTCATATTTTAATTCTATGTTCTTTGGAATAATTTTTGCTTGTGGCGTTATTTCTTTTTTGGCATGGACAACAAAGGAAAAAGCTATGGGATGGGGCGATGCTATATTAGCGTTTTTTTTAGGAATTGTCTTAGGATGGCCAGAAGTGTTAGTGGCACTAATGATTGCTTTTTTGGCAGGAGGAAGTGTTGCTTTGGTTCTTTTGCTTTTTAAAAAGAAAACCATGAAAAGCTATCTTCCTTTTGCGCCGTTTTTATCTTTTGGAGCCCTGACAGTTATGTTTTTTGGTGATATAATAATAGAGAAGTATTTATCCTTATTATTTTAAAATTGTGAAATTAAAAATCAAAAATTTAAAATTTTCTCCGGGATTTACACTTATTGAAATGTTGGTGACTTTAGGTATTGTTGCTGCTATGAGTGCTATGGTTTTAGGTTATTCAAGGAAAAGTGAAACAACTACTTATCTTATTCGTGAAGGTAATCGTATAGTATTTGAATTACGAAGAGCTCAAAACCAGGCGATGTTAATGTTAGAACGAGATTCTGGGAGTGAAAAAGTTTGTGGTTGGGGAATTTATATAGATCCATCAGATCTTCCACATGTAGAACAATTCTTTTTATTTGCGGATTTATGTTTAACAGGAGAATCAAAGGGGAATGAAAAATATAATACAAACGAAGAAGTTGAAAAAAATACGCTTTTAAAAGGAGTAGAGATTTTTTACAGTAATGTTTCTTCTGTTACATTTATTCCTCCAGAGCCGAGAATAAAATTTAATCCTGACATAGGTGATGGAACTGATGCGAAAATTCGAATTCAATTAAAAAATCAACCTGAAACGTATTGTGAAATACAAGTTTCTGAAACAGGACAAATTCATAAAGAATTAAAATGGAATTAAAACAACAAACAAAATGAATTTTAAGAATAAAAATAAAGCCTTTACTTTGGTTGAAGTTTTAATCGCTGTTTCAATTTTAACTGTTGGAATTCTTTCCGGCTTTATTCTTGTTACTAAAGTGCTTTATAGCACTGCAGTTATTCAAGAGAGGTTAACTGCAAGTTTTTTAGCGCAAGAAGGAATAGAATTAGTGCGGCAGATTAGAGACAGTAATTTTTTACGAATAATGAACGGAGAATCTGTAGAATGGAAAGATGGATTGGCAGATGGTAATTATATTATTAAGTCAAAAACTGGGAGTGAAGAACCTATAACTTTAATTCTCATTAATCCAGGAGAAGGATCTAATTTTTTTTATGATAATGATACTAGGATTTATAATTATACGGATGGAGACCCAACAAATTTTAATAGGGAGGTAAAGATTACAACTATAAATGAGGATGAAATTCGTGTTGAGTCTATAATGAAATGGAAGACGAAAGGAATAGATTTTAATTTAACTGTTGAAGATCATTTATTTAATTGGATGAAATTCTAAATATATAAAAAATGAATTTTAATAAATTTCAACAAGTTTCAACGAATCTCAAAAAAAAACAAAAGGCTTTCACTCTTGTTGAAGTTTTAGTTTCGGTAAGTCTTTTCGCGATAGCCATTATAGCTCTTTCGCAGGTATATATAGCAGTTATACGTTCAGAGAGAGTTGCTTACGCCCTTTTAAATAGTGAAAATAGTATTAGGAATAGTTTGGAAGTCATGGCTCGCTCTATCAGGCTTGGAAAAGATTTTGAAATTTTATTAGAGCCTGAAGGTGAAAAATTATGTTTTGATTATCATTCAGAGGGAATTTGGAAAAATTCTTGTTATCGTTTTAATGTTTATGACCATACATTAGAAAAATCTTCAGAAGGAGGTCCTTTTATGTCTATGCTTGATCCGCAGTTAGAAGTTAATTATGGTAAATTTTATACTAAAGGGGGTAGGTCTGATTCGCAATTAACAATTATTATTAATTTGGAAGTTTCTACACACGCTAAGCAGCAAGAATATTTATTTAATTTACAAACTGCTGTAACCCCAAGATCTTTGGGAGAGGAAATTTAATTATGAAGAATTCAAATATAAAAGATAAATCATCAGGTCAGATATTTTTAATGAGCATTTTGGTTTTAGCTGCCGTAATGACTTCTGCTTTGTTTTTGATGTCAATTTTCATTAAAGATTTTCGTCAGTCCATAGAAACATCTGAATCTGTTAAAGCGTTTTATGCTGCTGATGCAGCTATGGAGTGGGAGATTTATAATAGCTTGAATGATCCAGATATCGTTATGCCGGTTATGAATAATAATACTAGCTATACTTCACAAAATAATTTTTCCGAAAGTAAAAATATTAAAACTGTTGGTATTTCAAAAAAAGTTAATCGGGGGCTAGAAGTTAATTTTTAAACAGAATAGAATACCAATATATTAATGCTTAATAATACTTATTTATTATATTATGCTATTTATTGGTATAATTTGAATTAACTCATATATTAGTATTGTATATTATGACTAAAGGACAGGTAAAAAAAAGGATTGCGAAATTAAAAAAAGAAATCGATAAAGATCGTTATGCTTATCATGTTTTAAATCAGTCTTTAATTTCAGATGAAGCGTTAGATTCTTTAAAAAAGGAATTATTTGATTTAGAACAGCAATATCCAGAATTTATTACTTCTGATTCTCCTACTCAAAGAGTAGGCGGAAAGCCATTAAAGAATTTTAAAAAAGCAGAACATAAAGTTCGCATGTTTTCATTAAATGACGCTTTTAGTGAAAAAGATATGTATGATTGGTATGAAAGAATAGAAAAGCTTCTTCCTCTGTCCGCTAAGATAGATTTTTATTGTGAATACAAATTTGATGGTTTGGCAATTTCTTTAGAATACAAAGATGGGATTTTAGAAATTGGTTCGACTAGGGGGAATGGAAGAATAGGTGAAAACGTCACACAGAACCTTAAAACAATTGAAGCAATTCCTTTACATTTGTTGGAGAAAGAAAAAGTTATTGATAATTTGCTTAAAATAGGAATGAATAAGGTAGCCAATCGTTTGAAAGATAAATTTCCTCGTTATTTAGAGGTTAGGGGGGAAGTACTTTTGGATAAGAAAGAATTTAAACGAATTAATGAAGAACGAATAAAACAAGGACTTTCGCTTTATGCTAATCCGCGTAATGTTGCCGCTGGTTCAATTCGGCAATTAAATCCAAAAATCACATCAAGCCGTCATTTAAATTCTTACATTTATGAATTGGTAACAGATTTAGGGCAGGAAACACACGAACAAGAACATTTAATTTTAAAAGCGTTTGGTTTTAAAACTCATTGTAATAATGAAAAGGTTAATTCATTAGAAAAAGTTTTTCTTCTTCACAAAAAAATAAAAAAACAAAGGGATAGTTTACCCTATGAAATTGATGGTGTAGTTGTTATAGTAAATAACGAAGAGCATTTTAAAGAATTAGGAACGGTTGGTAAAGCTCCTCGTGGAGCGATAGCATATAAATTTCCTTCAAAAGAGGCTACGACTATTGTGGAAAATATCATTATTCAGGTAGGAAGAACTGGTGTTCTAACTCCAGTAGCTATTTTAAAACCTGTTCAGATAAGTGGGGCAACTATTACTAGAGCTACACTTCATAACAAAGAGGAAATAAAAAGGTTAGGATTAAAGATAGGGGATACTATAATAGTAAATAGAGCTGGTGATGTTATTCCTCAGGTTGTAAAAGTGTTAAAAGATTTACGAACTGGAAATGAAAAAATCTTTCATATGCCTAAAAAATGTCCTGTTTGCGGTTATAATACTGAAGAAGATGATGGGGGGATATTAGTTCGTTGCTCTAATAAAAATTGCTTTGCTCGTTTCCAAGAAAGGCTATATCATTTTATCGGTAAAGGGGCATTTGACATAAAAGGGATAGGTCCAAAATTAATTAATAGATTTTTGGATGAAGGGTTAATTCAAGATGCTGCTGATTTATTTGATTTGAAAGAAGGAGATATAGCTCCTTTAGAAAGATATGGAGAAAAATCTAGCCAAAATATCGTTTTGACAATTCAAGCGAATAAAAATATACTATTAAATCGATTTTTATTTGCTTTGGGGATTCTTCATACAGGAGAAGAGACAGCATTACTTTTAGCTAAATATTTTCAAAAAAAACTTGATTTAAATAAAGTTTCAATTCAGAATTTAATTAAAATTGGCTCTAATTTAAAACAAGAAGAATTGGAACAGATTTCTTCCATTGGCCCTAAAGTAGGGAAAGCAGTATATGATTGGTTTAATGATAAAAAAAATATTGAGTTTCTTAAAAAACTTCAGCAAAAAGATATACAATTATTACCTGTATCAATTTCTGAAAAACATGGAAAATTAAAAGATTTGAGATTTGTTATTACTGGAGTATTAAAATCGATCTCTCGTGAGCAAGCAAAAGAAAAAATATTAACTCTAGGCGGTAAAGTGAATGAAGCTCTTTCTTCAAAAACAAATTATTTAATTGTAGGGGAAAATCCAGGATCTAAATATCAAAAAGCTAAAAAATTAGATGTGAAAACTATTAATGAAAAAGAATTCTTATGGATTTTAAAGAAATAGACCATTTATTAGAATTATCAAGAATAGAATTATCTTCTCAAGAAAAAGAGAAGATTGCTTTAGATCTTGAAAAAATCTTAGGTTATGTGAGGCAATTACAAGAATTAGACACTAATGATATAGAGCCCATGACAGGAGGTACTTTAATTGAAGATATTTGCAGAGAAGATAAAATTGACGAACAGAAGATAAACGGGAGTAAAGAATTAAAAGAATCCGCCTCTAATTTAAAAGATGATTACTTCAAAATTCCACCAATTTTTTAGAACTTATGATTAAAGAAATCCACGACAAATTAATAAATAAAGAAATTACTGCCACGGAATTAATCAAGGGGTATTTTAAAACGATTGATGAAAAAGATAATCAGATAAAAGCTTTCTTAACTTTGACTAAAGATCAGGCATTAGAACAAGCTGAAAAGATAGACAAGAAGATTAAACAAGGAAAAGAAATTAATGATTTAGAAGGAATTCCTTATGCAACTAAAGACAATATGTTGGTTAAAGGAGTAAAGGCTACTGCTGGCTCAAAGATTTTAGAAAACTATACTGCTTCTTTTGATGCGACAGTAATAAAAAAATTAAAAGAGCAAGGAGCGATTTTGTTAGGAAAAACAAATATGGATGAATTTGCTATGGGATCTTCTACAGAAAATTCAGCTTTTTTTACAACAAAGAATCCACATGATTTGGAAAGAGTTCCAGGGGGTTCTTCTGGAGGTTCTGCTGCTTCTGTGGCAAGTAAGATGTCAGTTTTTGCTTTAGGATCAGATACAGGTGGATCAATTAGACAACCAGCTGGTTTTTGCGGAGTGGTTGGATTTAAACCAAGCTATGGAACGGTTTCACGTTATGGACTTATTGCCATGGCTTCATCTTTAGATATTATTGGACCGTTTGCTCAAACTGTGGAAGACGCAGAAATAATTTTTAAAAATATTACAGGTAAAGACAAAATGGATTCTACTTCTCAAGACATTTCTGCAGTTTTAGATAAAACACAGAATATACAAAATGTAGTTTTTGGTTTGCCTAAAGAATATTTTCAAGAAGGATTAGATGATAAAATTAAGAAAACTATTGAAAAGATGGTTGAAAAAATTAAATCTCAAGGAGCTACTATTAAGGAAGTTAGTTTACCTTCTACTTCTTATGCTCTTCCTTGTTATTATATTATTATGCCTGCTGAAGTAAGTTCTAATTTAGCCCGTTTCGATGGTATCCGTTATTCTTCAATTAATGATTATTCTGATTTGCATGATATGTATTTTAAGACAAGGGGAAAAGGATTTGGAGCAGAGGTGCGTAGGAGAATAGTTTTAGGAACATATGTTTTATCAAGTGGATATTATGACGCTTATTATAAAAAAGCTCAGCAAGTCAGGAGACTAATTGCTCAAGAATTTAATAAAGTTTTTGAAGAAGTTGATTTTCTTATTACTCCTACTTCTCCAACGTTTCCTTTTAAGATTGGCGAAAAAATTAATGATCCATTATCAATGTATCTCTCTGATATTTTTACTGTAGGTGCTAATATTGCAGGAATACCAGCAATTAATTTACCTTGTGGACAAGCGGGTAATTTGCCTATAAATATGCAGATTATTGGCCCATATCTCTCTGATTTTTCATTAT
>Ga0075124_10001655_pt1 | contig 10380 bp, 13 predicted proteins | sample AntAceMetag02UKS_FD_69809 | JGI IMG/M metagenome (GOLD analysis project Ga0075124, IMG submission 69809) | Saline lake microbial communities from Ace Lake, Antarctica - Antarctic Ace Lake Metagenome 02UKS | ecosystem: Environmental > Aquatic > Non-marine Saline and Alkaline > Saline | place... | reverse complement strand
TACAGGAATTAGTTCAAGATGCAATAAATCATCCTGGGCTAAACCGCCCAGAAAGAATGGCAAGCCTTGACAAAGCAGACGGAATAGCAAAACTAATAGACAATCCATTCTCGAGAGCTCTCTATGAAACAATGATTAGAGAAACAAGAGAAAATATACAGCCCGAATTAGAGAAACAAGAGAAAATATACAGCCCGAATAAAAATAAATATTCAACATAACTCTAATTACCGTCTTGCATCAATAAGTCTTTTGAAAAAGTAGTTTTTATAAACCCAAATCCCCTAACTCAACAAGGTGATACATGGCACTAAATTTAACAGCTTTATTTTCAGGAGAAATCAACCTGATAGCAATTCTAACATTTTTCACAGCCGTCATCGTCCTCTACTCCGTCTTCGTATTTTATTTCTACAAATTCCTCGCGAAAAAAAACATCATAGAACTTAACTTAAACCAATACAACCAATCCATAAACCCCACCCTCGTAAAATTCTTCGCAGCACTATTTTATGTAATTGAATATATCATCATACTTCCAATCCTAACATTCTTCTGGTTCGCCGTTTTATCCATTCTAATATTATTATTGGCAAAAGGAATCGAAATCGGAACAATCTTACTAATCTCTGCGGCTCTAGTAGCGGCAGTCCGAATAACAGCTCACATAAGCGAAGACCTTTCAAAAGACCTAGCAAAAATGCTCCCCTTCACGCTCATCGCAATTGCAATAACAACTTCCGGATTCTTTAACATAGGAGACCTACTTTCTAGAGTCAAAGAAATTCCTCTATTACTCTCAAACATTCCCTACTATCTAATATTTATAATGGCAACAGAACTAATCATGCGAGTATTTACATTTCTCAGCGACGCAATCCAATCATCAAAATTAGTAGAAACACCCTCCTCGATAGAAGAACAAAGCACAACCGAATAAACTTTAAAAAATCTTAACTCACTAAAAATACCTAATGGGGTAAAAACAGTTTTAACAAATCTTTTAAACTCAAATTATTACACTATTCCATGGAAGACATAGCAAAACTAGACACAATAAACGTCGGAATAGTCGGACACATCGACCACGGAAAAACAACCCTATTACAAAGATTATCCGGCAAATGGGCAGACACACATTCTGAAGAATTGAAAAGAGGAATCACAATAAAACTAGGCTACGCAGATGCAATCATTAAAGACGAAAACGGCAAACTGACAACCAATCCCGAATCAAAAGGAACTCTAAAAAGATACATAACTTTTGTAGACGCACCCGGACACGAAATGCTAATGGCAACAATGCTCTCAGGGGCAGCAATCATAGACGCAGCAATCCTGGTAATCGCAGCAAACGAGGGAATAAAACCCCAAACACAAGAACACCTCGTCGCACTCAAAGCAAAAAAAATCAAAAAAATAATAATCTGCCAAAACAAAATAGATTTAGTCTCGAAAGAAAAAGCAAAACAAAATTACGAAACAATCAAAAAATTCGTAAAAGGAACAATCGCCGAAAACGCACCAATCATTCCAATCTCAGCAATACAAGGCATTAATCTAGACAAAGTCCTAGAAGAATTATGCAACATAGAAATCACAAAACCAGACCCAAAAGAAAAACCCATATTTTTAGTAGCAAGAAGTTTCGACATAAATAGACCCGGAACAGAAATAGAAAATCTACATGGAGGAGTACTCGGCGGAGCCTTAAAATCCGGAACCCTAAAAATCGGAGACACAATAGAAGTCAAACCCGGATATTCCTACAAAAAACAAAATCAATATCACTACAAAACTGTTAAATCGAAAATAGTATCAATGCAAAAAGGCAAACACCAAATAACAGAAGCATTCCCAGGTGGAAGTCTTGCAATTGAAACAGAACTCGATCCATCGCTGACAAAATCGGACGCACTCTCGGGAGGAATAGCTTCAATGGAAAATTCACTACCAGAAATAGTAGAAAACATAAAAATAAAATATACACTCTTCAAAGAAATTTTCGGAACCGGAAAACACGAACCTGTACAGAAACCAAAACCAAACGAAATATTAATGCTAAGCCTAAACACCTCAATCACCGTCGGACAAGTTACGAAAACATACGAAGACGCCGTAGACCTATCCCTTAAAATACCAGTAGTCCCGCTCAAAGGAGAATCAATAGGCATCGCAAGAAATCTCAACGAACACTGGCGACTAATCGGTTTTGGCGAAATTATTTGATTTCGATAAATTATTATCTCGAAGGAAAACACAAATGAAAATACACGGAATTAAATGATTGAGCAGAAATTATTTAACGCGACGACGTACCGCCCACGGGTGGCGGAGAAGTTCCACAGAACTCCGACAAAACATGAGAGCGAAGCTCTCCAAATGGTCGTTGCCCCCGACAAAATATCCCCTTACCAATATTTATAAAATCACATTCCCTAAACAACACATGATAAAAAAAACTATAATCCCAAAAACAACCCCCTCAACCAATAACCAAAAACCAATAACCGACAACACGAATTCTCAACTTCGTCCCCCCGTCGCCTACGCACAAGCAAGCAAAGAAACAATAGGTCAAATCATAGGAAGAACAATTCCCAAACAATTAATTCCAACAAAAAAATTCGGCTCAATTTTCGTCGGAATTTTTATACTCGTCCTAATAATCGCCGTATTCCAATTCCCCTTCGGCTCCTTTCTTTCAGGAAACATAGAAATAACAATCAAAGTCGGATTCCCCCTAACCTTTCTCGAACTCGAACTAGTAGAAACAGACAAATCCCCTCTCAAAATATTAAACCTAATCCTCGACCTACTAATATACATACTACTAGCCTACGGAATTGAAGTCGTATTAAATCTAATACTAAAAAACCCACTTCTACAATCCGAGAAAAAAATAAATCCAAGACCGACCGTCTTCAAAAACCTACAAAACCCCGCACCGAGAAAGATACCCCAGAAAAAAATATAAACTAATTATTCAATCAAAATAATCTCAACACTCCGCCCAACCTTCCTCCTAACAATAAACCCCTTAATCTCCAACTTATCCAAAACCCGATGAAACCCCTTCCCGCAATATTTCATTTTCTTAACCAACTCCCGCCACATCATTCGCCCATCATTTTCTTTAACAATCCTAACCAACCTCTCCTCATCCTTACTCAACATATCCTTCAAACAAACATTCTTCTTCTTCGCCCCCCACCTAAAAACAACACCCTTCCTAATCAACCCAGAAATAATCCCACGCGCATCCCGAACTCTCAAAGCCAAATTCCTATCCAACATCTCACCACCACTCTTCCGCAAAATCTTAACCAACCTTTCCTCACTCTTATCTAATTTCGCCGCCGCTCCCCTACCCTCATATCCGCGCAATCCGTGTAATCCGTGAACAATATTCCCCTCTCCCAAAACCAAAAAATTCCTCTTACCCTCAACCTTTACCCAAACAACTCCTTTCTCCTCCAACTTCCGAACCATCCTCCAATAAAAACTCTCCTTATCAAATCCCAACCTCCTCGCAACCTCAGCCTCCGCCATAATCCCCCCATTCTTTTTCAACAACTTAACAACCTTCTTCTCATTCTTAACAACAGCCCCCTTCAAACAAATCAAACTTTTCTTCCGCCATCCCCACCTAACAACTTTACCCTTCTTCTCCAAACGCCCAGCAACATCCTCCAACCACGCCCGACTAACTTTCATTTTAATCTTCAAAAACCGCGGGTCCGCCTCTCCGTTATTTTTCTTCAAAAATTTAACCAACCTTTTTTCGTCTTTGCCTAATTTTTTTTTATAGAAAAAATAAATAATTACGGCTAAGAATACTACGGCTAACAAAATTAAAACCCAAATCACCCAGTTCATATTAACAATATCATTAACAATTACTTAAAGCTTGCGACGAACAACGGCGACCGCCACCATAAATCCGAGAACGCAGTTAGCTTTCCCCAACCAAATTTATAATAAATAAGTAAGGGTATCTCCAAATGACCCCTGCTTCCTGCCCCATCGTTCGCCCATCCTTCTCCCCGTAGCCCATCAAACCCCCACAACTATATCGCTACGCTCGTGTAACCCCAACATAATGAGGCCAAAGATTTATAAAGTTAAACGTTCTAATTAAGATATGGTGATGAAGAAGTTTAACATTGCATCTTTTTTCTCAGGTGCGGGAGGTTTGGATTTAGGATTTAATAATGCTGGATTCGAAACTATTTTTGCTAATGATAATTGGGAAGGATGTCAAAAAACATTTGAAAAAAATCACAAAATTCCCCTCAATACTAAATCCATCGTAGAAATAAATCCCAACGAAATTCCCGAGGTAATAGGATTTATTGGAGGACCCCCCTGCCAAAGCTGGAGTTTAGCTGGAATGATGAAGGGAGTTAAAGACCCAAGAGGAAAACTATTTTATACATATATAGATTTAATAGCCAAGAAAAAACCATTGTTCTTTCTAGCAGAGAACGTGGCAGGAATTCTATCCCCAACCCACATATCAGAATTCAAAAAAATAATCTCGGAATTCAAGAAAATAGGCTATAATATTTCCTACAAGTTATTAAATTCTAAACATTTTAATGTTCCTCAAGACAGAAGAAGAATAGTCATAGTCGGATATAGAAATGATTTAGGAATAAAATTCAAATTCCCAGAGGACAACGAAGAAATATCTTTTTTGAAAGATTCAATATCCGACCTAGAAGAACCACTACCCGCAAAGAAGTTCAATAAGACCAATGGAGAAAATTTAAAAGTTTTAAACCATGAATATTTCATCGGGGATTTCTCTTCAATGTATATGTCCAGAAATAGAGTTCGTTCATGGGACGAACCTTCATTTACTATTCAGGCAGGAGCAAGACACGCACCAATTCACCCACAAGCCCCAACTATGAAATTTATTGAACCCAATAAACGTATTTTTGTTCCAGGCAAAGAACATCTTTATAGAAGATTGTCTGTAAGAGAATGCGCCAGAATTCAAACCTTCCCAGATGATTTTAAATTCTATTATAAAGACGTTGGAGACGGATACAAAATGATTGGTAATGCAGTTCCTGTAAAAATGGCAGAAGCTATCGCAAGAAAAATAATGGAAGATTTAGAAACTAAAAGTAATTAATTTCGCATCTAATTTGTTTTTTGGATTATCAGGATCTTTTATTTTTATATCAATTACAGACATTTCGGTCTGGATTTTCTTTTTATCTTCATCGGGAAAAGATTCAAACTTTCCTTTTCTCATAATAGCATACACACACAATTTCTTCTTAGGACAAGTTTTTATTAAGTCTGAAAAAACGACTAAGGGCGGTGCTATCTGAAACATTCCTCTTATTCGAAGATCAGTTATCTTTAAAGGATCTATTTTATTCAATCTCCCAAGCTCTTTCGTTTTAGAAAATTCCATATCCAATTTTTCAATTCCCTCAGACATAGCATCTTTTACTTTGTCATAATGTTCCTCACTAGCACAATAACAGTCCCCATAAATAAAAGACAAAACGCCAATATTACTACTACTTATATTTCCAACAGCATAAATCAAATCTTTTTTATCCCATATCTCACAGTTCTTACAATTACTATTTATCATTGGATCTTCGCAAGAAATTACTTGTTTTGGTGAAGAACTATTTAATGGCAATGCAGAAGTTCCAAATCCAGCTACCTTCTTTACTTCTATAGCATCTCCTCCGCGAATCATAATATCTGGAGGATTATTCTGACTCCCAAGATGAGAAAGCTCCAACATATATGCTTCTATTTTTTGAGAAGGATTAGTTATATTAAAAGAGTCACATAACGAATCTTTAATATATCCCTCTAGTTTATCTCCTACTGCATTAACCCTCGGTTGCTTCGGATTCTCAGCCACCACTATATTACTCAAATCATTTATCCCATATCCTTGAATATTGATTAATGCTTTCAATATGTTTGTTGTCATAAAATTCACACCATTAACATCTTTATAAAATTATTCAATCAACCCCAAAATCACTCCCCAGCCCCAATCTCAACCCAAACCAAATTATGGTCAGAAACCCTAACATCAATTTCCCTAACCCCCGAATCCAAAACCTCAACATTCTTAGTTATCACACGATCATAAGCACAATTCTTAAACCCCGAAGCAGTATCCGCATCATCCCCAATAACCCAATCCCAAGAATCAAAATCAACCCCCGAAGAATAATAATCACAATCCGCATTCATATCCCCTAAAACAACCGTCCCACTACTAACTACAAACTCCTCACTACTAACTAGAACCTCGAGCGCCTCGAGTTCTCTATAAACATCATCCAAACTCAAATGCACCGCCCAATACATCACACCATCCACAACAATATGAACCGGAACCCTCTCAAAATAATCCTCACTATCATTATACTCCTCCAATTTCAAAACACCTAAATCACTCCTAGCAAACACCCCAACCGCCTCCTTCGAAATCGTCCTCCCACTCCGCCCAGACAAATAACAATCATACCCATCCAACTCAGAACACAACTCCTCAAAAGAACTATTATCCGCATCCCGAATCTCCAACAAAAAAAACAAATCATAATCCGAAATCAAATCAACATAATAATCAACCCCAACATTCGAAATCTTCGCATCCCCAAAAACCTCCCCATTAAAACTCGCCACCCTCAAACCAGAATCACCACCACCAATAAAAAAATACCCAGCCCCACCCAAAATAATTAAAACAATCGCCCCAATCAACCCAACCTCTTTTTTCATAAAATACTTATTGAAAGAATCTATATAAACTCATCCAAAAAATCCGAGAAATCCATCCAATCCAAAAAATCCGAGTTGCTAAAAATCCAAGTTGCTAAACTCCACCCGACCAATTCTTATCATAAACTTTCCTCTTTACCTCAGCCTTCCTCCCAAAATTCAACAACAACCCAACGCCATTCCCAGTAGCCTTAAGATAATTCAACAACTGAGCCTCATCAATCCCAGTCAACCCAATCATAGCCTTAACCTCGACAATAACCTTACCCTCGACAATAAAGTCAGCAACATAATCCCCCATATCCTCCCCCTTATACAAAACCTTTATAGGAACCTGCCTCTCAAAAGAAAGTCCCGCCTCCCTAAACTCAAAAGCCAAAGCCCTCTCATAAACTTTTTCCAAAAACCCATAACCAAGCTCATTATAAACTCGATAAAACACTCCAATAATCCTCTCCGTCAACTCCTCATGTTTCATACATCTCCCAACAAAACAATCTTTATAATCTTTATCCAAATCACTCAAACCCAATCCACATTCAAATCAGAATCATTTTAATCAGGAAATTTCGCAGCGTAAAAAATTTCGCCGTGTACAAACGTACATAAGAAATTTTTTACCAAGAAATTTTCGATTAAAAGGATTCTGTAGGCACCCTCGTCAAATCACAAACCCTATCTCCATCCGCCAACTTAATAACCCGAACCCCCTGAGTAGCCCGACCCATTATCCTAATATGTTCAATAGGCGTCCGAATAACAACACCCTTCTCCGTCATCACAATAATATTATCCCCAGCCGTAACAGACTGCGAAGTCACAATATCCCCAGTCTTACCAGTAACCCTCATATTAATCACACCCTTCCCAGCCCGACCCGTCAAACGATAATCCTCAACCTCCGACCTCTTCCCATAACCATTCCGAGTAATAGTCAAAATCGAAAATTTATCCCTACCCTCAGCCTGCCCCGTTTGATGCCGAAGGCTATCCAACGGGGGCAAAACTTCCAAAGACACAACCTCATCACCCTTCGCCATCCTAATCCCAGTAACACCATAAGAAGCCCGACCCATCGCCCGAACATCAGAACCCTTAAACCGAATCGCCTGCCCCTTCTTCGTCACCAACAAAATCTCTTGCCCCGATTTCATCGGCTTAACGCTAATCAAAGTATCATCAGTCTCCGCAACCTTAATCGCCTTAATCCCACCCTTCCGCGGATGCGCAAAATTACTCAACTCAATTTTCTTAACAACACCCTTCCTCGTCGCCATCATCAAATAATCATCAAACTTCTTAACGGACAAAACCGAAGTAATCCCCTCATCCTTCAACTCCAACAAATTCACAATCGCCTTCCCCTTCGTCGACTTAGCAGAAGCCGGAACCTCGTAAGCTTTCAACCAATGAACATTTCCCTTATCAGTAAAAAACAACATATAATCATGAGTCGAACAAGTCAACGACTCCTTAACAAAATCGCCATCCGTCAAATCGCTCCCAATCACTCCCTTCCCGCCCCGCTTCTGCTCTTTATACTGCTCCAAATCAAGCCTCTTAATATAACCCTTAGAAGTCAAAGTCACAACAACATCTTTCTTATCAACCAAATCAGCCTCCTCAAAATCCCCGACCCGACCAACAATCTTCGTCTTCCGATTATCCCCATAAGTATTCTTCAACTCAGCCAAATCGCCCCTAATAATCTTCAAAATCAATTTCTCGTCGCCAAGAATATTACTCAACTTAGCAATCAAATCCTCCAAATCCTTCTTCTCACTTTTCAACTTATCAAATTCCAGAGAAGTAATCTGATGCAACTTCATTTCAAGAATCGCCTCAGTCTGCCTATCCGTCAAACTATATTTAATCTTCAACTGACCAGCCGCTTCAACCTTTCCCCTAGCCGCCCTAATCAATTTCACAACCTCATCAATATTAGACTGCGCAATAATCAAACCATCAACAATATGCAACCTCTTCTCCGCCTTCTGCAAATCAAATTCCTTAGTCTTCCTAATCACACCCTGCCGATGCTTAAGGTATACCTCGATATACCTCCTCAAAGTCAACAACTTCGGAACCCGATTAACCAACGCCAACATATTCGCGTTAAAACTAACTCTCAATTGCGTATACTTATACAACCTATTCAAAGTAAACTTAGCCTCGCTGTCCCTTCTCAACTCAATCACAACCCGAACCTTACCCTTAGAAGACTCGTCCCTAATATCAGAAATATCCGGCAACTTCTTATCCCGAACAAGCAACGCAATCTGCTCAACCAAATTCGCCTTATTCACCTGATACGGAATCTCCGTAATAATAATCTTCGTCTTACCCTTAGCCCCTCGAGGTTCTTCAATCGTCGTCTTACCATCAAGCATCAACTGCCCCCTACCCTCCGTATAAATTCTTCGAATCTCCCCGCTAACAGTCCCACCAGTAGGAAAATCGGGAGCCTTAATCGCCGAAATCAATTCAGCATCCTCACATTCAGGATTATCCAAATAAGTCAAAATAGCATCACAAGTATTATTCAAATTATGAGGAGGAATATTAGTAGCCATACCAACCGCAATCCCAGAAGCACCATTCAAAAACAAATTAGGAATCCGCCCAGGCAAAACAATCGGTTCTTCGGCAGTGTTAGAATAATTCGGCATCATCTCAACCGTATTCTTATCAACATCCATCAAAAGCTCCATAGTAATCTTCTCCATCTTAGCCTCGGTATACCTATAAGCCGCCGCGCTATCCCCATCCATAGAACCAAAATTACCCTGACCAACAACCAACGGATACCTCAAAGACCAACTCTGAGCCATACGAACCATAGCATCATAAATAGAAGCATCACCATGAGGATGATATTTCCCCATTGTATCACCAACAATCGCCGCCGACTTTTTCGTCTGCTTATTATAATAAACTCCGGCCTCATTCATAGCCCAAATAATCCTACGATGAACTGGCTTCAAACCATCCTCCGCCGACGGCAAAGCCCGAGCAACAATAACCGACATCGCATAATTCAAATAAGCCTCACGCATTTCACCAGAAATCTCCGCATCAATCAAATCCTTAGCCTTAACCAAAGATTTCATCTCTTCCCTTTTCCGAGCAAACTCATCAGCTTCTCGCTCCGCTTCATCCATACCCTCAATATTCTGAACATCCTTCGTCTCTGATACCTCTCCATCTGGCGTCATCATTTTTTTGCCTCCATTTTAGAAAGCTCTTTCTTACTCACAGTCAAAACCGGAAAACTCGGCATCTCAGTTCCACACTTCCCACATTTTACCTTAGGAATAACGCCAAACAAATTCCAAGCTCCAAAAACATATTTCACATCAGTAGACTTACATTTCGGACAAAACTTAACTGTTATTTCTTCCTTCGCCATCATAAATCCACCTCCGCCTTATCAGCATTCTCTTCTATAAAAGCCCGACGCGGAGCAACAGCATCTCCCATCAACAAACTAAAAGTCTCATCAGCCTCGACAGCATCCTCAATAGAAACCTGCTTCAATCTCCGAGTCTTAGGATTCATAGTCGTGTCCCAAAGCTGCTCATCATTCATTTCACCAAGACCCTT
>Ga0075124_10001654_pt1 | contig 10381 bp, 10 predicted proteins | sample AntAceMetag02UKS_FD_69809 | JGI IMG/M metagenome (GOLD analysis project Ga0075124, IMG submission 69809) | Saline lake microbial communities from Ace Lake, Antarctica - Antarctic Ace Lake Metagenome 02UKS | ecosystem: Environmental > Aquatic > Non-marine Saline and Alkaline > Saline | place... | reverse complement strand
CATGGAGAATGTACTTTGAAAACAATACAAAATATAAACACACTACAGACAGGAAAGAGATCTTTACCCATCCCCTTATACCAAGAGACCTCTGTTTCCTAAGTGCCATATAATCATCAATAAACCCTATCAGGCTGCATAATAATAATATGGAAACAACGAATATTCCTTCTATACTGAAATCACCATGCTTGTGATATTTAATCATACTTACTATAGTAAATGCAGTTATGGAAGACAGAACAAATATTATTCCCCCCATAGTTGGAGTTCCTGTTTTAACAGAATGTGTTTTCGGGCCGTCGACGCAGATTTTTTCTCCAATTTTTTTACTTTTTTGAAATTTTATAAATAGAGGTGTTATTAGGAGTGATATTAAACCTCCAATTATAACCGATAAAAATATCCAGTTCATATATTAATTTCCGCCTATATTAAATTAATAATATCTTCCATTTTATTTGCTCTTGAGCCTTTTACTAAAATTAAATCTTTTGGTCCAAGCAAATTGCCTATTTCCCTGCACAGCTTCTCTTTATCTTTAAAATAAAAACACAGATTTTTATTTTCATTAAAATTGCTGCTACTCCTATAACCATCAAATATATTCTCTGCAAGATCACCTAAAGCTATCAAGACATCCACCTTTTTTTCATACAAATACTGCCCGATTTCCCGGTGAAACTTAGATGAATCACTGCCCAGTTCCAGCATATCTCCTAATATGGCTACACTTCTCATATTTCTCTTTTCTGAAATTAAAACCAGTGTATTGATAGCATTTTTAACCGATACCGGATTGGCATTATAGCAATCATCTATAATTACTTTATCTTTTCTCCTTATAATTTCCATTCTGGAACCGGAAGTAGCCGCACTTTCAATTCCTGCTTTAATCAACTCTTTATTGATATTTAAGTATGAGCATATAGCTGCTGCACAACAGGCGTTATAAATATTATGATAGCTGGGAATATTCAAACATATATCTATAATTTTATTACCACCTTTATAGAAATCAAAAGTAAATCTTCCCATCTCATCCATATTTTTTTCAATAAAATTAAATGTAATGTTATTATTTCTCCCGAATTTTATGATTCTACAATTAACTTTCTTCTCTATCAGATCAGTATGCTTATCGTCATTATTTAAAAATAAGATTCCATTATTTTTATAAAGAATTTCTGCTATTTCGGCTTTTGCTATGGCTATTTCCCGCAAGTCTTTAAAAAAAGCCATATGCGATTGACCTACGGCCGTAATGGCTCCTATACCTAAATTACATATGCCAGAAAGCATTTTTATCTGACCTTTTCCCCTCATACCCAGTTCAGCAATAAAGAAATCTGTTTGTCTGTCAATTTCCAGAATAGATTTTGATACTCCAATTTCAGTATTATAGTTCCCGGGTGTAAATCCAACTTTATACTCTTTACTTAATATATTCACCAGAAAATCTTTAGTAATGGTTTTACCCACACTGCCGGTTATCCCAATTACAGTTGGATTAAATTTACGTATATAATGATAGGCAATATTCTCTAAAAAAGTTAAATTATTATTTGACTGCAGGATTATTAGATTATTAAAATTTTCAGTTTTAAGACTGCCTTTCCATAAATTTAATTCTTCTTTATATCCTGATTCAAATACAAAACCATCAGCACCCTTTTTTAAAGCTGATTCTATAAAATCGTGGCCATTATAATTTTCGCCCACCAGAGGAATAAAGAAATCCCCTCTTTTTATAGTTCTGGAATCAGTAGATATATTGCAAATATATCTACTGATATTTCCTGAAATCAAATTACAGTTTGTCCAGGATATTATATTCTCAACTTTTATTTTTTCTTTCATCTTCCCCCACAGTCCACTTCTCTACTACCTCCCGATCACAAAATGGTACTTTGCAATCTCTGAATTCCTGGTAATTTTCATGACCTTTCCCCGCTATAAGAACCACATCATTTTTCCGCGCCATTTCAAGAGCCTTAAATATTGCTTTTTTTCTGTCAGTTTCTTTAATATATTCTTTACTGCCAGATTCAATTAGACCTTCCTCTATCATACTTATTATAGAATCTGGTTTTTCAGTCCTTGGATTATCAGAAGTTATCACTGTAAAATCAGCCCGCTGCCCTGAAATACGGCCCATGATTTTCCTTTTCCCCTTATCGCGGTCACCGCCGCATCCAAAAACTGATATAATCCTCCCTGACGGTTTTAACATTTGCTTTATAGTCACAAGTACATTTTCCAGACCATCCGGTGTATGCGCATAATCTACTATTACTGTTGAACTCCTATCCGAACCTATTTTCTCAAATCTACCCTCAACCCCATATAAAGACTCTATACCTTTCTGAATGGAGCTATCTTTTATACCCATATCAATGCAGACACATGCAGCTGCCAGGATATTATAGATATTGAAGTATCCGCATAATGGAGATGAGATATTTAACTTTTTACCATCTGAAGTATTTACATCCATTTCAATTCCTGAAATGGAGCTTTTAATATCACTTGCCCAAACACTTGCCCTGTCTGACTTAAGTGAATAAGATATTTTTTTTAAATCAGTTGACTTGAAAATTCTCTCTCCATAACTATTATCTATATTAATAACCGCTTTTTCCCCTCCATATACGCACCTGTATCCCTTTAAAAACAATTTCTTTTTTACATTAAAATAACTGGCCATATCTTCATGATAGTCCAGATGATCCCGGGAAAGATTTGTAAATACAAGATAATTAAATTTAAGATAGTCAACCCGGTGCAAATCTATTGAATGAGAAGATACTTCCATGCATACAGCATCTACTTTTTTTTGTCTGCTTCTTTTAAAAAAGTCATTTAAATCAAGAGACTCAGGAGTAGTGCGTTCGAAAAAAGTTTTTTCACCACCTAAAAACGACTCAACAGTAGTAATAAGCGATGTTTTTATTCCTTCAATATTTAAAATAGAATTTATCAGATAACATGTAGTTGTCTTGCCATTAGTACCCGTAATACCAATTAATTTAAATGACTTGCTGGGATCCTGATAAAAGTTCCTGCATAAAACCGGTAATACTTCTCTGGTATTATTGACTATGACCTGGGTTATATATGAAGGAATTTCTAACTTTCGCATGCCCATCACTGCAGCAGCTCCGCTGGAAACTGCTTCTACTACAAAATTATGCCCATTACGTTTAAAGCCCTCAATAGCTACAAATAAACTACCGCTTGCTGCATTTTTAGAATTTATGGAAATATTTCCGATATCAATATCAGCACTTCCATAAATTTTTTTATACTTTATATCTTTCAGTAAGTTCTGCAACTTCATTTTCATAACCGTCAGTATTAATGTTATTTTATTCTATTAATTTAATATAACGCTTTTTGCAGCATTATATATCAATACCTGCTTATCAGCCACTAGCAGACACCTTCAACTTATTTAAAGAAAATTCCATTATATCCTTAAAAACCGGAGCTGCAACAGTACTACCCCATACTGTATTTTTTTCACCCTGTGGTTCATCCACAACTACAACTATTGCAATTTCAGGATCCTCATACGGTGCAAAACCAACAAAAGAGGTTATTTGCCGTCCCTCATCATAACCAATATTATCTTTATCAACTTTTTGAGCAGTGCCGGTTTTTCCACAAACCTTTACTCCATCTATCTGCGCTCTTGTTCCGGTTCCTCCCTCTACTACGGCAAGCATCATGTCTTTTAGCGCATCTGCCGTCTCCTGGCTTAAAATTCTATTTCGCTGCTCCATCTGTAATTCATCATCTTCCACATTTCCCGATAATTTCACTTCCTTTACAATAGAAGGAGTAACCAGATAGCCGCCATTGGCAATAGCGCAAATAGCCCTGAGTAGTTGAAGCGGAGTAACTGAAATATTCTGCCCTATAGCCAGCGCTCCTATTGTTGATGCGGGCCAGGTTTTATAATCATAAAAAAGTCCTTTTTCTTCACCCGGCAATTCTATTCCTGTAACCTCACCAAATCCAAATTTCTTTATACCTTCATAGAACATTTTTTCCCCCATGCTCAGAGCAATAGTAACCGCTCCAACATTAATTGAATATTCTATTATTTCTCCGGTAGTATAGCTGGCATTATAAGTTCTAAATATCTCCTTAATTACTCTATCACCAACTTTGATTGAAGAAGGTAAATTAAATAGCTGGTCTTTCCCAACTGTATTATTTTCTATTGCCGATGCAACATTAATTATCTTAAAAGTGGACCCCGGCTCATAAGTATAAGATATGCCTGATATCTTATACAGTTCCGGATTGGCTTCCTCGTAATTATTCAAATCAAAACCAGGATAAGACGCCATTGAATACACTTCACCAGTTTTTGGATTCATAACTATAGAAATTGCTCTCAAGGCACCAAATTCTGAGACAACTTCTTCCAGTTTTTCCTGTGCTATATATTGAATCTGGGAATCAATGGTCAGAACTACATCTTTACCATCAATTGGTTCTATGTAAGTATTGCTTTCTCCCGGGATTATATTGCCAAAAACATCTTTTTCGGCAATTTCTTTACCATCAATTCCCCTCAAGACTTTTTCATACTGCAGTTCAATTCCAGCCAGTCCATTATTATCAACTCCAGTAAATCCTATCACCGAAGCAGCAATATCACCTAGAGGATAATATCTTCTTGCTTCATTTTGAAAATATATACCAGGGAGACTGTATTCCGTAATATTCTCAGCTTTTTCTGCAGAAACTTTTCTTTGTATGTACACAAACCCTAAATCTTTACTGTCCAGCTTTTCCTTTACATCCCCTACATCCAGATCCAATATTTTTGCTAAAATTTCCGATTCATATTCAGAATTAACAACTAACTTTGGATTCGCGTATACAGTCCTTTCGTTCAAGCTTACTGTCAGCTCAACTCCATTTCTATCCAGTATTTTGCCTCTTTTTGAATTAAGAACAAATTCACCTATATGTTGAAACTTTGCATAACTTTTAAACTCCGAAGCATTTAAATACTGAATAAAAACCAACCTATAGATTATTAACAAAAAAACTATTAAAAATAAAATAAACAGGAAATATATTCTTTTCCTGTTTATCCTGCTATTATTACTATTTTTAAGCATTTTCTAAATTAACATAATAATTAGGGAATAAAAAATGTCAGCACGCTCTCTGATACAACCAGCACTATATCCTGAATATAATAAATAGTTCCCAGGAAACTATCATAATTTTTAGCTACAGTATTTTTATTCCTGGATATGTAATTATATACCTTTTCGTTATTCTCAAGCCCACTATCTGAAATCTCTACTATCTTTGAATCACCATCCATTTCCATGTTTAAACCATTTTTAGCAGCTTCAATAATTCTTGATGGTGATTTTAGCTCTGATATTTTAAGCACCAGACGGTTACTCCTTTCCTCTTCTAAGGAGATCATTCCATTGATTTCATATATGCTCTTTTGATAATTTATACTTTGTATCTTAAGTCCGACATTCAAGAGAATACCCAGACAGGCAAAAATTATAACTACAATAAATATATAAAATAGCCCACTACTAGTGTACACTATATTTTCTTTTCCCTTTGCGCCATCTGGTTTTTTTACCAGATATAAGAGAGGGTAAGACCTTCTTTTATAAATTTCTTGTTCTTCTGCTAATCTTAAGTTCATTTTTAAAAATTAACAAATAATTTTTTAATTAAATACTGACTTACAATTTTTCCAGAACTCTTAGCCTGGCGTTCTTTGAACGCGGATTTGATCTAATTTCTTCAATTCCAGGCCTAACCACCTTTTTGGTAATAATCTCAGCTCTTTTTTTCCTGCCGCATCTACATACTGGAAAATCCGGGGGACAGATACATTTTCCCTCATATTCTAAAAAGCTGCTTTTTACCATCCTGTCCTCCAGAGAATGATAGGATATTATAACCATTCTTCCACCACTTCTTAGCATTTCAAAACCATCTTCAATTGCCATTTTTAAATTATCTAATTCTTTGTTTACTTCCATCCTGATTGCCTGAAATATCCTTTTTGCAGGATGGCCTCTTCTTTTATGTTTAAATTTTCGGGGTATTGAATATTTTATAATCTCCACCAGCTCTCCGGTAGTTTTTATGTCACTGCTTTTTCTATAATTTACTATATTTTTTGCAATTGACCTGGACCATCTTTCCTCTCCATACTTCCGGAAAATCTCTATTAATTTTCCTTGAGAATATTTATTTACAACATCAGATGCATTCATATTATCACTATCCCCGAATCTCATATCCAATTTTTCATTTTTTAGATAACTAAACCCTCTTTTTGATTTTTCAATCAGAAAAGACGATAATCCAAGATCAAGTAACATTCCATCTATACTTTTTATATTTATTCTCTTTAAAATTTTTCTAATGTTTGCAAAGTTGTCATTTACTAAAAATACATTTTCAGAAAAATTCTTTAAGCTACTGGCGGCGGTGCTTAGAGTCTGACAATGAAGATCTACTCCAATCACTTTGCCTGTGGGGGCAATGGCTTTAATTATTTCTACAGTATGACCAGCACCGCCAAGTGTTCCATCAAAAATGATATCGCCCTGCTTTAAATTTAAATAATACAAAACCTCCTTTAAAAGAACCGGTATATGAATCTCTTCTAAATTCATTTATAATACTCTTCTAAAGCCCTAGTTTTTCAAATACATCCTTGTTTTCCTTATATTTAGAATCCACCTGTTCATAATATCCTGGCCAGGTTTCACTGGCCCATACTTCAGCTCTTTTTGAAATGCCGACCATAACAATATCTTTCTTAAGCCCGGCGTATTCTATTAAATTCTGGGGTATTCTGATTCTTCCCTGCTGATCCATGGTCTCTTCACAGGCAGAAGAATAAAACCATCGTGAAAATTCTTGAGTTTCCCCTTCAGCAACCTTGTTCAAAACTATTTTTTCGTTCATTCCTTCCCAGGCTCTCCTCGAAAACAAGCAAAGGCACCTTACACCATATCCCTTTGATATCACTATACCTTTTACAAAATCTTCTCTGAACTTGGTAGGAATAAAAATTCTTCCCTTATTATCAATTGTCCGACGATAAGTACCTAACATTTTTACACCATTTTTAACTTAATAAATATCTCTCTGCTCCCTTTCTCTCCACTTCTCCCCACATTACAACAATAAGGTACCACATTGCTGTTAATTTGTAAACTATTATTTAAAAAAATGTGAAGGTAATTATGATTATTTGATTTAGTATTTATTTAACAGTAATATATAACTATATATAGTTACTTCTTCTATATTTTATTTATATATTACACTATATATGGTCCAGCTAAATAATATCTAAATTATATATTGATAAGTCAATAAGTAGCTAGAAATTTTATTTTAAAAAAAATTATTTATTTTCCTTTTCTAAATCCAGTTCTCTGGTAACAAGTTTTCCATCCTCAGATCTGGTCAGCTCCTCTATCTTTCCCTCAGCTTCATTTAATCTTTTAAGACAATTAGAAGAAAGCTTAATGCCCATTTCAAATTTTTCCATTGATTCTTCCAGAGATATATTTTCATCTTCAAGTTTTTTAACAATTTCTTCTAATTTTGTAACAGACTCTTCAAAACTCATTTTTTCAATTTTCATTTTTAAATCCTATTTCTAATTTTTTATATATTTTCTTAAATATTCTTGCGTTAAGTATTCCATCCGTCAGCATTATTCTAACTTTTTGATTGATTTTTACATTATCTATACTTTTAATATTTTTATCCTCTTTCTCTTTATATATTATAGCAAAACCACGCTGCAGTATAACAACAGGATTCTTTTCCTGTAAGTTCTCTAATATAAACTTCAATCTACTTTTTTTAAGAGTAAGATAATTTTTTATGCCTGAAACCATTCTAATATCCATATTCTTAACTGCCATTTTATAAATATAAATCCTTTTCAATATATTTTTCTCATCTATCAGACTGTTATATTCAGATAATATTTCCCCCCTTGTTCTGATAAGTTTTTTCATATTCTCTATTAATTTGATGCGGAGTTCGCCAGCAAACTGGTTAAATTTATTTAATATAGTCTCCGGTCTTATAAAAATTCTTCTACTGGCTAAAAAATTAAACTCTTTTTTAAGTATGACTATCTTAGATTTAACTAAATTTTTAATCTTTTTATTTGTTTCTTTTAAATTTTCTAGTGCTTCTGTTTTATCTAATACTACTAATTCCCCAGCAACCGAAGGTGTGGCAGCACGTTTATCTGCTACGAAGTCTGAAATAGTATAATCCGTTTCATGTCCAACTGCTGAAATTAAAGGCACAGGACAGTCGAATATTTTTTCAGCCAGTTTCTCAGTATTAAACGCCCAAAGGTCTTCCAGTGAACCTCCTCCTCTGGCTAATATTATTACATCTACTCCGTACTGGCGCAGATCATCTATCGCATTGCAAATTTCATCACTTGAGGTAATCCCCTGCACATTAACATCTCTTATTATAAGATGAAAATTTTTAAATCTACGCTCCAGGACTGAAATTATATCTCTTATTACTGCACCGCCAACAGAGGTTGCTATACCTATTTTATTTGGAAGAATGGGAATATTTTTTTTATATACACGGTCAAAATATCCTTTTTTTTCTAATTTTTCTTTTAATTGTTCAAATGCTAAGATTAGAGAACCTTTACCTATAGGCCTGACATCCAGAGCTATCATTTGATACTCTCCCCTTTTTTCATAAACAGAAACATAACCATTTATTAAAATATGCAGACCTTCTTTTATTTCAAAAATTAAATTTTTATTATTACTATGAAACATAACCACCCTGATCTTGGAATTTTCATCCTTTAAATCAAAGTACATATTCTTCCTGTTGTGAAAATAGAAATTGCTTACTTCTCCTTCCAACCATATATCTGAGTAATTCGTTTCAAGATTTTTTCTTATTTTAAGATTGATCTCACTAACAGTGTAGATTTTTGATTTTGAGGTTTTGCTACCTTCCATTTATTGTTTACTGCAGATTCCAGTAAATAATCATTATTTGCGTTCTGTTTTCTTCCAGGCCTTTAACTAAGACATTAACAACCTTATCTTTCTCTTCGCTGGAATAGGTAAATTTAAAAACGGGGATATTTTCACTTTCCGATTCAAGAAATTCTTCTCCAACTTTTTCCGGTCTTTCTTCAAATATTGCATATCTTCTCCAGATTGATTGAATCTCTTTATCTTTATAATAGCTCCCTACATTTTTAGAATCTTCCGCCACTTCTAACAATATGTAAATTAAGTTTTCATCATTTTCTACTTGCTTTGCTTCTTTAACCACAGAGTCCGGATAATAAAAGCTATTAAACACCTCTAAAAAATCTTCATTCTCTAAAAGTTTATTAAATTCTTCCTCAGAAGTACCTTCGGTGCCACCATTAATCTCTCCTGCAGTTTCAGTATCCTGAGCTATTTCACCTTCCTTACTATTACCAGAAAAAAAGCATGAACTGGCAACTACCAATACCAGTAAAATACAAATAATTAAAGAGGCAGCATATATTTTTTTTATCTTCATATTCAATCTAACCTGATAAATATAAATTTAATAAAAATCTTAATCATTATATATAATCTTTTAGCTTTTTCATATTTTTCTGCAGGTTGTAATTATTACTTATATTAATCATAAATCTCAAAGTTGAAACATATAACCCTGCTAATACTATATTATAGGTAAAACTAATAATAAAACCATTAATTATTAATAATAGTATACGAATTAATTACAGATATCTTGACTTTTATTATACCAATAATACTTAAGATTTAGTTATTTTTTTATTTGATACACAGCTGGTCTCTTTTTTACCCTGTGATTTGATTTTAGATTTTTTATTATCTTTTTCTTTATTTGTTGGAACACCTGTATTATTACTAAAATCCCCTGAACTTGATTTATAATCTGTAGTATAAAACCCGGATCCCTTAAAAATTATACCAACAGGTGAAAATAGCCTATCAGCATCAGAATTGCAAAAAATGCATTTTACATTATCATTACTGCCAACTTTTCTAAACTCATCAAAAATTCTCCCACAATTTTTACATTTATAGCTATATATAGGCATATATTTATTTCCTCCTTAAAAAAATCATTTTAAAAATATATATCAGTTAAAGACTTTAGTCAAATATTTTAGATTAACTTATAGCTAATATTAAAAATTACTTTTATAATAACCTAAAAATTATTAATCTTATATCCTTACAGCTAGATGAAGAAAATAAATATAATTATTTTAATTATCTGCACCATAATTCTGATAATAGTTTCAATAACAACTGTTAAAAAAAAGATT
>Ga0075124_10001651_pt1 | contig 10395 bp, 6 predicted proteins | sample AntAceMetag02UKS_FD_69809 | JGI IMG/M metagenome (GOLD analysis project Ga0075124, IMG submission 69809) | Saline lake microbial communities from Ace Lake, Antarctica - Antarctic Ace Lake Metagenome 02UKS | ecosystem: Environmental > Aquatic > Non-marine Saline and Alkaline > Saline | place... | reverse complement strand
TCTGCCTGTGGAAAGTGTGAATGGTGCCAGAATGGGTTGGAGAATCTTTGCTCAGAATTTATGGCAACCGGTAGAGATGTAAATGGTGGATATGCTGAATATATGGCAGCAAAAGCAGCTTTTACGGTAAAAATCCCTGACTTCTATTCTGCAATACAAGCAGCTCCATTGCTATGCGCTGGAGCAGTGGGTTACCGGTCATTGAAGCTTGCCAATATTTCAGATGGTGATTATCTGGGATTTACCGGATTTGGGGCATCAGCACATTTAGTACTTAAAACGGCACAATATCTATATCCGAAAAGCCATTTTCAAGTATTTGCCCGAAATCCAGCTGAGCGTGAGTTTGCTCTTTCATTAGGTGCTGAATGGGCAGGCGATACTTCGGAAAAATCACCCTTACAGTGTCATGCTATTATAGATACTACCCCCGTGTGGAAACCAGTGGTGGAAGCTCTCTCTAATCTGAAATCTGGTGGAAGACTTGTGATCAATGCTATCCGCAAGGAAGATCATGACCAGGATCAGCTTTTACGGATCAGATATGAAGAGCATCTCTGGCAGGAGAAAGAGATCAAGTCAGTTGCGAATGTGACAATATCAGATGTACAGAAATTTTTGGATATTGCAGCCGCGATGAAACTAATACCAGCAGTTACGGAATATCCACTGAGAAAGGCAAATGAGGCTTTACTGGAGCTGAAAGCTGGTAATAATATAGGAGCAAAGGTTATTACATTTTTATAAGAAATAGATTCTCAATCACAAGATGAGATATTAACACATACCTCCTAAATTTCTGTTTAGGTGGTGATTTTTTATTATGATTGACAGAATAAAAAGGTCACCATTTATGAGTTCAAAAAATATTATCATGGAGGTAAAATGCTTTTAAAGCAAGCTGAGCGGATGAATTCTGTCCAGAAATCGATAATACGACAGATATTTGAAGCAGCACAGGGAAAGGCAATAAACCTGGGATTGGGAGAGATTCAGTTTGAAACTCCTGAATTATTGAGAAAAAGGGCATCTGAAGTGGCATTAAATGAAAACTGCCGATATACGGAAAATGCTGGTATGAAAGAATTTCGCGAGCAAGTGGCTGATTATTATAACAATGAGATTGAAATCGATGGAGTGTGCATAACCTGCGGCGCTGCTGAGGCAATCCATTCATGTTTTACAGCTTTTGTGAATCCTGGAGATGAAGTGATGCTGGCTGATCCTACGTTTTTGGCATACGAGGCATCTATTAAGCTGAATAAGGGTATTCCAGTATATTACCGGCTTGAGCCTGCTAAGGGATTCTGTCTTGACCGAAAAGACTTTGCTGCCCAGATAAACAGCAAAACAAAAATTGTGGTGATCTGCAATCCATCTAATCCTTTAAGTAAATGCTTTACGCTTGAAGAACTGCAATATATGGTAGATGTTTGCTCAGAAAAGAATATCATGATCATGTCAGACGAGATATACCGGGAATTGACCTTTATCCCGCGTCAGCCCAGTATTTTGGAATTATATGATAATTCCATAGTGATCTCAGGATTAAGCAAGGCATATTGTATGACGGGTTGGCGGATTGGCTGGGCTGCAAGCAAGATTTCTGAATATATTAAACCGATAGTTGTAGCTCATCAATATCAGAGCACCTGTGCTCCTTATATCTCTCAGAAAGTTGGAATTACAGCTTTAAGCAAAGCAGGGATGGCAACGATTGATGAGATCAAAGCCCAATTGCAAAAGAACTATGATTTTATAGTGAAATATTTTGCTGCCAGAATGCCACATATAGAATATCTCACACCTGATGCTGCACCATATCTTTTTATCAAGATTGATGGTGATGATACCAAACTGGCAGCAGAGCTTTCCCAAAATGGCGTAATTGTGATCCCAGGGAGCGCTTTTGGACAAAATGGCAAAAACTGGATAAGGATCAGTTATGCTTTAGATATTGCTAAATTAGAGAAAGGACTTGATATTCTGGCAAAGAGCCTGTAAATTAAGAAATAATCAAAAAACATTTTTCTGATGGGGCAAACTTTTGTTTGTCCCTTTTTTTATTCTCTATTGATTATTTCACGTTATAATAAAATTAGATATCCTGAAACTAGAACCTTAGTAAGGTAGAAAATAATTGACATGATAGACAATAATAGAAGTTTGCCAATTGGAGGGAAATGAAGATGAAAAGTTATTATGATGATAAAGAATACGTGATTCCTTATAAAAAAGTGCTGTTTTGTCAGTGGATGGATGAGCTGGGTGAAATGGTCTTGAAGATAAATTTTCAAAACGTACAGGGTGGAGATTCATTCTGGCGTTTGAGTTTAACCGGAGAAAATGCCAAAAGATTTCTTCAGGATTATCGATCCTGGCTGGAAACTTTGTCATAGATATTTGAAGAGTAAAAAACTTGAAGTTATTGACACATAATACAGAAATGCTGATTATAGTATATTAAAAGACGGGAAGTTATAATGCTAAAGAATATAATGCTGAAACTGTTTGGTGATAGATATGAACGCGAACTGAAGAAAGTTCAGCCTTATTTAGATAAAATTCATGAAATATATCCAAATCTGGCTGATTTGAGTGATGATGAACTGCGAGAGCGAGTAAATGCCATTAGAGATAATATTAAAGAGCGTATCTCCGGTTCTGAGACAAAGCTGGATGAATTGCAGCGTGATTATCAGATGGCTGTAAAGGATTCAGAGCGAACCTCTTATGGCAATCAGATAGACATCTTGATCGAACAGATAAAAACGGAACGACAAACAATCCTGGGAGAATATTTACCTGAAGTTTTTGCAATTGTGAAAGATACTTGTCGTAGAATGCTGGGTAATGAATTTGAAGTGCGTGGTACAATGCAGGTTTGGGAAATGGTTCCATATGATGTTCAATTAATTGGTGGAATTTCTTTGCACGAAGGCAAAATCGCAGAGATGGCAACTGGAGAAGGAAAAACCCTTGTAGCTACAATGCCTTTATTTCTTAACGCCCTTTCGGGACATAGCTGTCATCTTATAACTGTGAATGATTATCTGGCAAGCCGTGATGCCGAATGGATGAAACCGATTTTTGAATTTCATGGAATGAAAGTGGGTGTGAATATAAATGGATTGAATAATGATGAGAAACTGGCAGCTTATAAGTGCGAAATAACCTATGGCACAAACAGTGAATTTGGATTTGATTATCTGCGTGATAACATGGCAATCAGAGAAGAACAACTGGTACAGGGCAAATTATATTATGCCATAGTGGATGAGGTGGATAGTGTTCTGATCGATGAAGCTCGAACGCCACTTATCATCAGTGGTCCCGTTTCAGAAAGCAAGAATTTTTATCCTGAATTGAAGCCTATGATCCGCCAGCTTGTTGATAAACAGAATATATTGATCAATGGCTTTGTTGGAAGATTGCGGGAAGAACTGGCAAAAGAAACAGATCGTGATCAGGATGAGATAGGAAATCTTCTCCTCAAAATTTATCGGGGAGCGCCTAAGAACAAATCCTTTACTAAGTTAATGAAACAGGGTGAATTGAAGAAACAATTACAGGATTATGAAGATTTGTATATCAGAGACAAGAAAATGAATCTGATAAACGAAGAACTTCTTTATTTTGTTGAAGAAAGGCATAACAGTGTAGAACTTTCTGATAGGGGTAATGAATTTATGTCCAGCCGTAATTCAGAACTCTTTGTATTACGGCAGCTTGATGAATTGCTGGCAGAAGTGGATGATAATCCTGACCTGAGTTTTGAAGGGAAAGTGAAAGCCAAAGAAAAGGTTCAGGATGATTACTTTGATAAAAATGAAAGACTTCATAACATAAAGCAGTTATTGCGTGCCTTCGTAATTTTTGAAAAAGATATAGAGTATGTGGTGCAGGACAGCAAAGTGATGATTGTAGATGAATTTACTGGAAGAATGATGCCAGGAAGGCGTTTTTCAGACGGTTTGCATCAGGCTCTGGAAGCTAAGGAAAACTGTGTCATAGAAGAAGCAACTCAAACCTTTGCTACGATCACATTGCAGAACTTCTTCAGGATGTATGATAAACTAGCTGGTATGACCGGTACAGCCATTACTGAAGAAGGAGAATTTTTGGAAATATATGATCTTCCAGTTATGGTGATCCCCACTAATGAACCAATCTCACGAATTGACCATAATGATCTGATCTATTTGACCAAAAATGAGAAGTATCAGGCAATTATTAATGAGATAGAGTATTGGCATGAGCGGGGTAAACCTATTCTGGTGGGTACTGTAACTGTAGATGTTTCTGAGAAATTAGGCAGGTTGCTTTCTCGTAAAAAAATAGAGCATAAAATATTAAATGCCAAATACCATGAAAGTGAAGCAGAGATCATAAAGAATGCCGGAGAACCAGGTTCTGTGACTATTGCCACTAATATGGCTGGTCGTGGAACAGATATTAAACTTGGTAAGGGAGTGGTGAGTAAACCAAAATCAGAGTATCAATCGCTAAGTCATAACCTTACTGAAGAATATCCTTTGGGATTGCCTATTGATGGATTGCATGTAATTGGAACGGAAAGACATGAAAGCCGTAGAATTGATAGACAGTTAAGAGGTAGAGCTGGAAGGCAGGGTGATCCTGGAACTTCACGTTTCTATCTTTCTCTGGAAGATGACTTAATGCGTTTGTTCGGATCAGACAAGATTGCACCAATGATGCTGAAGTTTGGCTTTCAGAGTGGTGAAGCTCTTGCCCATCCCTGGATGAATAAAGCAGTAGAAAATGCCCAAAAACGAGTGGAAGGTTATAATTTTGAGATCAGAAAGCAATTAATAAAATATGATGAGGTCATGAACCAGCAGCGTAAAGTGATCTATCGCTACCGGAGAAACGTACTGAAGGGATATGATCTTAAAAATGAAATAATTGAGATGATCAGAGAGACTATCACAGAGAAAGTTGAAGAAATTACTGCTTCGGAAAAATATTATGAAAATTGGGATCTGGATGCAATATGCAGTTTTTTATCCCATGAATATAATATACCCTGTAAACCAGAAGACATCAGGACAATAACCTTGGAAAACCTGGTAGAAAATACGCTGGAAAAAGTACTGGAAGCGTATGATAAGCGCGAAGCTACTTTAGGTTTTGAACAAATGCGGGAAATCGAGCGTCGTTCACTTCTTTCAGTGGTAGATGATCTCTGGCGTGATCATTTGCATGAGATGGATCTTTTGCGGGAAGGTATTGGCTTCAGAGCATACGCCCAGAAGGATCCTTTGATTGAATATAAGAAGGAATCTTTCCTGCTATTTCAAACTCTGATCTTTAATATAAATAAAAATGTTACCAAAAAAGTATTTACTGTTTATATTTTAACGAGAGAGCAGTATGAAATGCTGCAGAATAAAATTAATCTTGAACATGGAGGAACTTCTGCCTTTGAGAAAGCAAAAGCCCAGTCTGCTCTGAATAATGCTGGTGGAGCAATGCCACAGACACAACCAGCCAGAACAGGCACAGAAAAATTGCAGCCACGTAGAGTCGGCAAAAAGGTGGGTAGAAATGAGAAATGCCCCTGTGGAAGTGGAAAGAAATATAAAAATTGCTGCGGCAAGTATCAAGATGAAGGTTAACAGGAATTTTGATGAAAAAAGACAATGGCGTAAATGATCTGCTGGACATTTTATTCAGCGAAGGTTTAAGTAAATCCAGATTGCTGAAACTTGGGTTTTCAGAAGAGGATGCAGAAAATATGCTGAAAATGCTGCACCAGGATAATTCTAATTATATGCGGATCTTGAATTGGGAGGAACGTGAGAGCTTAACTCCCGATGCAATAATCTATCTCCTAAGTATGCTCCAATCAGGATCAATTGATCGTGATGCGTTTGAACATGTGATAGCTATCTGTATGCAGATAGTATATTTTACGAGCCGTAAAATGGATAAAAAAAGTGTAGATAATATATTAAATTTTGTAATATTTAACGAAACAAAGGAAGTATCGATCAAAGAGATGATTGAACTATTCTTTATGCAGGAATACGAAATAGAATTTGATGATGAGGTTCATTGATTATGACAAAAAATCTTGTAATAGTAGAATCCCCGGCAAAAGCAAAAACAATTTCTAAGTTTTTAGGTAGTGATTATGTGATAAAAGCATCAATGGGTCATATTCGTGATTTACCCGCGAAAAGCCTTGGGGTGGATATTAAAAGTAATTATGAGCCAGCTTATGAAACGAGTTCAGATAAGAAGAAAATAGTGAAAGAATTACGGGAATTGTCAGATAAAGCAGAAACTGTCTGGCTGGCAACTGACGAAGACCGCGAAGGTGAAGCCATATCCTGGCATCTTTTGAAGGCTTTGCATCTGGATGAGAAAAAAGTTAACCGAATTGTATTTCATGAAATAACCAAACAAGCTATCCTTGAGGCAATCGCAAATCCCCGCAAAATTGATCAGAACCTTGTGGATGCACAGCAGGCTCGTAGAATCCTGGACAGGCTTGTAGGTTTTGAATTATCACCTTTATTGTGGCGAAAAGTAATGCCAAAATTAAGTGCCGGCAGAGTTCAATCTGTGGCAACAAGATTGGTTGTTGATAGAGAAAATGAGATCAAAAACTTTCAGGAAGAAGAATATTTTAAAGTAAATGCAGATTTCCAGGTTGGTGAAAGTGTATTAAAAGCGGAAGGTTCAGAGAATCTTGGTGAAAAGGACACGGCAGAGAAATTTTTAACTGACTGTATTCCAGCAAAATATCAAGTTAATAATATTGAGACAAAACCAGGAAAGAGAGTCCCTCCTCCCCCATTTACAACTTCCACCCTTCAACAGGATGCCAGCAGAAAGTTGGGATTTACTGTTGCAAAAACTATGCTGGTTGCCCAGCAGTTATATGAATCTGGATTGATAACTTATATGAGAACAGATTCAGTAACATTGAGTGAACTGGCTTTGGGTACAATCAAGAAAGAGATTATCGCTGACTTTGGCAGTCGCTATTATAAGCGGAGAATGTACAAAACAAAGAGCAAGGGAGCTCAGGAAGCACATGAAGCTATTCGACCTACTTATGTCAGTAACCGTGAAGTAGAAGGCACTAATGATCAACAGAAATTGTACAAGCTGATCTGGAAGAGGACTATGGCAAGTCAAATGAGTGATGCTGTGCTGGAAAGAACCACAGTAACGATAGATATTTCCACTCGTGAAGAAAATCTTATTGCAAAAGCAGAAGTGATAATATTCCCAGGGTTTTTGAAGGTTTATGACACAAATGGAAGCAGTAAAGAAGATGTTCAAACCATTCCCCCGATTAAACAAGGTGAATTTCTTGATTTGATTGTAATGATAGCTACCCAGAAATATACCCAATCTCCAGTGAGATATAATGAAGCTATGCTGGTGCGAAAACTGGAAGAATTAGGTATCGGCAGACCCTCCACTTATGCTCCTATCATATCTACAATCCAAAAACGTAAATATGTTGAAAAGCTGAATAAGCCGGCATTAACGAGGAAAATCTGTGTATTGGAACTCGCTAAGGGCAATGTGAGTGAAAAGCTGAAAAGCGAGAAATATGGAGTACAAAAGGGAAAGCTCTTTCCCACTGATATTGGCATAATAGTTAACGATTTTTTGATCAAGTACTTTATAGATATCATGGATTATAATTTCACGGCTTCAGTTGTAGAAGAATTTGATAAAATAGCTGAAGGTGATCTGGAATGGAAAGATATGATTGACCGCTTTTATATATCATTCCATAAGCAGGTTGAAGTTACTGGCAAGGAATCTGAGAAATTCAGTGGTGAGACATTGCTGGGTGTAGATCCTGAATCTGGTCGCAAAGTAGTTGCGAGATTAGGCAGATACGGACCTATGATCCAGATAGGCGATAAGGATGATGAAGAAAAACCACGCTTCGCCAGTTTACCAAAGAATTCAAGCATTGATAAGATCACATTGCAGGACGCTTTGAAGCTATTCCAGTTTCCACGCCTGCTGGGAGAACATCAGGGAGAACAAGTATTATTAGCTAATGGCAGATATGGACCCTATATCAAATTAGGTAAAAATAACTACTCTCTGGATAAAAAGACAAATCTGAATGATGTAGATCTTGATTCTGCTTTGAAACTGATAGAAGAACAGGAAGAAGAAAAGAAGAATCGGATCATTAAAGAATTCGCTGAAGATGAAAAGCTGAGAGTTCTTAAAGGTAGATGGGGTCCTTATATTTCTTATGGACGTAAAAATATCAAGATACCAGCCGATTATGAACCGGAAAATCTCAGCTATGATGATTGCAAAGAGATAATTGCTGCAGCAGGAGATACAGGTAAAAAGAAATCCAGGAAATCCTGATGCATATAAGCGAAAATATATCCAGCAGTCTGCGTAATATATTTGAACACAAGATGAGAAGTGCTCTCACATTGCTTGGTATTGTGATTGGCGTATTTGCAGTGATTACTATGTTCTCCGCCGTGAATGGTATCAAAAGTATGGTAATGAAAAACATGGAACAACTCGGCTGGAATAATTCATTGCTTTTATATCCTGGTGAAGAAGGTAATTCCACTTCCACTGTTTCCAGTCGTCACAGACGCTTTATGTATATCAACCGCTCTAAAAAACCTCTTTCTTTTGATGATTATGAAATACTTTCACATCAAGTGGAAACCAAATATACTTACGGCATGATCGAGCGCTGGGAACGTGCACCTGGGTTTCAAGGTCATAAATCAGATTGGGTTCGGGTAAATGCCACCAACAATGACTTCTTTCATTCAAAAAGCTATGAAATTGCTGAAGGAAGATTATTTAACCGGATGGAAGATTCAGATGCTTTAAAAGTATGTATTCTGGGATATAATTTTGCCAGAAAGAATTTTCCTGATGGAGCACTTGGTCAATACCTGAAAGCTGGAAATATGCGATATAGGATTATTGGAGTTCTGGGAGAAGATCAACTGAATTACACTGCTGGAATGAATTTTAATCGTTGGGAACGAGAGCGAGATCTAAATGCTGTTTATATTCCGCTATCTACTGCAGCTAGATATCTTTCTTCCAATGGGGCAATAAGTTACATTTATTTCCAGGCGTATGGTGATCATGATTTCCCGATCATGAAAAATGCTATCCGCCAGACAATGCTGATACAGCATAACATGTCTCATGATTTCCAGTTCAATGATGTAGGTGCATTTATGTTCAAGATCACCGATGAGCTTAAAGATATGATGAAAAAGCTCAATATTACGCTATCCACAATCGCTTCCATATCGCTGATCGTGGGAGGAATTGGTTTATTCAGTACTCTGCTTATCTCAATCAGTGAGCGGATGAAAGAGATTGGCATCCGTAAAAGTATTGGAGCCACAGAATTTGATGTATTTTTCCTTTTTCTCTCTGAATCAATAATCCTGGCAGTGATTGCTGCTTCCATCGGTACCCTGATTTCCAAAACTGTTATTATGATAATCTCTAATGCCTTAAACCAGCAATTTGAATTACCCTGGCAGGGAATCGCTCTTGGATTTGGATTTTCAATATTAATAGGTATAGTGAGTGGAGCTTATCCAGCCTTCAAAGCCAGCAGGATCAATCCCATAACAGCAATATATTTTAACGATTAAAGAGGATAAATTTGATTACAGTTGATGAATTAACTAAGGAATTTCCCCAAAAAGAGGGTGATAATCTTAAGGCAGTAGATAATTTATCTTTTTCGGCAAATGCTGGTGAGATAGTAGTATTATTAGGTGTGAATGGAGCAGGGAAAACTACTACAATGCGTATGCTTTCCACAGTATTGCAGCCCACATCAGGCAGAGCTTCCGTGTGTGGGTATGACCTTCTGAAATCACCTCAGGAAATTCGTAGAAGATTAGGCTTTCTCTCTGGTGATACCGGCTTATATCGAAGACTTACTGCTCGTGAACTCATTACCTATTTTGGCAAATTATATGATATGAAAACATCCCGAATCAAGGAACGCATTGAATTGATCAATGAAATGCTGGATATGCATGATTTTCTTGATAAAAAAATAGACAGTTTATCTACGGGAATGCGGCAGAAGGTTTCCATAGCCCGTTCGATTGTCCATGATCCTCCGGTGATGATATTTGATGAAGCCACTGCGGGATTGGATATTCTCACCGCCAAGAACATAATCAATTTTATTCATTCCTGTAAGACTGAAGGAAAATGCGTATTATTTTCCACGCATATTATGCGGGAAGCAGAAAGAATTGCTGACAGGATCGTCATGATACACCGGGGTAGATTGCTTAAAGAAGGCACCTGGGAAGAAATGAAAGAAGATACTGACAAAGCTGACCTGGACGATATATTTATTGATTATGTCTC
>Ga0075124_10001649_pt1 | contig 10397 bp, 9 predicted proteins | sample AntAceMetag02UKS_FD_69809 | JGI IMG/M metagenome (GOLD analysis project Ga0075124, IMG submission 69809) | Saline lake microbial communities from Ace Lake, Antarctica - Antarctic Ace Lake Metagenome 02UKS | ecosystem: Environmental > Aquatic > Non-marine Saline and Alkaline > Saline | place... | reverse complement strand
CCTGAAAGGATTCGCATTTGCAAAAAACAGCAGAGAGAGTCCGCTAATGACAAGACCGAGTTTCCTGCAAAATCCCTTCCATCGTATGAGGTAAAGACCAAGGACAAAGGAGATCAAAAACGCCGTTAACTGGGGCCACAGGTATTTCATGTAATGAATGGAAAAGCCGTTGTGGATGATCGGGAGATCCTTGTAATCGTCAGGCTTGTCCATACCGATTGACAAGAAGCGCTTTTCGGCGTTATGGGCCGTCAGATTACCTTTGAAATATGAACCCGTCCAGTAATAGAAGGGGGAGGTTTCAGAACCTGGAATGATAATCATGTCAGGGTGCATTTGTTGTACATCCCTGATTGCATTTAAATACTTCTTTGCCCCTTCCTTGTTTATTGAATTTATTTCCACCTTTTTTCTAAGAACATTCTCTAATGGAAACAGGCCGTATTCCATTACCATTCGGTCGTGATCATTAATAAAAAGAACACTAAAGCCCCTTTTCTTTGCAAGTAACACAAGAGATTCAAGATCAAGTTCTCCATCACTGAAGGTAGTCCTGGTGTCAATAAGACCGGAAACCTGGATATAGTCAGCGGCTGTTACTGAATAAAAGCCTAAAAAGACAAAAGCAGGGATTAGAAAAACCAATTTTTTTAAATGCATTTTATTAACCTGTTTCATTTCTCAACTACTCCAACCAATAAAACCAGTTCGGATGAACTTTATCCGTAAGGATTTTATAAAAGGCTTACGCTTAGACTCCGAATAAGGAATTTACCTGTCAAGGTTCTATACAGAAATCGTAAAATAGTTAGTGCCTGAACGAAAACCCCAAATTCAAGATTCACCTTTAATAATTTCAAAAGGCTATGGTGTTAATCCCGCCTATCAGGACGATATTTAGCAATTTACTGAAATGAAGCTTTTTCCCGATTGGCTCATTTAAGACCAATCTAAAACATACACCCTCAGTATATTGTAAATGAATCCGTCAGATTTTATCAGGCCTATTTTAAGAAAATCGATCTTCACAAAAAATGGGCGAAGCATCCTTTAACTTTAGGCACTTTAGCTCACTTTAGGCACTTTAGGCACTTTCCGTTCAACGAGGTCTGAATGTAACAGTGACTCATATAGAACATCTATTTTTTCAATCATCTTTTCCACACTGAAATCCTGTGCCATCTCTCTCCCCTTTTTGCCCATTTCATCCCGTATCTTCTTGTCTTCTAAGAGCTTTTTGATAGCAATAGCGAGGCCCTTTTCATCGCCGGGTTCGGCAAGAAATCCGTTTTGGCCCTCCTTGACCAGGTCCAAGATGCCACCGACACGACTTGCAACGACAGGTTTTCCCACTGCCATGGCCTCTACCAGCACCCTCCCCATTCCTTCGTTCAGTGAAGGAAGAACAAAAACATCCAGGACCTGCATAATCTCCGGGATATCATCGCGCCATCCTAAGAATGTAACCTTGTCCCATACACCCATCCGGCGGGCTTCTTTCTTCAATCCTATTTCTAAATCACCTTTTCCGACAAAAATTAAGGATGTTTTGGGGTGGTTTTCCCAGACGTACGGCATGGCCTTGAGCAGGTACATCGGGCCTTTAATGGGAAGTAGCCAACCCACCGTACCGACCACTAACCCCTTTGAGTTCAGACCCAATCCCCTCTTTTTTTCAGCGATATTTACTTTTATATTCATATATCGATCTACGTCAACCCCGCTGTGAATCGTAGCGACCTTTTCGGGGCTGGAAATCGAAAGGGCAACATAGTCATTTTTCTCTGTCTGGGTGAGCGCAACTATTTCGTCCGTAATCCTGGCCATCAGTCTTTCTGTGAAGACAAAGAATTTGGAAACGAGCGGGCCGAAATGGCCATAAAAAACATGTCCGTGAGGGGTATGAATAATAACCGGTACGCCAGCCAATTTGGCCGCAAACCTGCCAAGAATCCCTGCCTTTGAAGTATGGGTATGAACAATATAGGGCCTTTCCCTGATCAACAATCGCCACAAAGAAAAGAGGGCATTCAGGTCCTGGACCGGAGATATCCTTCTCAGTAAAGACGGTATAGCAATAACCTTTACGCCCCTCTCTACTGCCTCCCTTATTCCTCGATCAACCGACTCTTTCTCCTGATCGGTCATCTGAGATTCAAGTGAAATGCCATGGACAAGTACCATTTCATATTTTCTGCTCAACTCCCGGCAGGTAAGCAATGTGTTTTGAGCAGACCCTCCTTTATCAAGCCGGGTTATAATATGCATGACTTTGACTTTAGACATAGCCCTGCCCCACGCTTTTTTTATTACTTGTCGGCATTTTCTCGGCCCAGACTAAAAGAGACGGCCCAATGACCAACCTCCCACCGCTTATCGAGAAAACACACATGGAAACAAAAGCTATGATTATTTTTATCGCTCTTACCAGTGACTTTATTTCATTGTAACCATAGGGATCTCCCTCGCTTAAAGGAGAATTGGTTACACGAATGTTAGCAAACCCAGCCCGTTCCAATAACAGATGCAAAGACTTTTTGCTATAGCAGTATTGATGAAATACAGTAGGATTCTGGATAGTTATAAGAGAACAGGCCCTTTGGAGCAAGAAATAAACGCGACGGAGCACCTTCTGAAACAAAACATTCCTTACCCTGATGCCGACTATTCCGCCTTCCTTCATTACCCTGTAAGTTTCTCTAAGCTCTTCGAAGGGGCTTTCAAAAATAAATAAAACATCCCACAGGGTAACAACATCAAATGAATTATCGAGGTATCCCGCATCTCTTAAGCTGCCATGAAATACGTTTCGTCCCCCCACTCTCCCCCTGGCCCCAGAAACCGCATTTTTGACGATTTCCACTCCAGAAACATCCCACCCCATTTTCGAAGCCACTTCAAGAAAATATCCATATCCGCAGCCCACATCCAGAATCGACATCTTACCCTTATAATGCGATGCAAGACGTTTTAGGCATGAATTGAAAAAGATCTGTTTGGAAATGGCGACTTCTTCGTAAGGGTCATCATGTTGATAATGTTTTGTTAGCGATTCTCGAAGTTCTTTTTCTGTTATGTCAGACCTAAAGATAAGTCCACAACAAATGCAGAGATAATATCCATCCATTCCTAATGGACGATGGCTGATTTTATTGGACAGGCAGCAGATGCATCTCATAAAAAAATCCACATCAAGATTGTGCTAATGTGATAACAGCTTTTTGTTTATCAGCATCGTTTCTCGATGCGCTTTAGAATCCTTTGTGTCTGGAACTGATTGCCTCATCAATTATTGACCTCAACTGGTCAACATGCCGGTTCCATGAATAATTTCTCTCCGCATATCCCCGGCACTGAACTCTCAATGCATCATATTCTTCTCTCCTGGCGAAGTTTTTGTTAATTGCCGCCTCGACCCCCACGGCCATGGCCTCAGGAGAACTGTCTTTAAAAAGAAATCGGGAATCAAAGGCAGACAGGATCTCTTTTGTCCCGCCCACCGGCGTTCCGAGGACAGGCGTACCACAGGCCATTGACTCAACCGTGACAAGGCCAAACCCTTCCAGGCGGCGAGTGGGCAAAATAAAAAAATCAGCGGCCCCATAATATTCAGGCAACCGATCTGATGGGATAAATCCCATCATGGTTACCGAATCGCTCAGATCATACTTTCCAATGAGATCCTCAAGGTTTTCCCTCTCGGCCCCTTCACCACCCAAAATCAGATGGGTTCTCGTCTGGTTTCTCTTCAGTATATGGATACATTTCAAAAGATTGTCCAGGCCCATCCTCGGTTCCAGATTCCGGACTGTAAAAAGATGGATTCTCCCCTTGGGAAAATCGAGGTTTCGTTTTAAACGTTCTCGATCTACTGGTGGTTGAAAAAAGTTTAAGTCAACGCCACCTGGGTTGACAATGATTCGGCTATCCGGGATGCCATAAATATCCACAACCTTCTGCTTCATATATTCGCTCAAGACCATTATCCTGGTGGACCTTTTGTGGCAGTATTTTTCTATCATCCATCTTGCTCTTACCGGAAGAACATTCCTGAGCCAGCCCCTTTTTTTGTGCAATAAATGGTATTCTTCATGGGTCGGAGAATGGAAAACGTGAATTGTCGGGATGTCAGACAGCCTTCCAGTGGCAAGAAGGGCAAAATATGTGAAGGGATGATGACAGATCGCTGCGTCAAAAGGCCGATCTTTGCTGAAAACATCATATAATCTTGGCGGTTCTCTCAAGAGAGAAGAAAAGAAACCAGGGACGCTTTTAGTGGATAGGCTGTAACAGGCTTCCTCGACGCCTTTAACATCCCTGTGAATTGTAGGAGCACGACCTTCCTGACGTGTAAGGGCGAATACATCCATTCCCTGCGCGATGAGGCCCGTGGCCTGCTGGTGTAAGACCTGTTCGGACCCGCTTGCGGGATTTTTCAAAGTACCGTCAGCGACAAATAAAACTTTCATGTCCCTTTTGAGTCCCCTGCTGCGATTTAATTGGCTAACATTCTGAAAGTCCAAACACCTTTGAATGACCGCTGATCCATACAGACACCCTCAACTACCAGTTTTGAAATACGCCCTGTATGATATTACTTCTATGCCCTTTCTTTCTGCTGCTTCAATCAGGGAAAATGAGGTGAGAGCTCTAAGTTCTATTTCTCTCATATACGTGTCATCATTGAGAGCCCTAAGTTCAGCCGTATTATATGACGGGTGAACCATTATTTCCGTAAGCCCTGGAGTTGCCGCGGTTAAGAACCTTATGTACTGATTTGGAGAGATTTCCCCGGAAAACGCCCCGTAGTCATGAATACTAAAAAATCTGTTTGGTACCACTATTTGATCATATGAGCCTCTTGGAATCTTAGCCGTAAGTATTTGGAGAAGCATCTTCCTCAATATGGCAGTTAAACCCTGCAGTTTCAGCGTGGGCGTTATGAACCGGTAGCTAACCCATGGGATCCTTAAAGGAAGTCCCCTTTTTTCAGCGAAATCCCTCACTATTTTGAAAATGGAAGGGAACATATGAACATGGTGATGGCTGTCGACATGGGTCATTTCCAGGCCAAACTCTTCAAACCGGTCCAACTGAGCTTTAAATTCCCTTTTCACATCACGGGTTCTGATCTTTCTTAATAAGACCCTTTTTTCAAAACCAGCGCGAGGGAAAAAGGCTCCCGTGTCACTGATCAGCGTGGGTATCTCAGTAGGGGAAGATGCTGGTTTTCCCTGGGTGAGATTGAAATGGAATCCGACACCTAAGTCTGGATTTTTTTTTGCAAGACGCACCGCATCGGATGTGCCGTCGGTATTGACCATCAGGGTCGTGCTTGTGATTGAACCTGCTTTGAAACATGCTATAATACCACTGTTCACTTCAGGCAGGAGCCCAAAGTCATCGGCATTGATAACAAGTCTTATTTTATCCGTAATTTTCATGCGTTTAGTTGTCTTTTTCTTTTAAGAAGCTCTCTTCTCTGCGAGGGGGTCGGCCAGGAAAAATAGGTCCTTCCGCGGAGGTCCTGGGGAACACCCTTTAAATCACCTCTCTTGAAGCCTTCAATCACTTTTACAATCAACCGGCCACCTAATTCATTGGCCTTTCGGGTTAGAGATGTAAGGTCGTCATCTGCCTGGACAGGGATTGTTTCCTGAAGAATAATATCACCCGTATCCAACTTTTCTTTCAAAAAGTGAATGGTCACCCCGATTTCCTTTTCACCATGGTACAAAGCCCAGAAGATGGAATCAAGACCCGCATATTGAGGCAACTTGCTGGTATGAAAATTAATGGCCCCCTTTTGGGGTATTTTCAAGATATTACCCTTTATAATCCGCGTATTTGCCGTGATCAAGAGGTCAGGCCTGAGAGAGCGGAGAAGTCCCTCTGTTGAAGATGAATTGTGATTCTCGACCATAAACAGCGTGACACCATTTTCCTCACATATATCTCTTAAAGAAAACTCTCTACCTTTTGAAAAAGCTCTTATAACCTCCCGAACTCGTTGCATCAGGAACAGAAAGCCATGCCGCTTTATGGATTCTCTGATAAAATGAAATATCCCTTTTTCAAGGAGCAGACTCGCCCTTTTTTCAACGACCACACCCGTCACAGCCTCTTCTGCCATGACAAGTTTCTTGAGGATTTCCCTACCTGAAGGTCTTCCGGTCCTTGTCAATAATACCACTCTCACTGGCTGTCTCTCTCACCACCTGGGCTGAGATATCCCCAGACAAAACCGATGGCATATGCAGTGTAAACCGACAGATAAATACAATGACCCTTCAGGGCCTTTTTTAAGATGTTGATCAAATAGCGTGAAGCACGATAAAGAAAAGGTCTCTTTTCGACAAAATCTTTGACATGATTTTCAGGTGTTTCAATCATCCACTGAGGATAGAACCTGTTCCCGAAGGCGGCCTGTTTTCCGTTGCGGTAGAACTGCTTAATCAGCCTGGCAAATGTCGATGGAGGTAGATGAGAATAGGAGGCCCCCGGGACAACGACCACTTTATAGCCGGCCTCTCTGAATTTATATCTTAGATAAGGATCAAGCCCTCTCAGTATCAGCTCATTTTCTCCGCCCACCATGAGAAAGATATCTTTTCTAATCAACAACAGCGGATGCTCTGCCAGATCCGATTCGGTCACTTGATCAACCGGAGGAGTCGTTCGGCGGGGGATTTCTCGCATGGCCCTTCTGATTAAAAAGGGGGCCTCTTCAGGAATAACGTTGATCCCGCCGGCCATGCCTATAGTCGGATCCCTTTCCATAATCTTCACAAGCTTCTCAAGGGCATGCATGCTCTGAAGGTTGGTATCATCATCAAGGGTCAGGAGATACCGACCCTTTGCCATTTCAGCGCCTGTGTTTATGGCCCTGCCCTGTCTTGGATCTCCTTGTATGATGATGGTTTCAAAGTTCTGAAATGATTGCTCGGAAAGCTGTTTTAACAGGGCTGGAAAATAACCCCCGCGGTATCCATCTGAGGTGGGGATGATGATCGATACTTTAGGATAATCTTCAGGAGAATCTGCACCAGTCTCAATCCGATCTATTTTCCTATCCGCTGGGATACCAGCATCATTTCTGTAAAGGACAAAATCTCTGCTTTCCGCAACCATAGTATCCGTTTCTCGCCAGATGGATGGGTTGTTGTTATCCTTGCATTTCTTCCAGGGACAGATTAGGCGCAGAGTCTATTTCTTCATCGAGATAAAGCCTGGCCCAAATTTCAAATACGACCAGGCTCCAGATTCGATGTCCCAACTCCTGCCTGCCGTTTCGATGTGCCTCGAGCATCCATTTCAGACGTTTCTCTTCAAACAAATCCCTCTTTCTTAATGAATCGCTCAATAAGATTCTCGAAGCAAGATCACCCAGATCTCCTCTCAACCATGCTGAGATGGGAATGGTGAACCCCTGTTTTCTCTGTTTCAAAATCTCTCGAGGCAAATAGGGCGCAAACGTCTTTTTGAGGATATACTTGGAGGTAAAGCCTCTGATTTTATACTCAAAAGGAATCCTTGAGGCAAACTCCACCAGACCCCTGTCCAAAAAAGGCACCCTCACCTCTAATCCATGGGCCATACTCATCCGGTCCACCTTAAAAAGACAATCGTCAGGCAAATAGGACTTGGTATCCGCATAAAGCATTTTCTCCCGTTCATCCGTCACTCTTGGCTCTGAAAAAAGTCTACGCTGATGATCCGTCGCATCGAAACCCCCGAGTTCATTTATTAGTGCCTGCGAGTAAAACATCTGACGAAAAGGATGAGAAACCGTGGTCCTCCGAATGAACCCAGTTTCCACATCTGCATTCAAATCATTAAAGAAGCGCTGCGCCTTTGACAGAAAGCCTTTTCCATAGTCATCTTCTGGATGAATACCCCGATCCAGTTTTTTCAGCCATGCACGTATAAGACCCGGAACCATGCCGTAAGCCACGGCATACTGATGCCGCCTGGTCCACTCATATCCCCCGAAGATTTCATCCCCGCCGTCACCTGAGAGGATGACCTTGACATTATCCCTGGCCAACTTGGAGATATAATAGGTGGGGATAATGGAATTGTCAAAAAATGGCTCGTCCAGATACCAGAGTAGTTGCGGTAGGATCTCTGTCATACCCGGGTCGACCCTGAATTCATGATGATGGGTACCGCAATGCCTGGCGACCAGGGCCGCATATGCCAGTTCATCTTCTCCTCCTGACCCATAGCCCAGAGAAAAGGTCTCGACCTTTGTTCCCATCACCTGAGTCATCATTGCCACAACGATACTTGAATCAACCCCTCCGCTGAGGAAGGCACCCAAGGGCACGTCACTTATCAGATGCCTCTCAATTGACTTTGTAAATAGGTCTAAGAGTTTCTCATTAAGCTCCTCTGGCGAAAGGCTGTTTTTTGGTTCGTATTGAATTGACCAGTAGGGCCGGATACTTATCTGACGATTTTCAAAGGTCAGATAAGATGCTGGAGGGAGTTTTTTGATGCTCTTGAAGATCGTTTTTGATCCGGGTATGTAGCCATACGTAATAAAAGCGTCAAGCGCTTCCAGATCAATTTCTCTTGAAACCCATGGGACCCTCAGCAGTGCCTTAATTTCGGATGCGAAACAAAAGGCTCCACCCGAGAAAGAATAAAAGATCGGCTTTATGCCGAGCCGGTCCCTGGCCAGCAATAGACGCGCGTTCTTGTCATCCCAAAGGGCAAAGGCAAACATCCCGTCAAGATTGCTAATGCAATTCTCGCCCAGGTCTTCGTAAAGATGAACGATAACTTCCGTATCACTTTGGGATCTGAAGATGTGTCCGCGACGCTTAAGATCCTTTGTCAGGTCCTGATAATTGTAAATTTCTCCGTTGAAAACAACCTGTACGGAACCATCCTCATTCCCCATGGGCTGATCGGCTTTTTCAGAAAGGTCGATGATTGACAGCCGCCGGTGACCCAAACCGATGATCGTATCCCCACGTTTCGAATAATAATGTCCATCCCTGTCCGGTCCCCGGTGTGCCAGAACACGGGTCATTTCATCCAGGACATGGCTCCAATCTGCTGCCCCTTTCCCCTTTTCAACAACGAACCCACAGACACCACACATAGGGATCTCTCTTATCTTCTTAACCCGAACAAAGACCCTGACCCATCAGATAAAGGGATCTATTATCAATATCCCTTCAAAATACTGACCATGATTAAGGTCCTCGGTAAGGATAGTGGTTGCATTTTCGGAAAATGCGGCCGAAACGATCAAGGCATCCCAGAAAGATATCTTATAACTTTCCTCTATTTCAATCGCTTGCAAGATGATCTCAGAGTCGTTAATGACAAGATGCCATGATAAATAGCTTTTCAGCAATCTCCCAACCGGAGACCTGCCTAACGGATGCGGAATTTTCCTTGTTAAAGTCACATAAAGCTCCTGGAGAACCTGGGTGCTAATCACCCCTAATTTCGATTCCCATAACCGGGAGATGGCCTTCGCCGCAATCTCATTCCTCTTCCCCGCATCGAGGTCGTGCGCGTAGACAAGAATGCTTGTATCAACAAAAGTTTTACCTTTCATAAAGGTCCTCGCGTTTCCAGGTTCTCTCCCCTCCAAAATGAAAACCCTTTTTCAAGGTTTGCAGGGCACTTCTCTTTGCCGCTTCGTACTGCTCTTCTTTCTCAACGATCTGCCTGAGCAAATTACTTAACATCTTAGTTACAGAGGTATCTTTTTTGGCTGCGATTATTTTCCCTTTCTTTATCAGCTCTTTTTCTAAGCTCAAGGTAATGTTCTGTTTCATGGCTCCCTCCGGATTCATTGTTGCGGTTCCATATCTGCCCTATTTCCCCCAACGTTGCAACTACGGGGTTTAGTGAGCCCCTATCAAGGCGCGGTATTTACGTGTAGCACGTTTTTTACGTGATGTCAACAAGATAAGAGAATCTCCTGTTTTGGCTTCCATAAGGCAGAGGGGACAAGACCCAAGAAAGAAGGGGTGAGGTTGCAAAGAAAACAATTGACATGCACCGTCGTTCAACGTAATATAACGTCATACGTTTATTCCCTTGGGAGGTAGTTGTCATGGCCACTGTTCAAAAAAGCATGAGAATTCCGAAAGAAACGGTTAAGGAAATCCAAGATATCGCGCTGCAAAAGGGAAAAGACTTCTCCACCATCACAAAGGAGCTTCTTGAAGGAGCAATTAAGATGCACCGTTGCCCCGGTATTGCGTTTGCCGAAGGCGTCAGTGGACGAAGGGCCCGAATCGCGGGTACCGGCATAGAAGTCTGGGAGGTTATCGCTAACTACAAAAGTGTTGATAAGGACCTTAATCGGCTCATTACCATTTACCATTGGCTTACTGAAATACAACTCAGGGCAGCATTGGCGTATTATA
>Ga0075124_10001648_pt1 | contig 10397 bp, 9 predicted proteins | sample AntAceMetag02UKS_FD_69809 | JGI IMG/M metagenome (GOLD analysis project Ga0075124, IMG submission 69809) | Saline lake microbial communities from Ace Lake, Antarctica - Antarctic Ace Lake Metagenome 02UKS | ecosystem: Environmental > Aquatic > Non-marine Saline and Alkaline > Saline | place... | reverse complement strand
CATACTCCGTTTGCCGCTTAATCGCCCGCAACGTCGCCGGCACGCAATCCGGGGCAGGAACTGAACAGAAATGACAGCTGGAAACAAAGCAGAGGGACACTCTGCATGGAAAGGACTGGAATGCAGCGAGGCAGATGAAGTGGCTGCATTAGAATGGTGGAGAGAAATGAGGCGGCGGAGACATGAGCATGACGGAGCGGTGGCCTGGTATGAGGAGTGTGCACCGCAGCAGGGACCGAGTCAGTATTTTGGGAGGCTCTGATGGCCTCCATTTTTTGCCCGGTCTGCGGAAAGAAGGTCCCGACCCATATGCTGGTGTATGATTTCCGGGAGCGGAAAGTTGCCGGATATCGGTGTGCCTGTGGATTTATTCACGCGGCTGGACTGGACCCGGAGGATCTGGCCCGGATGGGCTGGATGGAAGGATACCGGCGGCAGTGCAAGGAGATGAGGGTATGAGGGAGGGAACTCCCTTTTTTAGGGGAGAGGAAAGAAGTGAACCACTTCAGGCAACAGACTGCTCCTGCCAGTCGCAGACAGCTGCCCGAAGTGGGAGAATTAATAGAGGGCTGAGATGCCGCCTGCCACTCACTCGCACCCTCCTTTCAGTCGGGATGCTCATTTCGTGATAGGCGGCTGATGTGGCCGGTGGTTTCTTGACCTCCTCTTACGCCCGAACCCCTCACTTTTCCTCCGCTTGCGCGTGAGGAAAAGTTCATGGGTTCCAGCTGTGGAAATCTGCACCATCCCCCGGTCTTCTCACTCCCACAAGCCTTCTGCACCGCCCCCGCTTCATAGCGTGGCATCACTTCCGTTACCTGGCCTCTGGTAGGCAGGTTCTGCTTATAGGTATCAATCAGCCGCAGATGTTCAAGACGGTGGATACGATTGTAAAATTAGATCGTGGATGTTGGAAGTGAAAACTGGACGTTTTTTGGATTTTTTGTTGATTGCGGAGAAATTTTGAGACTTTGAATTATGAGGTTAATAAGTTGTTAACTGCCTGGAGGGGGGTTTTGGCCGGATCTTTCTGCGCTGTAAGCGTGCACGTGACCGAGGGGAGCGGAGACGCTGGAAGTGCCCACTGAGGAAGCCGGAACCGGGAGGTTTTGCGGAACGGATGTGGAGCAAAAGTGAAGGGTTCGGGCGTTGGATGAACTTATAGTCCATATTCCATCAGCCCCTTGCGCGAGGTGAGCAGCCCGACGGGAGGGAGGGTGCGAGTGAGCAGAAGGGGCGGTTTATGGCCCAAATTTAATCATTAATCGCTGCGAAACGGGATTTTAGAGTTGTCTAAACTCAAATAATAGCGCTTTATATAATTTCACGTTTTTCAACAACTAATGAGCGAAATAAAAAACATCGAAGAAAGGTTGGACACATTAGAGCAAATGATCGACAATGGTGATTACCTCATGGAAATTACCAGTGTAAAAGAATTCGAAGGGGCCGATGTGATCATCAGCGATGAATACAACCCCTCGATTGAACGTTGGTTGAAAGACCAGAATATCGTAATCTCAGCTCAAAAAACAGCTCCAAGGAAAAGGGCAGTCATCACTCCATATTCGAAAGAGCTCAGTTGGACTTTTTTTCAATTAAGGGATATTTTCTCTGAGGAAATCGATTTTGTTTCAAAATTTGATTTCTATGGATTATTAGCACAGTCAGCACTTGATTTCACCGAAAATCATGATGCCAATTATGACTGTAAATCTCTTTTAATTGCTGTATTAAATGAAGCAAGGAGAACAAACGATGGACTTACCGGAAGAAACTGATCTCCCTTTTTTTTCGTATGGGATTTTTAAGCCAGGTCAATTAGGATATTTCCAGATAAAAGAATTTGTAGAAGACTGTTCTTCTGCCAGTATACCCGCAGATCTTTATGAAAGAGATGGAATTCCGCTCTTACATTTATCTAAAAACCGCCAAATAAATGGGTATATCCTGACTTTTTCCAGCGGCAATGAAACTAAGGCGTATAAAAAAATAGTTGCTACTGAACCCGATAAGCACTATAAATGGGATACGACTGAAATTTGCAATGCTAAAGTCAATCTCTTAACAGGAAAGAAAGTAGGTAGAGGATGTTCTTATTATGAATCTTCGGAATGGGATGGGAGTAAAGACCCTTTGTTTAATGAAGCACTTGAAATGATCGATGGAATCTTGAATTCGAAAGCAGATCAAAACGAGAATCATAGACATCTAGATTATTCAATAGGTATCAATGAAATATTCCGTCTCCAAATGGCGTATATGCTTCTTTGGTCAGCGATTGAAAGGTATGGAAGTTTAAAATATGGATTGAAAACTACTCCAGATGAATTAAAAGTGAAATTATCACAGGAACCAGCTTTCACGAATGGATTGCAAGAATCTGTCAAATACCAAAGAAGAGTATTCCGGACAGATGAACCTGAGAAAAATATTATTTTAGATCCTGAAAACCCTAAAAAATCTATTGAATATTATTATCAGGTACGGTGTAATGTTGTACATCGCGGGAAAACAGTTTTTAATGATATAGATGTGATTCGGGATTCTCTAACGGAACTTCTTGCTATTTTCAGGGCAATGCTTGATGAATCAATTGAAAATTCAAAGCACATTGAAAGTGAAAATATCATTTCCTCTTCGAATTAGCGAATTGAGCAGATACTAAAAGAGGGCAGAGGATAAACTTTAAAGAAGAGAATTAGATTGTTCTCCGTATTTTTCTGACTTGGGGAAACTGATCTTCCTTCTTGACATGTGACTCCTAAGCTGACTTGTTCTAATGCCATAGCTAATGAGTGGATCCATAAAAAAAAGGATCCATTTATCAAAGATCTCAACATAAACTTATTCAGTGCATGACAGAACACATCCTTTTAGTTGAACCCGAATATTACACTCAGTTTCCACCCATAGGACTTCTTAAACTTTCGACCTATGAAAAAAATCTGGGAAATACAACAGAACTTATTCGAGGGTGCAAAGAACCACTACAGATTCCCAATAAAATCTACGTCACCAGCCTATTTACATGGAGTTGGAGGCCAGTATGGAGAGCCATTGGTTATTATAAAAAGTTGTTTCCTCAAGCTGAAATCCATCTTGGAGGAATTTATGCTTCACTTATGCCTAAACATGCAAAATTATCTGGAGCAGATATAATTTGCAGAGGAATTTTACCTGAAGTTGAAGGAGTGATGCCTGATTATAGTTTGAGACCAGATTGGGATGGGAGCATAATTTTCTCATCGCGAGGGTGTAATCGTAATTGTGGTTTTTGTGCAGTTCCAAAAATCGAGGGAAAATTAAACACGATAAAGTCTTCAATAAAGGACTGTGTCTGGCCAACTCATAGCAGAATAATATTTTTTGACAATAATTTTCTTTTCAACAAAAATAAGTTTAAAATTTTTGATGAATTGATTGAATTAGATAAAGTAGTAGATTTTAATCAAGGCCTTGATGCTAGACTCATTGATGAGGAAATCGCTGAATGTTTGGGAAATTTAAAATATGGAAAAAATTCTGCGATTCGCATTGCTTATGACACAGCTGAAGAGGAACACCCCGTCAAGAAAACAATACAGTTGCTATCAGAAAATGGAATTTCAAAAAGAAGAATTTTTGTTTACGCTCTTTTTAACTTTAATGATACGCCTGAGTCATTTTTAGAAAGAGTTGTTAATATTCTAAATTGGGGGGCGGTTTGCTATCCAATGAGATTTGAACCACTAATCTCTCTCGAAAAGAATCTGTACATTTCTAAAGAAAATGGGTGGACTAAAGAGAAAGTTGGAGCTGTTCAATCGGCTCGCAGAGTGATCGGCTATGGTGGCTCATTTCCACCTTACCAAGGATTAATTGACAAATTTCAAAATGCAAAAAGCTTCGACGGGGCATTTGAACTTCGAGAAGAAAATAAAAAAGGAAATGATTGAGATGAGATGTTCTTGTTGTGGGAAAAAAATTAATGGATTAAGTCATGGGCCTTTTGATGACAATGAATATTATTGTGAACTTTGCTGGAATGACCCCTGTTTATTCATTCCTGAAAAAGTAGAATCAGTGTTTTCGGAACCACTTGAGTTCGATGGGGCTTTAGTTAATGACACACTTCTTGAAATAATTGAGCAATTTAGGGAACATTCAATAAATCCTCATGAAAATATCCATGAGGTTTGGAGCTCTATCATTGGAGAAAGTTGTCTGGATATTCCAGTAGTGAAGATTAACCAAAAGGGCAATAACATATTTTTGGGAAAATTAAAGGCCTATGAACTCCTGCTTCTCTCGTATGTTGAACAATGGATGGAGAATGACGAATCATACCAAGGCTATCAAAGGATGCTCTCAAGGTCCAGGAGCAAAGAGATAAAGGAATATCTTAAAAATTGTTCAATTCCGTTAATCCCCTCACTTTTAGGAAGTATTCAGAAGAGTGAATTTACTGAAATTGAAAGCGATTTTGGTAAACTCCGTTTACCTATCCTTCCGGGAACAATATCTCTACTTGATGGTCAGCAACGCACAGGGGGGTTTGCAGCATTATTCCATGAATTTAAAGAAATGTTGCAGAAAGGACTATTGAAAAATGACGAAGAATTAGAAAAAAATTACCGAAATCTCCTAACCTTTGAAGTGCCAATCGTTTTGATCAACACAAAAGATATCTCAGAAAATCTAAAAAAGAATAACCCAAAACTCTCTAATTTGACTCCAATTGATATTGATACAGCATTTTTTATCATCATTAATAAAACTCAGAAAGGGATTAATTCATCTCTGAAGGATGAACTTGCATACAGAACAATTAATGCCGGAATCGAAGGAATACCGGTTATTGAAAAGGAAAGATGGAGAACTGAAATTGTCCCTGCCGTAAATAAACTTAATTCAGAAGGTTCTCCTCTTGAAGGTCTCATAAACAAGGGTGGAATACCAGGACTGAAAAAGCCAGTTCAGCTAAATGGTTTTATAACTTCATTAAAATCTCTTTATGTAAATAATGAAAATTTCAAACGATTGGACGAGAACAATAAAATGACATTTTTGTCCAATTATTGGTTGTCAATACGCGAAGCTATTCCGTCTGCTTTCGAAAATGAAACCTATAATGAGTATATTGTTACAAAATCAATCGGCGTTTATTCACTCAATTATCTTGCAAGTGATGTATTTGATTACTGTATTGAGAACAATATAGACCCTCTGGACAAAAAAAGTATTTTCGAGATTATACAGAAAGTTAGTAAATTTGATTGGAACATTGATACTTCACCCATGGCCTATTTTGCAGGAAAGAAAGGTGCCAGCCATGCACACAATATGTTGTTTGGCATAGTATTCTCTAAAGGGTAATACTATCGCTTTCCAACTCAATCATTATTATATTGAGGTTTGGGAAAATCATATGACATTTCAGGATTTGGAATTAAAAATTGCATATTCTTCTGATTATGATGATACAATAAAAGATTTTTATATTCCAGTTTTATCAGAATCTATTGAATATTGTCGACTCACTGGTTTCTTTTCCTCTGCGAGTTTAGCTTTATCCGCAATAGGAATCCTCAAACTTATTGAAAATGGCGGAAAAATGCGGCTTATTACGTCTCCAAAATTATCAAATGAGGACATAAGTCTCATTCAAAATGCGATAAATGGGAACTATAAAAAATTTGAAGAAAAATGGATAGAAGAAATTGATAGTATAAAAGATGATTTTGTTAGAGACCACATTTTTGCTATTGGATGGATGCTCGCGAATAATAAACTTGAAATTAAAATTGCAATTCCTTATAGTCCGAATGATTTACCTAATGGAGGCATATTTCATCAGAAAGTTGGGATTTTTAAAGACTCAATTGGTGAATATGTTTCTTTTTCGGGTTCTGTAAATGAGTCATTTTCCGGTTGGTCTGGAAAAAATACAGAGGAGTTTAAGGTCTATAAAAGTTGGGAACCTGCACAGTTAAAATATTTAGAATCTGATCTGAAAAAGTTTGATCGTTACTGGAATAATTTGGCTACACCAAGATTACAAGTTGTTGATATTTTTGATGCAGTAAAAAAACACCTCATTGAAATTTCACCAAGAGACATCTCTGAAATTGACCTTCAAAAACATTATTCTAGGCCTAAAAAAGCAGTATTGTTCGAATACCAGAATGACGCAATTGAAAACTGGTTTGCCAACGGTTGCAAAGGAATTTTTGAGATGGCAACAGGTACTGGTAAAACATTTACTTCTCTTGGATGTATTGAAAAGTTACTTGAACAGCAGCAAAATTTGCTTACGATTATTTCTTGCCCATATAACCATCTGTTAACCCAATGGAAAAAGGAAATTTTAAATTTTGGGATCGAAGTTGATAGGATTGTGATAGCAGATAGAACAAATCAAAAATGGCCAAATGATTTAACCAATTTACTCTATGACATTGAAATTGGGACAATTAAAAGTGGTATTGTTTTTACAACACATACAACTGTCTCATCAGAAAAATTTATTAATATTATCAAAAGACTTGAAAGATCGAATTTAAAATACCTCTTCATTGTCGATGAAGTCCATGGAATTGGGTCTGAAAAAAGAATGCGATCTCTCCTTGATTTATATGATTTTAAGTTGGGCCTTAGTGCGACACCACAAAGGGCCTTCGATTCTGAAGGGACAGATATTATCTATGACTATTTCGGGGGTGTGGTTTTTCAGTTTTCGTTGAGTGCTGCAATTAATGAAATAAACCCAAAAACGAATCAAACGTATCTTACTCCATATTATTATCATCCTATTTTTATTGACTTAACATCAGATGAAATGGAAGAATATTCAGAAAAAACCAGGAGAATTGGCATCCTATATAGAAAAGAAAACAGAACCCAGTCTGATGACAACTCTTTAGAATATTTACTGCGGCAAAGAGCGAATATTCTCAAAAATGCTGAGAATAAATACCCTGAATTAATTTGCATTTTAAACAATCTCAGTCAATCTTTATCTCATACAATAATTTACTGTAGTGAAAATGACAAGGAACAAATCAGCAATGTGAATAAAATCCTAAGTGATTATAATTTAAATATTCATCAATTTACAATGAATGAAGGCGTTAAAGCATTGGATCGATTTAATGGACTCTCAGAACGTGAATACATTTTAAAAAAATTTGGCGAAGGAGAATACAATGTTCTAGTCGCCCAAAAATGTTTGGATGAAGGTGTAGATGTCCCTCCTGCCCGGCGAGCGATACTTCTTGCAAGCAGTAAAAATCCCCGGCAATATATCCAAAGGATTGGCAGAGTAATCAGGCAATACCCCGATAAAGAAAATGCAGAAATCTATGACTTTATTGTCACTCCTTCAACCTCTAGATTTTCTTCGGAACTCCAGACATTGGAGAAAAAAATATATGAAAAAGAGCTTGATCGTGCATTGTATATTGCTGAAAAAGCAATAAACAGTATTGAATGTACTATGAAACTTTATGAGAAAAAACGAACGTATGGATAAATAAAAGCATACACTTATTTTTGATCAACGAGGATCCTCAATCAGATCAATCTGGAGATTGTATGAATATTCATATTGAAATTATTCTTAAAATGTTAGAGAAAAATTGCAATGGGGATCGTGCAATGTATAGATTTTTACATAATTTATTTGACTTGGAATATATTGAAAAACCTGGGTGGTATACCGATGATTACAAAAAATTAGCTGAAGAATATATGCAGATTCAGGGTGACGATGATGAGAATTGAAAAAATAATTCTCAAAAACTATCGGCAATATCAAGATGATATCATTGATCTCTCTAAAACAAATTCACACGATTTACACATTTTTATTGGAAAAAATGGTGTAGGTAAAACCAATTTCTTAAATGCAATCAATTGGTGCTTATACAATGATGAGCCCCATCTTTCCTCTATCAAAAATCAACAACCAATAGTTAATAAGAAAACTGCTATTGAAAATCAAGAAGATGCTGAAATCAAAGTTTCTGTAGAGTTATTTGTATCCGATGATGATAACAAACGGATAAGATTTCTTCGTGAAAAAATATTCCAAATAACAGACAATCCTGGGCGCCCTCGCCAAATAAAAGAAAACTTTAAGGTTATTCTCAAAGATGAAAAAAACAATGATAATTTCATTGAAAATAAAGACGAAGTTGAAAGTTATGTAAATCGGTTTGTTCCTTTTGATATACGTGAACATTTCTTTTTTGATGGTGAACATCTTGAAAACTATTTCCGAGATACCAGTGGAGCGAAAATTCAAAAAGAAATAATGCAGATCTCTCAAATTGGGACTCTTCTAAAAATGGAGGAACGTCTTACAAAAATATCAGCTGAACTGAGAAGGAGTGTTGGAAAATCTGAGCCAAATATTGATCAATGGAATCACAAACTTGTTGAGAACGAAAATAATAAAGGACGTTTAGAGAAACAACTAGAAGATAATACAAAACAAGAAAACGATGCACAAAAGAGATTAACTGAGCTGAATGGTGAAATAGGACAGATTCCAGATATTTCAGAACTCGAATCGCGAAGAACGCGTATAATAGCTGATATAGATAGAAAGAATGGATCAATAAAATCAAAAATCGACAGTAAGAATACTATACTTTTTGAAAAATCCATGCCCATTTTACTCAATAAAGCCATCGATCAAACCTTGAAAATGATTTTAGAAAAGAAAAATAATGATGAATTACCACCAAAGGCAGACATTGATGATCTTGCTGAATGTATAAGCAAAAAGTTTTGCAAATTTTGTGGAAGAACCCTTGATGAAGAAGCAGCTTACTATATTAATGATCTTACTAAACAAATCTCTTTTTCATCCAAAGTTGCTGCAGAAATGGTTCGAAATGAGCACCCCTTAAAAAAAGCAAAATCAGATGTAAGCGTTTACAAAGATAAAATGTATGAAATTAATAATGAAATTAAGGGATTAAATGAAGAATTAAAACTCTTGCAAGAAGATTTCGATGAAGTTAATAATAAATATGAAACCTACAATAAACCTCAGATAAAAAATTTACAAGCTGAAAGATCATCTTTGGAAAAACAACTTCCTAGAATTATTGAGGAAAAAGGTAAGCTTAAACAAAAAATTGAGCAGACAAAAAGTGAAATTGACAGGTTAAAAGACAAATTACAAACCGCTAATGTGAAAAGTGCAAAGGATAAAAAAATTCATAAAAAATCAAACGTATGTCAAGATGCTGCAAAAATAGTTGGGACGACAAGGATTGAACTCCTTGATCATGTTAGAAAGAGAATTGAAGAAGAAACGAACAAAAAATTCAATTCTGACTTAATTTGGAAAAAAGAAACTTTTGATAAAGTACATATTGATAGCGATTATTCTGTTAGCCTAACAGACAAACAAGGGACATCAATGTTGGGAACTGTAGGTAAAGCAGAAAATGAATTATTAGCTTTAGCCTTTACCCTTGCTCTCCATGAGGTTTCTGGATTTGATGCTCCTCTTCTTATTGACACTCCTGTTGCAAGAGTTTCTGATGAACAGCGTGAAAATTTTGGAAAAGAATTACGAAAGATCAGCGAAAAAAAACAAACAATCCTGTTATTTACAAATGATGAATACACGGATAATATTCGAAATGTTTTGCAAAGTTATGCGAGTAACATTTTCCGAATCGAAATGGCATCAGACGAATTAACTACTTCAATGGTGGATTATTAAAATGTCGGATTATGAAGCTGCTTCAAGATTGTACATTGAACAAAGCGACAAAGAATTATATGATTCACTAAAACAAGAACAATTATTTTCAGGTGAAAAAGTTCAGAATAAAGATTTATTTTTATTAGCGATTGCTTATGGATTTGAATTTGGAAAACCTACACCTTTAAAAAATCCAAAAGCTGGATATATCTTTGAGCATTACTTTAAATCTGATGATATCCCGCTTCTTTATGCTCTAGCATATTTCCATACAAACGATGTACAAATATTCGGTGATAATAATCAAGTAATGAGGATTGCTGAGGAATATGCAAATGGGGGAATAAAAATACTATCTGAAGAGGTAAAATCATCTCAATATGGAGAATATTCAAAAATATTAGAGCAAAAAATCAACAAAAAGGCAGACAGTATCAACATTTACATATAAAAAGATTTGAATTCATTCTATTTTTCCTATCAATTATTTTAAGATTTGTTTTAAAATTCGGTAAAAAAAGGAAAGTGGACCAGGACTCATTCACCCCAGCACAGCTTTCCCATCCGCCCTGGTCTCAAGTGCCGTTACGACACCATCATCCTCATAGGAATACACCCGGACCTTTTCATTCGTAAACGCCACGTAGAACGTCTCATTGTCGTTCTTGACCTTCACCGTCACACTCGCTGA
>Ga0075124_10001644_pt1 | contig 10424 bp, 12 predicted proteins | sample AntAceMetag02UKS_FD_69809 | JGI IMG/M metagenome (GOLD analysis project Ga0075124, IMG submission 69809) | Saline lake microbial communities from Ace Lake, Antarctica - Antarctic Ace Lake Metagenome 02UKS | ecosystem: Environmental > Aquatic > Non-marine Saline and Alkaline > Saline | place... | reverse complement strand
TGCTTAAAAAATAATCCTCGGAATATCAAATATATGCCTGTGGTTATTTTTTTCGCACGCCTTGATCTTGAACAAAAATCCTCATTTATGGACGGACACTAGGTAGGTGCATCGATTTGGGTCAAATTTGCTCGATCTAGAATTACAAAAGTTGATGGAATAGTGAACTATTTTGATATTTTTGGGATTTGAGATCGAGCAAAGGTGGCCTGAAGCTGTGATGCATAGTTGGGGAAGATATTTTGGCCACGTTCCTAAGAGAATCAAGAGATTCTTGAGATAGTTGGCTGCCTCATATTTTAATCCGCTAAATCCTCGATGTATTTCTGTGGGTAATGTTTTCGCCTTCCTTGATCTGAACAAAAAACCTGGGTTTCGTTCGGGCACTAAGGTCTCACTCAAAAATAACTTCACATTTTCATATCTCAGCTTCAGGCTATCTTTGGTTGCTGCTCAATCGTGAAGTCCTCGAAATAGTCCACTATTTCTGTGGTTTCACTCAATCGCAGCAACTTAATCTGACCTGAATCTGAGCGTCAATTCTGCGAACTTATTTTTGAGTGACCCCTAAGATAGACTATTATCCCAGAAATTCTAATTTTAACCGTTAGCTTTTATTAGTAGAGGACAGAAGGATCTCTTTTAAAAGAGACCCCTCTGTCCAGGTGAAAGCCATAATTAGAATTGCTGATCTATGTTGACATCCCTGTGTTTGCTATGTACAGCAAAACTGTACATAAGAAAGAGGGAAGATATGGCCATCCAGACAACCTATACCCATGCCTGAGCACGTCTTGCTTCTTTAATGGATGAGGTAACCAAAAACGGAGAGGTGGTTATCATCCAACGACGTGGGGGTGATGATATTGCTATGCTGGCAGCTGATGAGTTGGCAGGCATGCTCGAAACGGCACATTTGGTTCGTTCGCCTGCCAATGCAGAGCGACTTCTTACCGCACTGAATAGAGTCCGGAAAGGATCCGGTACCCCACAAACAATTGATGAGCTTTGTAGCGAGGTCGGTTTTGAGTAGGTGTTATATGAAAATGCCCCATACTGATGTTCAGCGAAAAGCTGTGTTTCAACCAGAGTTTGGGGAGGATTTGCGTTGCTGGGTGGAAACGGACCAAAAGACAGCGCTTCGAGTTTTTAAGTTAATCGAAGCGATAATACAAGATCCATTTCAAGGTGTCGGCAAACCGGAGTCGTTGAAGTTTCTCGGATCAGGTGTCTGGGCCCGTCGAATTACACAAGAACATCGTCTGGTTTATGTGGTGGGGCATAACAGAATCGATTTCGTGCAAGGGCATTATCATTATTGATGGTTGCCGTTACATTCCAAACTGCTATTCAGAGACTGATCCTAAAACATCTCCTTAATATAATAGAAGATCATAACCATGCATAAAGCCAGCTTCAATCCGATACCGGCCATATTTCCAATAAACACGCCCCATCCGGCCCTTAGTGCCTTTTTACCTTTCCTGCCGGCTAATAATTCTCCAGCTATTGCTCCTGCAAATGCTCCGATGAGCATTCCCCAGGGAGGAAAGAAAACAATGCCGAGCAGCATTCCAAGAATTGAACCCCACAGTCCGGCTTTTGATGCCCCATATTTTTTTGCTCCAACAGCAGGGACCACATAGTCCAAGACCGTCACTAACAGGGTCAGCACTGCCATAATTATCAAGAATGTGTGACTGAATGCTCCCCAGTCCTTTGCCAGGGAAAGAATGATTAGTGCCGAGAATCCGAGAAAAGGCCCCGGGATAACGGGTAAGATACACCCTGCAAGCCCTGCTAAGGCGACTATCAATCCCAGGATTATCAAGATGATTGTCAGTGTTGTTCCCAAGATATGATTCTTTGTTTCCTTGGAACTGGTGGATAGGCTAATGTCTTAAGGTTTTTAGGGTCAAGACGGCATCCTTCATGGCAAGCTAAAAGTAGATTACACTTTATTCAGACTCTATTCCCGTTTGTACAGTGAAACTTGAAATTGGAAATTAGAGTTGATTAATCGAGATGTTATTTAGTTTCAAGTTTCGGATTTCAAGTTTCGGCATCCAGCATTTGATCTAATAACACACCCTGTTGGGAAAAAAGTGTAAACCGACGAATGAAGGATGCCGACATCTCTTTTTGAGTAGGGTTGGTCTTTTCCCACTCTCCGTAGTTCCTAAGAAGAAACGAGGTGTAGGACCATTTCTTCCGCTTTTTCCATGGTCACGTGTGTCATGTTGATGACTAGGTCGTACAGACGCGGGTCATTGTGAGACACTTTATTATCAAAACAACTCAAAATGAGATTCCTGCTCCGATCTGACCGTCTCATGGCTCTTTCAGCATCTGTCTTAGTCAGATTGAATTTCTCCATCAGAAAGTCTATTCGATGTTTTTCGTCGGCGATAAGGAGAATGTGCCATGTGTTTTCCAGACCCCTCAGGATGTACTGCGCTCCTCTTCCTATGATGATCGCATTGCCTTCAGCATAAATCCGCTTGACGATAGCATTGAGTACTTTTACATAACGCTCTTCGTCTACGTATCCGTACTTTTCAGATACGAGCCGTTCAATAAAATCCGTGCTTACGATGTTGTCGAGAAATTTCATGAGTGTCTTGCTTCCCAGGTTTTCGAAGGCACGAACATCATCAGAGGAGACCTTGATTTCTTGTGCTATTTCCTTGATTACCTCTCTATTAATACAGTGATATCCCAGTTTTTTAGATAACCTTTCTCCCAGAGTCATGGCACCAGCCCCGAATTGCCTTGATATGGTGATTACGGCCATTTTCCCCTCCTATAGTTTTGGTGTTTTGATCCAGTATACCCCGCTGAGGCAAGAAAAGATCTTGAACGGGGCTCGATTACACGGGTTTACGTCAATTATAAAGTTTAGTAAATCTACTTTACCGTCTCTGACAGTTAAGAATTGATTCTATGATATTATTGAATAATGCTGGGACTGTGTCAAGTTTCAATGCGAATGAAAGAGAAAACTTAGCAACGGGGGACCAGACAACTTGAAGTGGGGCCAGGGTTAGGATCGTTCACTGATATAGAATTAGTTAATGTTGGTCTATTTAATTCAAAACTCAAAACCAAAAACCCAAAACTGTGCCTGAACGGAGTTTTCGTTCAGGCACTAAGTAGGTGCATAGATTTGGGTTAAATTTACTCGATCTCAAATTACAAAAGTTGATGGAATAGTGAACTATTTTGATATTTCTGGGAGTTGATATCGTGCAAAGGTGGCCTGAAGCTGTGATGCATAGTTGGGGAAGTTATTTTGGCCACGTTCTTTATGCTCAAATTAGGTCTTGATCAGCCATTGACGCCGGAGTTCCAATGCCGTATCCTGTTTAATGACATGATCAGAGACACAGACTGTCGGATGGAAATGATGGTGGACCTGCAACTTGGAAACGAAAGGAGATGCTTTGAGTACTATTTCACTGGTTCGGTGTGATACGTATGAATCGAAAGCAGTGGAAAGTGCTGTGCGCCGCGTTGTGGATCTATTGGGCGGGATCTCGTGTTTTGTGAAACCAGGAGATCGGGTACTCTTAAAACCAAACATGCTTTCTGCGCATTCACCTGAACGGCGTATTACAACCGACCCGGAAGTGGTATCCGCTGTTGTCCGCCTTGTTCTTGAGGCCGGCGGAAGGCCTTTTATTGGGGATAGTCCGGCCCTGGACCCTTTCAGACGGGTTGCATCAAAGACCGGCATGGCCCGAATAGCCGAACAGTTTGGGATAGAATGCATTGAACTTACTGAACCGACGACTGTTTTGCTGCCCGAAAGCGCTGTGTTCAGGCAACTTGAAATTGCTTCTCAGGCCGTGAAGGCAGACGTCGTGATCAATCTGCCCAAGCTCAAGACCCATTCGCAGATGCTTCTGACGTTGGGAGTAAAAAATCTCTTCGGTACGATCGTTGCCCAGCGTAAAGCCGAGTGGCATTATATGGTAGGCGTGGATCGCGACATCTTTGCCTCACTGCTTTTGGATATCTACCTTACGGTTGGACCGGTCCTGACGATTCTTGATGGTATCTGGGGAATGGAGGGACATGGGCCTTCCAATGGTGTACCGCGGCCGTTGAATTTAATAGCTGCTTCACAAGACGCAGTGGCACTGGATGTCGGTATCTGTCATATCCTGAATGTGCCACTCCGGTCATTTCCCGTCTACCGGGTTGCTCGAACGAGAGGGATTGGCGTTACGGATTTGGGTCGTGTGATTTTCAAGGGTGAATCTCCACATGTCTTTAAAGTGCGAGACTTCCAGGTCCCGGCTCTTGACTCGCTGGATCTGCTTCCCGGTGTATTTGATTGGTTTACCAAACGCTTCCTTGTGTCAAAGCCCATTCATGAGCGTAGCTTATGCACGGGGTGCGAAAAATGCAGGCAGATCTGTCCTGCAAATGCCATTCAGGTTAGAGACAGGAAAATCATGTTTGACTATGGGAAGTGTATCCGCTGTTACTGCTGCCAGGAGATTTGTCCGGAAGATGCTATTGCGTTTCACAAGGGAATGCTGGTACGCCTGCTAAACCGATTCAACCGGTAGATGCCTTTGCGAGATTATGGACCTGAGCCGTGGGAAAAGATGAACATTCAACATCGTTCATTGTCTAAGAATCAGTTCGAGGCGTTTGAATTAACCTGAAACTCAAAACCAAAAACTCAAAACCATACCTGAACAGCTTTTTCGTTCAGGCTCTATTTATGTTCTCCTGCGAGGCAATCACCTGTCCAGATAATTTTGACGATCTTGTTGGATCTGTCTACCTCGAAATAGGTAATGCAGAATTCCCCTTGAGAATAGTCCCCTCTGACTTCTTCAGTTGTACCGTAGGATTTTGAGTATGAAGGATAAGCTATGAATGCGTGGTCTAATGGGTTAAAAATAGAATCGTCTTTCATTTCTCTATTCATTTCTGCATATGCATAGACTTTGTTGCTGTTCGATAACCGTAATGTCTTGCCTGGAGTGCCCCACTCATCAAAGACCGTCTGGATATTATGGTCTAAATAGCGTTCACATAATTGATTGTAGCCCTTGATGGTAGGCAGATTGAGCCCTCCTGCGCAGCCTGCAAGCAGCAGTATGACAGAAATAATAAAGGGTAATGCCGAATAATCCCGCCGCATAGAATCTCTCCTACTTAAAAAACAGATTTTGAAGTTTCAGGGGTACCTTTTTTGTGTTGACTATCCCTACCCACGAACAGTTTACTTTCTTCTTACTCTATACTATAAATGCATGCCAATATCCAAATAAAACCGGCAACAATTAATTCGTGAAAATAGGTGTGCCGGTTTTTCTCGTGCTTTCACCAACCAAAAGGAGAAAATATAATGCTCAGGAAAGCTTTTCTATCTATTTCCATTTTTTGTCTGACCTCATTTATTCCATTATCCCATGCCGAGGAGTTTGTCATCAAAGATTATACCTTTACGTGGCGTGTGGCAAAAGCGGGCTTCGTAAAGATGGCTATTCAAAAAGACCCGGTCGGCCTCAGAGTTGTTTTGAGCAGCATGGGCGGTCCTTTGGCAACTTTGTCTTTGGCTCCTTATCGGGCAAAGGCAATCGGTGAGGCGCTGGCAAAAACAGGGGATTATTACAACAGGCAAAAGAAAAGCGAGGACAGAAAATCTGTGGACTCAGTTCGTTCTGGAGAATACCGGTTGACTTTTTCTTCGTCTCAGGGAGACAGCTTTGAAGTTAAAATAGATAAGCCTGCGGGTTTCAGTGCGGCCGTATTGTTGACCAAGGATGAGGCGTTGATGATCAGTGGATATCTCAGGAATGCCGAAAAAATGGTGAAACTTGTAAATGCCCGTATTAAGCCGTAGGCTACTATACAAAGCTTGTTAAATGGTTGAGACGTGGTAAGGCTTCGTTTTTTAAGGGGGCTAAAGGTTAAGGAGATCCAATGCGTAATTTGATAAGGATATCCATGCTTGTGTTTCTCCTGAATGTCCTGTTTCTGCCTGGATGTGTTGACAAAAAGTCCAAAAATGAGATCTCTCAGGCTGAGATGGAAAAAATGGTCGCAGAATTCCCTGACAAGGACATCAGGCTGATCTGCCCGCCCAAACAGGGCGGCCTGTCGGATTTTATTACCCGCACCCTGGCCATGTATGCTGAAAAGGAGATGGGGACAAATATCATTGTGGAAAACCGTCCCGGTGCGTCAGGCGCCACTGGAATGCGTTTTGGCGCCGGTTCTAAACCGGACGGATATACGGTTACGTATGTGACCGTGGAAAGCACGATCCTCAAGCATCGCAAGGATATCGATGAGACCTGCACTTACAATGATTTTGATCTTTTATCCAGGCTGAATTATGGGCCTGCCGCCATTTCAGTAAAGGCCGGCTCTGAATGGAAAACCTTCGGGCAGCTGGCTGAATTTGCCGAGGCACATCCGAACCGCTTGAATGTGGGCAATTCAGGACAATATTCCATCTGGCATATTGCATCTGCTGTTATGGCCGATGCCCTTGGTGTCAAGATAACGTATGTGCCTTATGATGGCGCAGCCCCTTCGGTTCAGGACCTCCTCGGCGGACATCTGGACGCGGTTGTTTCAAGCCCTTCGGAGGTATTTACCTTTGTCAAATCCGGGCAGGTAAGGCTGCTTGCGGTATTCGGGGAGCAGCGCGATCCCGAGTTTCCTGATGTCCCCACTGCAAAGGAGCTGGGCTATAATATCATCGTGGGTGCGTGGGGTGGCCTGGGTGTCCCGACGGGCACTCCAAATGACATACAGAACATACTCTGTAAGAAGTTCAGGAAGGCGTTCGAGGCCCCTGAATTCCATCTGAAATGTCAGAAACGCAGTGTGCAGCTTGCATGGCAGGGCCCTGAAGAATTTACGAAATATGCAAAAGAGCAGGATAGAATGTTCTGGAGAGTACTTGCCGGTCTTCCAATGGAGTAAAGGATCCACGCTTAGAGGACGTGGCCTTGATATGCCCCCTTGAAAGGGGCTTACTACTGCATGCATTCACAAGTGCCTATAAGTGAAATGTCTAAAATGAGCTAAAATGCCTAAAGTGCCTAAAATGTTTGAACCATAGAATGCCTAAAAATGGAAATGTCTGAAGTTAAAGGACACCATCCCTTTTAGATGCCTATTGAGCTGGCAAAAACACCCTTTTGTTTTTTCAAAACTGTAACGCCAAAGGCGTACCGCAATTCTATGCATTTTAGGCATTTCAAACTTTAGGCATTTTTATTCACCACCAAACAGGGCAGAGCCAATGCCTCTGACGATGCCCACAGGACGTGGTTTTACATGATAAAATGAAATGGGGCCATTGTATGAGAAATCCTCGAGATGTGATAATCGGGCTGGTGCTGATCTGTTTTTGTGTGCTTGTATATGTGATGTCCTTTCCTTTGCCCGATCAGGTCACAGGGGGCGGTCTGGCCCCTGCATCGTTTCCGCGGGCTCTTGCCTTCCTCATCATTGTCTTGAGCATCCTACTCATCATTCAGGGACTTGTGAAATTCCCCGAAGCAGGGCAGGGTTCCCTGTTTGGGCCGTTCTTCGGGCAGATGGCCGCGTTTTTTTTGATGATCGTCATCTATACATTCCTGATGCCTGAGATCGGATACGTCGTTTCAACACTGGTCTTTCTGTCGGTCTCGTTTGTCCTGATTATGCCTGATCGGTCTCTAAGGAACATAATGACCGGTGTTGCATTCACTATCTCTGCATGTGTGTTAGTGTATGTCATCTTCGGTATTTTTCTCAGTGTGCCGCTGATTGAAGGGCCTGTTGATGAATCCCTGCGCAACTGCTTTTATGCAGTTGCAGGAGGCGGGTGATGGCAGATCTTGGCGCTGCATTTCAGATTCTTTTGTCCGTCAATGTGCTGATGTTCATGTTGACGGGAATCCTTGCCGGAATATTGGCCGGAGCCCTGCCCGGTCTTACTGCGACCATGTCCATTGCCCTCCTGGTTCCGTTTACGTACAGGATTGACCCCCCGATTGCAGGGCTTATGGTGCTTTTAGGTGTGTATGTTGGTGCTATGCACGGCGGGGCCATAAGTGCAATACTCATTCGTACGCCCGGTACGCCGGCCGCTGCTGCTACGTGTTTCGACGGATACCCGCTTACCATGAAAGGACAGGCCTCGCTTGCCCTCAACGTATCAGCCATTGCATCAACCACAGGCGGTGTGTTCAGCACCATCGTGTTATGGTGTGTGGCCATGCCCATTGCCTCATTTGCCCTCAAGTTCGGCCCTTTTGAGATGTTTTGTCTTGCAGTTTTCGGCCTGAGTATTATTTCAAGCGTGTCCGAAGGATCGGTTATCAAGGGCTTCATCATGGGGGCGCTGGGCATGCTGTTTGCTACGGTCGGCCGGAGCCCTATATTTGATATAGATCGAATAAATTTCGGTATAACAGGCCTGCCTGAATCCGGTCTCAGGTATATCCCGCTTATGATCGGGATCTTTGCAATAACCGAAGCCCTTTCCCAGATCGAAGGCAAGACCGTTATGGCGCAGGGTGTCAAAAAGCTTAAAAACGTTTTCCCTGACATAAGGCAGTTGAAACAGATCTTGCCCGCGCTGGGCATTTCCAGTATTATTGGAACCATCGTTGGGTCTATACCCGGCGCTGGTGGTGATATTGCTGGTTTTGTCTCTTATGACCAGGCCAAAAAGATTTCGAGAAGGCCTGAGGAGTTTGGGAAGGGATCTCTTGAAGGTGTTGCTGCGGCTGAATGTGCCAACAATGCGGTCACGGGTGGCGCCATGATACCGATGCTGACGCTTGGCATCCCGGGTGATTCTGTGACCGCAATACTCCTCGGTGCGATGATTATCCTCGGACTGAGGCCTGGCCCTGCTCTTTTTCAGGAAACTGATCCCCAACTGTCCCGCCTGGTGGGGGGGTTGTTTCTCGGTCTGTTCGCAGCCAATGTCTTGGTGCTGCCGTTACGTCTCCTCTGCGCGCCGCTTTTTTCACGCGTGATTACCATCTCCAAACATTTTTTGTGGCCCCTCGTAGTGGTGTTCTGTGTCGTAGGGTCATACTCAATGACGAGCACCATGATGGGTGTTTATATCATGTTGGTTTTCGGCATTTTTGGTTATATAATGAAAAAATTTGGGTTTCCACCAGGGCCTTTGATTCTTGGGGTGATTCTTGGACCCATAGCGGAATCAAATTTGCACAGGGCCTTGCGGATCTGTAAGGGCGATGTTGGGGAACTTTTTTCACCCCTGGCCGCAATTCTTTTAAGCATGGCTGTTTTTTCCATTATCTTCCCTGTGATACAGGAAGCAGTTAAGAAAAGGAGCCACCGAAATGACGTTAAAAATTAAAGAGAGGGCCAAACAGATCTTTGAGATATTAGATCCCCTCTATACCCGGGATAAGACCGCACTCAGACACCGGTCCCCTTTTCAGCTGTTGATTTCAACGATCCTGTCGGCCCAGTGTACAGATAGGCAGGTCAATAAGGTAACCAGGACCCTGTTCAAGAAGTACAGAAAGCCCGAGGATTATGTGGCTGTCCCGATCAGTGATCTGGAAGAAGACATAAGATCCACGGGGTTTTTCAGGAACAAAACAAAATCCATAAAAGGGTGTTGCGAGGGATTGATAGGGCTTTATGCTGGCGAGGTTCCGTCCACAATGGATGAACTTCTCAAACTGCCCGGGGTCGGGCGAAAGACGGCGAACTGCGTCCTGGGTGCTGCCTTTGGTGTGCCAGGCGTTGTGGTGGATACCCATGTGAAGAGACTGTGTCTCAGATTGGGCCTCACGGAAAACAAGAATCCGGACAAGATTGAAAAAGATGTTCAAGACCTCCTTCCAGAAGATAGATGGCGTCGTTTTTCCGATCTCCTTATATATCACGGAAGGGAGGTCTGTACTGCAAGAAAGCCGGATTACAGCAGGTGTGTCATTTCTGGCCTGTGCCCGCTGAACGAAAATGGCTGATCCCCGACCCGGTCAAGCCGGTATCTTGAATTTGGATTACGGAATATAGAATTGAAAACAATCCCATCCGCGAGATTACTGTGCCCACAATTTCATGATATCTTGCAACGTCATCAACGCCATCAACGCCAACTTGTATCATTTTACCAAATCTGAAAGGCCTCTGGTTGATTTCAAACGCACTCAATATAAATTCGGAGTAACCGTTCACGGTTGTCGGTTCACAGTTTTTCCAATAAACTATGCAAGGATTGGCTTTGCTCATCGTTGCAGTCCCTTTCCCTTGCTCTCAACCCTGGTTGTCATAAGAGCAGGATTAGGATTAAGGGAACTTCCAAAAAATAATCTGCGCATCCTGCTTGCCCTTTTGCCCGTCTGCTACGTTGTGACAACAGGTACATAGCTCGCTATGCACCTGCTATCACGCCTTGAATACGAACA
>Ga0075124_10001642_pt1 | contig 10430 bp, 9 predicted proteins | sample AntAceMetag02UKS_FD_69809 | JGI IMG/M metagenome (GOLD analysis project Ga0075124, IMG submission 69809) | Saline lake microbial communities from Ace Lake, Antarctica - Antarctic Ace Lake Metagenome 02UKS | ecosystem: Environmental > Aquatic > Non-marine Saline and Alkaline > Saline | place... | reverse complement strand
ATGACATTCGAAAGACCATTAAGCGTAGAAGAAATATGTAACAAACTTAGACCCGTCTTCGGAAAGAAAGTAGACGAAATGTATTTCCAGTATGCCGTAGCCGACGGCCGAGAGGAACGAGAAGAAATCGAACACATCCTAAACGCACTCTACCAAAAACATCTAAACCAGTTACTAGACAAAGGAGTCTTGCTAGAACCCCCAAGAAAAGAACAAATCGATGGAGAATACAGCCTAGCAACAATCAGTTACGCAGGCAGAAAACTCTCCGACTTCAAACTCCGAGAACAAGACTGGCAAAGGCACGTCTGCATCACAGGAATGTCCGGTTCAGGTAAAACAACCTTCGCCTTCAAAATAATCGAAGCCCTAAACAAACAAAAGAAACCGTTCCTAGTTTTCGATTGGAAGAAATCCTTCAGACCCCTATCCGCAGAAGATAACCAAATTATGACATTTACCGTCGGTGACGAAAAAGTAAGCAACCTGTTCAAAACAAATATAAACCAACCCCCAAAAGGCGTAGCTCCAAAAGAATGGATAAACGTCCTAACAGATTTACTAACAGAAAGTTTCTGCGCATCCTTCGGTGTCCATAAAGTAATCCTAGAAACCCTAGACCAATCCTTCAAAGAATGGGGAATCTACAACGGCTCAGAAAATTACCCAACATGGAACCACATCAAATGGAGACTAGAAGAAAAATTAAACAAAATCCAAGGACGAGAAGCCGGCTGGCTAGAATCCGCCCTAAGAATTGCAACAGTTATGACATTCGGAGAATTCGGAAAAACAGTAAACTACAAAGGCGACAACTCAATCTCAGTCGAAGAACTATTAGACAAAAAAGTAGTCATGGAACTGAACTCCCTAGGTAGCGTAGAAAAAACCTTCTTCTGCGAATTTATCCTAACATATATCTACAAATTAAAGAAAGCCAGACAAAATCAACCAAGCCGAGGTTTCGATCACGCAATTATAGTCGACGAAGCACATAATATCTTCTTAAAAAAACCAACAAACTTTACAAACGAATCAACAACCGACATGATTTACCGAGAAATGCGAGAGTACGGAACAAGTCTTATCTGTCTTGACCAACATATATCAAAAATTTCTGATACAGTTAAAGGAAACTCAGCTTGTCATATAGCATTCCAGCAACAGTTACCACAAGACATCCAAGACATCAGCGACATCATGCAACTGAGAGAAAAAAGACACTACTTCTCACAGTTAGCAGTAGGAAGCGCAATCGTAAAACTCGCAGAACGGTATACCTTACCATTTTTGATAGAAGTCCCATACGTAGAAATGCGAGAAAAATATGTAACAGACGAAGACATCAAATCACGAATGCAAGCAATGATGTTAAACAAAAGTTACGAAGATCAAGTAGACCCAGAATTCAACAAAGCAATCGAAGAACCAGAAACCGCAGAACCAAAAATAATTGAACAAGCCCCGGCATCTTCAATGCCTACCATCGCGACAGAGTCGCTACCATCGGCTTCAAAGGAGCCTACCATCGACGCAACGCATCTACCATCGGAGACGAAGTCTCCAACACTAAACGATGTCCAAAACATAATCTACGAATATATAACCGCACACGTCGACGCTGGAGTCCCATTAGAACAAATCGAAAAAACACTAGAAAAATCAAAAACACAAGGAAACTACACAAGCTCAGATATAATTATAGCCGTAAACAAAGTCTTTGAAAATCAGTTAACAGTAACGTTTAAAAAGAAAGATGTCACTGGGGAGTGTATACAAACAGAAGAACTAAGAACCAAGAACCAAGAACCAAAAACCTCTGATTCAAAGAATCAGGCCGAGCAAGTCTTCGTAGAATTCTTGCAAGAAAATCCAAACCATACTCTAAGCACAACTGAAGTATACCGACAAATCGGACTCTCAGCAAGAAAAGGAACGAACACAAAAAAGACCTTAGAAGAAAAAGGATTAATCAAAATTAAAGAAATAAAGAACGACAAAGGCTGGAAAAAAATTATCCGGCTAGCATAACAAGTAAGACAGCTTACTTGTTTTCACTATTATATTCACAAACAAACACAAAAACCACACACAACGACGACCAAAAGTAACACCCATAAACACCCCGATAACCACTTTACCCCAAAAGTAAAGTTTAAGTTATCAAGTAAAACGTGTGGTTAAAGGAAAATCTCCTTGTTAGGTTGAAAAACCCGACGAAATACCCTCAGAAAAGAGAAATCTTTTCTGAAAACTTCTAGCGCAAGCTATAACCCAAAACATTCCAGGACGGAATACCTTGGTTTACGACATAATTTCATGCTATGTAGTGTGGAATACCTCAAAATCATCCTATTATTGGATGAAGGAGAAAGATGATGAAACGAATCAGTTGGCTTATCGTTGCGACAATCTTGACGGTTTTGGGATCGTTGTGTATGCTTACCTCGATTTTTGTATCCCAAGCAAGGCTTTACTTACCGTTCTTTTTAGGAGGTATTTTTCTTCTTGTATTTGGCTGGATTATTCGGGGATTTAACAGTAAAAAGCCCACCCCTCCGGCCGAATAATCAACTTTTAATACTGAGAGGAAGTAGCGGTAAAACCCCCACTCTTTTTCAAGGGAGTTTAATGTGGCCATAATACGTGAGTATTATGACGGTCCCAAGCCCGTAAAACACAGAGGGTTTTGTTGTAACAATACCTGCTATGCAGGAGATTAGACTCACCAACCCCAAACGCTCCTGATTCCTTAGCCGTGGCGGCTGGAAAAAGGAATTGATCGCAAGCCGTGTGCATCTCCCAGCTTGTTGATCCGATGTGCCCCGGCGCTGCCCACATCGTAGGAGCTATTTTACCCTCCATAGAGATGGGAATTCTAGACACAACGGAGCCGACCCCCTCCAACTAGAATGTGCTTCTTTCACGAGCATCTACGCCCCTCCCCGTAGCGTAGTCCCATCTCTTCTCTTTTTACATAATGCCGCACTTGGAACCGAACTCTAACAAAACAAGCAAAACTTAAAAAAATGAAAGGAGTCACAAACTCGCACAACAGCAATAAGTTTCGGAGGTTCGGAGGTAAGTCCTGCCAATGGGGTTAGGACTAACGCAGACCCTATAATGGAGACTCACCATGAAACGCACGACCCTTTTGACCGCACTCGCAATAGTCAGCGCCATAATCATTGTAACCAACTCGACGACAGCATTCGGCGCAAGTATGTCCAGTTTGATCGACTACTACCCGTCGGTCACGCTCTTGCCAAATACCGACGGCAACAGCACCAGCGGCGGCTCAGGCGGCGGCACGAGCAGTCCGGTAGGCCTCACAAGCAACTTCAGCGTCAGTTCTGGAGCGTATCTCCCAGACAAGGGCGTGAGCTGGAACACCTACTTCAGCAACAGAGAAGAATCGGCCAATGCCTATTTCTCCACGACGGTCTTCAACGACGGAAAAAGTGGACGATATTTCGTCCCGACAGATTCCTACTCTAGCATCTCCCAGGCGTATTCCTACAAGGGAAGCGACCCCGGACTACGGGAATTCTCCACCCAGACGACTTATCTCATCGTGGACGCAGCCCCTACGGCAGAAGAGTTTGAATACGTCACCGTCGACCAGGAATACGACGCTGACGGGTTCAGAATCTCGATGAGAGGAACCATCCGCAACGGCTACGACTACATCTGGCCAGAGCGAAATGAAGACGGAAGTTACGATGAACCCACGCAAATCGTCACCGCGGACATTGAGACATGGACTTCAATCTACATCGACTCGCCATCGGCCGAAATCTACGGCATCTCTTGCGACGTCGACGAAAGAAGTTACTCGTGGGAAAACGAGGAATACTTAGTCATCTCCATGAACGGCACTTTCCACACGCCCGAACCGGCAACCCTCGCCCTCCTCGCTATCGGCGGCCTGACAATCCTTCGGCGACGCCGACAACGACAATAAAAAAGCTTTCCGCTAAAGGAGTAGCGCTATGGCAAAAGAGGAACGGAAAAGAAAGAGAGGACTTCGAGACCAGAGACGGAAAGAAGCACTTTCGATGGCGGCTGGAACAGGTCAAGAAGGGGACATGAAAGGACCTCCCCCTAAAGGACCGCCAAGGTTCACTCCCCAATACGGATTCAGGCAGTAGCATAACTCTACATAAGAAAAGGAGAGAAAGCTGCAAAACAACACAGGCTTAACCGCTGTATCTTACAGTGTTGTCCGTTTCGTAACAAGGGATACTACGTCTCATCTCACAACGGAGTCTATCATGAAGCTCTACGTACTAGTCGGCACCCAGAAAGTCGTCGGCATATCTACTCAAAAAAGACATGTCAACGCATTCCTCGGGGGGCTGGGCACAGAAGAAGCGGGTGGAATTATCCCCCTCGAGCTTGAATACAAAAAGAGAGGGCCCATCACAGCCACCTTCATCGGCCCCGAAATTCCGGAAGGATGGGAGATCGCAATGAGGCTAGCAAAAAGGCTAGCAAAGGGATACCTCCAGGAAAAAGAGCCTCTCGAAAGCCTGGGCGTTCCCATCCTGACGGGTGACAACTTAGACGCTATCGAGAGACACTTCATGTGCGTCGTAACCCCGCAGCCCGCCCCCACTAGCTAGGGCGTTCCAACAAGAAAGGAAATGCAATCGGCTAGCATTCGGATGAAGTAAACATGACCTCCAAAAGTGCCGTAGGTTCAAATCCTACAGGAGGTCTTACAAACCAACGGATAGGTTTGTTGCAGCAACGGTGACCAACACAATCAAACTGGGAACAGAAGGAGCTTGTTATGTTAAAAAAGCCTTTAAAAAACCGGCTCGTACGCATCGTGATAATTGCCCTTACCCTCATTGTATTAGGAGTGATTGCCATGTCGTACATCAACACAGAGAGGGTCCTTACCACGGGAGTCATTTTCGGAATTCTCATGATTCTGCAACTCGCCCTCATCTTCAAAGACTTGCAAGGAAGTAAAAACAAAAGCGTTATCCTGGGATTAATTCTCATGATGATTTATACAAGCTTCTTCATCATACTCACCGATATGGGGAAAAAGATGTACGCCCACGACAATCTGGTAAAGTCCAGGCAAAAGATTCACCTGTCGCAGCAAGTCTCCCCACCAGCAACAGCACCCTCAACAAACACTCCGAAGTAAACCCTCACAGCCAATGGCCCGAGCCCGGTTTCCATCCTCCTTTCCCGGACACTGTGAAGCGAGCACACAGATCGGGCCATTGGTTATTTTTAACGCCACCGCCACGAAAGTGACGAACGACTGGAGTGGCGTGATGTCTGTCCGGAATCCTGACTGGAAAGAATCCCCGCTTTCCATGAACCGAGTAGGCACAGTGTGAATTCCGCGCGCACTGCCGGACGGACATTATATTTCCAAACCGTACCAGTAGCTCAGTAGGTTAGAGCGTCGCTGTTTTCAAAGCGAAGGTCAAAGGTTCAAATCCTTTCTGGTGACTTGTTTCTCTGGGAACTTTTTTAGGAGACAGTTAAATTATGTCTCAGATAATTTACACTGAGTTAGTTCATTTGTCTCGGTGGTGTTTCTGGATCGGTGCAGCCTTTACTATTCTCTTTATGTAAGGAGATGGTAAACATAGCAATGCCGTGTTGTTCTCTGATGTGCACGGACGCAACTAAGTGAACGGATTCTTCCTCACTGGGAACGGCTGGACACCTTCCCGAAGGTTTCTCATTGGAGAAGACTCATGCTCAAGAAAATGCTCATAGCTGTAATGCTCACATTCGTAGTTTTCTGCGGAGGCTGTGTCGCCGTCCGAGGTGTCGCTTACACTTCATCGCTGACCATCGACGAGATTGGCCCGAACTACGGCAATCTCCAGCTCAAGGGAAAGGACGGAGCCACAATCACTACAGAAAGCAGAAGTGGAAACGAGTACCCCTCTTCCGCGAACACGCTCACAAGTGATCACAGCGGAGGACGCGCCGCCGTTGAACTCAACAAACGAGCACAAACCGCTCTCGAGAATTAGGAGGAAGTCATGAAATATAAAAAAATCCTCAAGGGAGCAATGTGGGTCTTCGTCATACCCGCTCTACTCCTAACCAACGAGGATGCACAAAACTCACGCAACATGTTCATCGCTCTTTCATGGGCAATGTTCGTACTCGTTGGGACGGAGTATTGGCTAAGAGAATGGTCCGTAATAAAAAACACGGCAAGACTCCTAGCCATTCCATTGCTCTACCACTTCGCCCTGCTCGTCTCAATATCTGTCGGAGATGCAATCAGCGCATGGCTTAACTCCGACGGCATGAACAACGCGGTATACGTGGTTCAAAGAAGCATCGAAGAAGCCATTAAACTTCCAGCCGCCATCTCAAACATCATCGAGACGGGCGACGCCAGGCAGTTCAACGGCCGATTCACCTGGGCATTCCTACTCCTTGGAGCAATGACGACACTTTCCCTCCTGCTCCTTGTAGTGTCTATCGCCAAAGCAACACCAAAAAGAATTAAAGCCATGGCGAAAAGACAGCCTGAGATGGAGCAGTAAACAGCACCAACACGCCCGACACTTAGGGCAGAGAACTCAGGGTTCAAGGTTCGATTCCTTGGGTCCTCTTTGCTGTGGATTAACAAAGCCTGGTGGCTTTATCCACAACGACCACATCTACGGAAGGAAAACACATCATGAAACAGATCAGAAAGGTCATTAGCCAAATGCGTGAAATCTCGTGGTGGCTACCCTTCATAGCAGGAATGGCTTTCGCAGTAATAATTGGAGTCATCCTTGGCTCCATCGGAGTTCCCTTCCCCTTCTAGGGAAACAATGCGAACAACAAGCAGAAACACAATCCAATCTTCCCCACAAGGAAAGGACGCCTTATGCTCGTTCTGAGTAGGCAACGCAATGAGACCATCATGATTGGAGACGACATTGAAATAACTGTCGTTGACATTCGTGGAGGAAAGGTAAGGCTTGGGATTAATGCACCCCCTCATGTTCCTGTTCACAGAAGAGAGGTGTATGAGGCGATGAAGAGGGAGAATAAAGTAGCTGAAGGATCGACAAAAGTTGATTCTCTTGCTAATCGCAAGCGCAATCCCAAACCCAAGAAGTAGAAGTTCAACCCCAAGGAAAGGAAACACGCTTATCGAATAAAAAACCGAACATCTGAGCATCAGTTGTTGACAAAGGTACAGGGTTCAAAGAGAATGCTACGGCTGGAATCTTTAGCCCTGCACCTTCTTGTTCTTATGGACCTCAACTCAAATCAAGGATGAAGATGATAGAACATCGATTAATTAGTCACGGAGTAGTCGGAGTTGTAAGAAGGGTTATCGGATGTAAAAGCTATGGCTTTATCCACATACCCTTTGATTGTCGGGGATTTGAAGAAGATGTCTTCTTCAAACTGTCTTGGTTCGAAGACCGTCTTCCCCGTCTTCCCATTGCTAAAGGAGATGTAGTACAGTTTGACCTCTTCGTCATAGGAAAAAAGACAGAGGCGCGAAACATCTCTTTACTGCCAAAGAACGAAGAAGTCGATATCGCGATAACTGCTTAGTCGTTAGGTTAGAGAAAAACTAATTACACCCTTTCGGGAACTTAGTTTTTTTTTGGCCCCAACCTATATACTACAATATATATATCTAAATATATACTTTAGAGTATATATTTAGAGCTAACTCAAGGGAGGGTGAAGCTTCAGGAAAATGTTAGTTCCCTAAGCAATATACTATATCAAAACATATACTTTACACAATATATTAAACCTTTTTTATTTCAAAAAAATTTATTCAAACCCATATACTACAATATACTATATCAAAACATATACTTTACAACCTATACATAACATCATACAGGCATAAATGGGCAGCCGCCCAAAACAAACACAAAACCTAAGCCTTATAGGTATCAACAAGATGAACCCTAAAACCTAATTTGGGATTCTTTCTCCTTAATGCTCCAACAGCATACTTAAAATCAACATCTCTCTCAACAAGAATAGCGTCCCTCCCCCTACTCGCTTCAGCCATAGCAGCAGCCAAAACATCAACATCAGTATCCGAAACCTTCCAATGACGCTCAGATTCTCCAACCAAATTCCTCCTATTTAACGCCTTTCCACTAGAAAAAATATCCCTCATCAATTTCTTAACAGCAGCGATATAAGGAGCCGCCTCACGCCTAGAGCTAGGAGCCTCCTTCTCACCAAGAATAATAGGAATAATTTCATGATGATAAAAGGCCTTCCTACTAGTTTCAAGACACTCTCTAGCCTCGCCCAAAAATAATTTATAATTATCAAAAGGAGGAACACTTCTCTTTAAGACAGGGTCTCTTAAATCAGCAACAGGCCCCCTAAGCTCTCTAAGAACCGACCCAGGAATAACTGCCCCGCCATACTTCTCACTCAAGCCATCCATTAAAACACAAATACCTCTCTTTGTATAAACCCCCAACGCAGAAGTGTCAGCGACAACAACCTTATCTCCATGGGGTCCAACATTATCGACACGCTCCATTAGCTCACCAGGAGAAATAGCACTAGAATCAGCCACCTGCTCCAAAGTTCCAGAAGCAAAAAGCATCACAATCCCAGCAAGAAAAAAAGCAACCGCAACCAAATTCAAAAAACCATATAATCCTACGCCAACAACCGCCCCGGTAAAACTAACATTAGTCAAAGAAATTAAAATACTCAACACAATAAAACAAACACCAATTCCTCTGACTCTCATCCAAACCGAAAGACCTTCTTCTATAAATATCTATCCCCACAACCCATCATACAATACTCAACATTTAAATATAATAAAAGTTAGTAACAAACATGGGTGATAAATATATTGCATGGCTCTCTGACCTCTTCAAAAAAGATTTACAACTCGCAGGAGGCAAAGGCGCAAACCTCGGCGAAATGTTCAACGCAAAATTCCCCGTCCCCCAAGCATTCGTCGTAACAACAAACGCATTCTACTTATTCCTCAAAGAAACAAAACTCGAACAACAAATAAAAGACATCATGCACACAATCGATGTTGACAACACCGAAAAACTAACCGAAAGAACAAAAGAAATCCGAGAACTAATAATCAACGCAAAAATGCCAGAAATCTTAGAGAAAGAAATCCTCGAAGCATACGACCATTTCAACGTCGACCTAGCGGGAATGGAAGGCTCGCCCGGAGCACTAGCAATCCTAAAATCAGCACGAGAACCAATCTTCGTTTCAGTAAGATCATCAGCAACAGCAGAAGACCAGGCCGGAGCATCCTTCGCAGGCCAACAAGATTCATTCATAAACGTAAAAGGAAACCGCGAACTAATTGAAAAAATAAAACAATGCTTCGCCTCAATTTTCACCGCACGCTCCTTCTACTATCGAAAGAAAAAAGGCTACGAAGGACTAGTCGGCATCGCAGCAATCGTCCAAAAAATGGTAAACTCAGACAAATCCGGAGTAATGTTTTCAAGACACCCCGTAAAAAATAACGAAGAAATATTAATCGAGGCAGTATTCGGACAAGGCGAAGGAATCGTCTCAGGAAAAATAAAACCCGACCAATACTCCACATCGCGAAAACTTGAAATCATAGACGAAAAAGTCTCCGATAAAAAATTAGCAATCATAAGAACATCCGGAGGGCAAACCAAAACAGTCCAACTAACCCCAGAGAAATCAACCGAGAGAGTCCTAAAAACCTACGAAATAAAACAACTCGCAGAATACGCAATCAAACTCGAAGAACATTACGACAAACCACAAGACATAGAATTCGCAATAGAAAACGAAAACACATACATCTTACAAACGAGACCGATTACAACTCTAAAAAAACCAACAGGCGAAAAACAAGCAGAAATAGACGGACAACTTTTAACAGAAGGAATGGCAGCCTCACCAGGAGTAGCATCAGGAATCGTAAAAATAATTTATTCAATGGATGACCTTGGGAAAATAAAAAAAGGGGACATCCTCGTAACAACAATGACAAATCCCGACATGGTCGTAACAATGCAAAAAGCCGCAGCAATCCTAACATCCGAAGGCGGAGTAACCGCACACGCCGCAATCGTCTCACGAGAAATGGGAATCCCCGCAATCGTCGGAGCACAAAACGCACTAGACGTTTTAAAAGACGGTGACGAAATAACAGTCGACGGATTCCACGGAAAAGTCTTCGCAGGAAAAGCCGAAAACAAATCAGTAGAAATATTACCAGTAGTTGAAACAGAAACAAAAATCAAAGTCCTAGTCGACCTCCCACAATTCGCAGAACGAGCAGCAAAAACAGAAGCAGACGGAATCGGATTAGTAAGATTAGAAGGTTTAATAGCAACCGCCGGGAAACACCCATTAGCTTACAAAAAAGAAGGAAAATTAAATGAATACAAAGAAATGCTAAAAGAAGGATTAGGAAAAATCGCAGAAAC
>Ga0075124_10001640_pt1 | contig 10434 bp, 11 predicted proteins | sample AntAceMetag02UKS_FD_69809 | JGI IMG/M metagenome (GOLD analysis project Ga0075124, IMG submission 69809) | Saline lake microbial communities from Ace Lake, Antarctica - Antarctic Ace Lake Metagenome 02UKS | ecosystem: Environmental > Aquatic > Non-marine Saline and Alkaline > Saline | place... | reverse complement strand
GTTGCGGCTTTCCAATAGGGATCTTTAAAATCTGTGTGGAATTCTTTTTCACTTTTTGCCCATTGGCTATATTGTGCATCAGCAGTTATGGTAAGTTTCTCCATAGGTTTGACTGCAACACCAAACGCTGCCCAAAGAGGCCAGGCAACATCACGATCGAAATCACTTGTCTCAGGATAACCCATGAGGGGCATAAGACCATTTTCAGCCTCCCCGCTCATTGTGACCTTGATCTCTGTTCGCACACTTGCACCGAATTGGATATTATCTGATAATTTGCAGAGCAATCCACCTGAAACACCAAAACCTGTACCTGTTGAAGATTCGGAATATTGGTATGACAGATAAGAAGTGTCTGGGGGTGTGACTGAGGTGTCGATGTCTGTATAATTAGAAGGTCTATCCATATCAAACATGCCATAGAAGATATTACCTGTTACACCAATAGAAAACATATCATTGATTTTGTATGCAATTGTAGGTGCAATGTCAATTACAGCGATCTTAGACTTCCATTCAAGAGAATAGCCATTTGATAACATAGTTAGATCATCACCATTATATTCAGCGCCGAGACCAGCTGGAACATAGATGCCCAGACCAAAAGCAAGATTACCCATACTGTAATTTGCAAAGAGATTTGGGCTTGCATAATGATTTGTCTTAGTTTTTGCATCAATACCATAAGGGGCAAACTTGTAGGTGCCGAAGGGAATAATATCGGTACCGAAAGCATAGAGTGAGGAATTCTGACCAGCTAAACCTGCAGGATTCCAGTAGATTGCAGTGGGGTCATCCGCAAGACCCACCATTGCTCCACCCATTCCCAAAGCTCTCGGGCCTATACTATTTAAGCTGAGACCATTTGCAAAGAGTGAAGATACTGCGAAGATAGAGATTAGAAAGAGAACTAATAGTCCTTTTTTCATACCTACTCCTTTCAATTATTTTTGATTAGGTTATTTGAAACCAAAAAAAGCCAAAAAGTTTGTCAATAAATTTAGATTTATTATAATTTTTATTTTAACAAAAGTGAATTAATAAATTCATAAAAAAAATAAGAAATAAAAAAGGTACTAATATTTGACAAGCTGAAAGCAGTTTATTGCAACAAACAATTATGATGAAAAAGAATTCGCAAGGTAAATTTGTAAAAGAGTCTATTCAAGAAGCGGACACCATAGAAAAAGTAAAAGTTAAAGATTCTATGGTCGACGATGCAGGCGATTATAGAGAAACACCTGTGCATATTTATTATGAATGGTGTAAGAAATGTGGTATTTGCGTTGCTTTCTGTCCTACTGGAACATTGGGTAGGCGAGATGATGGTGCGCCTTATGTGAAGAATCCGGAGAAATGTATTCATTGTGAACGCTGTGATATGCTTTGTCCTGATTATGCAATAACCGGTGCTGCCAAGAGCGAAAGGAGAAAGAATGTCAACAGATAGGAAAGTAGGCAAGCCAATATTACTTCAGGGAAATGCCGCAGTCACACTTGGTGCGTTGGATGCTGGAGTACAGTTTTTTGGAGGGTATCCCATAACTCCTTCAACTGAAATTGCAGAAATACTTGCAAAAGAACTTCCCAAAAGAGGAGGCAAATTTATACAAATGGAAGACGAGATCGGAAGTATTGCTGCTGTACTTGGCGCAAGTATTGCGGGTCTCAAGTCAATGACTGCCACAAGCGGTCCCGGATTCTCACTTATGCAGGAAAACCTTGGTTTTGGTATGCAGACAGAGATTCCCTGCGTGATCGTCAATGTTCAGCGTGGAGGTCCAAGCACAGGACTGCCCACAAGCCCTGCTCAGGGTGATATTATGCAAGCACGTTGGGGAACTCACGGCGACCATCCGGTCATTGCTCTTTATCCCGATTCAATTCTCGAGTGCTATGAGCTGACGATAAGAGCATTTAACCTTTCTGAAAAATATCGAACACCGGTTATCCTTCTTATGGATGAAGTGCTTGCTCATATGAGGGAATCGGTCGTACTTCCCCCAAAAGATAAATTGAAGATAATTCACCGCATCAAACCGAATGTTCCGCCGGAATGGTATAAGCATTATATGAGAAATCCAAAGTATATATCTCCTGTTGCCAGCTTTGGTGAGGGCTATCGTTTTCATATAACAGGACTTACTCATGACGAAAGCGGTTTTCCAACCCAGGTTCCTGAAGAAGTGAATGACATGATGGATCGGTTATTGAGAAAGATCACTGACAATCTCGATGACATTATTCAGATCGAACCCTTCTATATGGATGATGCAGAAATAGCGATCTTTGCTGCTGGTGTTGTTGCACGTTCAGCAAAAGAAGCGATCATACAAGCCCGTAAAAAAGGCATAAAGGTCGGGCTTATCCGTCCTTTGACCATCTGGCCCTTCCCGGATCAGGACGTCGAGAATATGCTGGAGTCCACAAGGGCAGTTATCATAGCAGAAATGAACCAGGGACAGCTTATCAATGAAGTAAAGCGGGTCACGAAGTATGGTCAGCATTCGCGATTTTATAGAATTCAAAAGTACAATGGACTTGTCATTACACCTGATGAGATATTAAGAAAGATTGCGGAGGTCGCATGAAAAATATTCCGCAAAAAGTAATTCATAGATATTTACGTCATGATAAAAAATTTCCCCATGTATGGTGCGCAGGTTGTGGCAATGGCATAATTCTCGGAGATCTGCTTCGTGCAATTTACAATCTGGGATTGGAAAAGGATGACATTGCAATGGTATCCGGTATCGGATGCTCGAGCAGAATGCCTGTGTATGTGGATTTCAACACACTGCATACAACTCATGGAAGAGCAATTGCCTTTGCTACAGGAATTAAGATGGCAAAGCCAGAGCTAAAAGTGATCGTTATCACAGGCGATGGCGATGTGAGCGCTATTGGTGGAAACCACTTTATTCATGCAGCACGAAGGAACATCGATCTCACGATCATTATTGTAAATAATAACATCTACGGCATGACTGGAGGACAGTGCTCACCCACAACTCCCATTGGGAAATTTGCCACGACAGCACCCTATGGTTCTATCGAACCGAATTTCGATCTGTGCGAGCTGGCAAAATGTGCAGGGGCTTCTTTTGTGGCTCGTACAACGGCATTCCATACCACTGAAGCACGCCAGATATTTGAGAAAGCACTTCAAAAAAAAGGATGTTCTGTAGTTGAAGTGATATCTCAATGCCCTGTTTCCTACGGCAAGATGAACAATATGTCATCTGCAGTCAAAATGCTTGAACTTCAAAGAGATAATACTCTCCCGATCGCAGCATATGAAAAACTTCCTGAAGAAAAGAGAGCAGGAAAAATTGTACGTGGAATTCTTCACGATGTTGAAAAGCCGGAATTCATCGATCAATATCAGAAACTGGTGGATAGTTTGTCACTGCAAAAGCAGGATGAATCTAAAAAAGAAGACAAGTCATCGAAATCTGAAGAGAGTAAATCACAGGAGTAAATGTGAAAAAGGAAATTAGATTAAGCGGAAGTGGTGGACAGGGATTGATACTGGCAGGTATTATACTTTCCGAAGCAGCTGTCATGGATAGTAAAAAAGTTTTGCAATCCCAGAGTTATGGACCGGAATCACGCGGCGGTTCTAGCCGTTCGGATGTCATTATCAGCAATGAAACGATTTATTTTCCCCGTGCAGTCGATCTGGATATTTTACTTTCTCTTACACAGGAAGCTGCCGATAAATTTCTATGCAATCTCAAATCAAACGGATATCTTATCTATGATTCTTCTGTTATTAAAGTTAACCCGATTGACGGCGAAGCCATCGGAATTCCATTTGCTGAGATCGCTATAAAAAAATTCAAAACAGCAATTGTCACAAATATTATCTCACTGACCTTTCTGTGCAAAGTAACGGAAATCGTGACTATTCACTCACTTAAAAGTGCGATAAAGGCAAGAGTAAAAGAGAAATTCATTGATCTTAATATGAAAGCAGTAAGGCAGGGCATCAAACTTGCTGAAAAATATTTAAGCGAAAGAGGATAAAGGTCGGGCTATGATCGAAAAAATAAATCATATCGGAATCGCTGTTCCCAATCTGGATGAAGCGATAGAAACTTATAATAAACTTGGATTTACTATTCTTGGCAGAGAAATTGTTGCATCCCAGAAAGTGGAGGTGGCGATGATACAAATTGGGGAGAGTCACATTGAACTTCTTCAACCTACTGCTGAGGATAGTCCAATCGCAAAATTCCTCGAGAAAAAAGGACCTGGAATTCACCATTTTGCAGTAAGCGTTGATGATATAGATACAGCATTACAGGAGTATGAACAAAAGGGAATTCGTATGATAGATACCGTTCCCCGCAATGGTGCACACGGCACAAAAATTGCTTTTGTTCATCCCAAGTCAACCAATGGAGTTTTGCTCGAACTCTGTATGGAAGCGTAAGAGCGAGGAGATACATGGACAGAGAAAAACGTTTGGCACAGTTAAAAGCAGGTCGTGCAGAAGCTCACCTTGGTGGAGGAGAGAAGAGAATAATCGCTCAGCATAAAAAAGGGAAACTTACTGCGCGCGAAAGAATAAAATTATTGGTCGACCCGGACAGTTTTGAAGAATTCGATATGTTCGTTACTCATCGCTGCACGGATTTTGATATGCAGGATCAGAAATTCCTCAGCGACGGCATAGTCACCGGATGCGGAACCATTGATGGACGTCTTGTGTACGTGTATGCTCAGGATTTCACGATTTTTGGTGGCTCGCTTTCCAAAACCGTTTCCGAGAAGATCTGTAAGATCATGGATATGGCAATGAAGATGGGTGCTCCTCTTATCGGACTGAATGATTCCGGTGGCGCTCGTATTCAGGAAGGTGTCGATTCTCTTGCAGGATACGCAGATATTTTTTATAGGAATGTGATGGCTTCCGGTGTTGTTCCCCAGATATCTGCAATCGTTGGTCCCTGTGCAGGTGGTGCTGTGTATTCGCCTGCGATCACAGATTTTATCATAATGAATAAAAAGAACAGCTACATGTTCGTGACCGGTCCCAAGGTCGTAAAAACAGTTACACATGAAGACGTGACCACCGAAATGCTTGGCGGCGCAATGGTACATGCTCAGAAGAGTGGTGTATCGCAGTTCATTACAGAAACAGAAGAGGAAACCTACTCTCTGATACGAAATCTCATGCAGTATATTCCCAATAACAATCTTGAAGAACCCCCTGTTGTCGCCTGTGCTGATCCTATTGACAGAGTTTGTGAAAATCTTAATACAATTGTTCCCGACAACCCCTCAAAACCTTATGATGTTGTTGAGATCATCAAGAGTATTGTTGATAATGGAAAGTTCCTGGAAGTAGCACGATATTTCGCTCCTAATATTGTTGTCGGTTTTGCACACCTGAATGGTCATTCCATTGGTATTGTGGCAAATCAGCCGGAATATCTCGCAGGATGTCTGGACATCAATGCCTCAAAGAAGGGTGCTCGTTTTGTCCGTTTCTGCGATGCTTTCAATATACCACTTCTCTTTCTTGAAGATGTGCCGGGATTCCTTCCGGGAGTCAGCCAGGAGCATGGTGGCATCATCAAAGAGGGTGCAAAAATTCTCTATGCAATTGCAGAAGCTACTGTGCCGAGGATCACAGTGATCATACGAAAAGCTTATGGTGGTGCCTATTGCGTTTATAACAGCAGACATGTGGGTGCAGACCTCGTGTATGCGTGGCCCTCAGCAGAGATCGCAGTAATGGGACCCAAAGGAGCCGTTGAGATCATCTTCCGTAAAGAAGCAGAAAAAGCAGAAAATCCCGAAGAATATCTCAAGGATATTGAAGATGAGTACAGGAAGATGTTTGCAACACCATATCAGGCAGCTTCTAAGGGATATATTGATGATATCTTTGAACCGTCTGAAACACGCAGAAGACTCATCCGGGCAATGGAAATGATAGCTTCCAAGAAGGATTATAATCCTCCAAGAAAACACGGGAATATTCCTTTGTAATGAAATCAAAGATCTTACGAATCCTGTTTCTTGTTCTGGCTCTTGTTTTGATCTCTTCTGCATGCTTCGCAGAGGTTTCAGAAGCCGGGGACGAGGATGTTGCTTCAAAATCAACAGTAGGCAATATTGTATTCGCAGGTATGGTCATCGTGTTCGCCAGTCTTGTATTGGTTGCGCTGATCATAGACCTTCTAAAGCATCTGCAAAAGAAAGATAAGAGACAGTCCAAAACCGAGAAAGAATTTAATCTCAAAAAGAAGATCGTTTCAATCTCACAAATACGGCCAAGGGCACCAGTTCTCCCACTGAATCAGAAAATGCTCACCGCAGTTATCATGACAATATTTCTCCATGAAAATGAAGTAGAGAACCACAGCAAAATGCTGCTCACAATGAAGAGAGCAAAGATAAGCCCGTGGCAGCAGTCATCAAAACTTCAGATGCCGAATGCAAGTTTTGGTAATAGACCAATAATACAAAGAAGCACACCAATCATAAAAGATTAAATATTGGATACTTATGAAAACATATAAAATGGAAGTTAATGGCGAAAAGTTTGAAGGACGCGTCATAGAATATGATGGGATCAACGCAAAAGTTGAGATCAACGGTATTGCATATAGGGTGAAAATGGAACCGGAATTCGGAAAGAGTAACGAAGTCCTTGAGCGACCAAAAAAAGTACTTACTCTGCAACCTTCGTTGAGCGGAAAGAGCGTAGATTCTATGCTCAGTCCGGGCAATGTCAAAGCTCCACTTCCTGGTGTTATTTTGGATGTGAAGGTCAAAGAGGGCGATGAAGTGAATGAAGGTGATCTGCTTGTCATACTGGAAGCCATGAAGATGGAGTCTGAGATTACCGCATCGGTTAAAGGCAAGGTGAAGAAGGTTAATGTAAAGGTAGGCGAATCGGTTCTTGAAGATCAGTTATTAGTTGAAATTGAGGAAAGCAAAGATGAATGAAATTCTTAGCTTTTTGAGTACTACTGCTTTTGCTCACCTCCACTACACCAATCTTATCATGATCGTTGTTGGGCTGATCTTCATCACTCTGGGTATCGTAAAGCGTTATGAACCCTTGCTTCTCGTTCCAATTGGATTTGGAATTATACTTGGCAATGTTCCCGGTACTTTTGCTGGAGTCTATGATCAGGGCTCTGTCATGAGCTATATTTATTTTGGTGTAAAGACAGGTTTGTTTCCGCCCTTGATCTTCCTTGGCATCGGAGCAATGACGGATTTCTCCACACTCATTGCGAATCCCAAACTTATTCTCCTTGGCGCTGCAGCTCAATTCGGCATTTTTGCGACATTCTTCGGTGCAACCTTGCTTGGATTTAGTCTTGTTGAATCCGGTGCAATTGGAATTATCGGCGGTGCAGATGGTCCGACTTCTATCTTTCTTTCCTCACAGCTCGCACCACATCTTTTGGGTCCAATAGCTATTGCTGCGTATTCCTATATGGCGCTCGTGCCGATAATCCAGCCCCCGATCATGCGATTGCTGACAACAAAAAAGGAACGCGTCATAAAGATGAAGAGCCCACGCATTGTGGATAAACGCGAGAAGATAATATTTCCCCTTGTAGCTATGTTGGTAACCACTGCCATTGCTCCACGAGCAATCGCACTTCTCGGAATGCTTTTCCTTGGAAATCTTCTTAAAGAATCCGGTGTGACGGAGCGACTTGCAAACGTCGCGCGTAATGCGCTGACAGATATTGTCACAATTTTACTGGGTATTGCAGTGGGTGCAAGTACGCAAGCGAATGTTTTCCTAACCTATAAATCGTTAAAAATTTTTGTATTAGGGGCATTTGCATTTGCAATCGCAACTGCTGCCGGTGTGGTATTTGCCAAGGTTATGAATCTGTTCCTCAAGCAGAAGATCAATCCGCTTATTGGGGCTGCAGGTGTGTCCGCAGTGCCGGACTCTGCGAGAGTCGTTCAGCAGGAAGGGCAAAAATACGATAAATCGAATTACCTGCTCATGCACGCAATGGCGCCGAATGTTGCCGGAGTGATCGGCTCGGCAGTCGCCGCAGGCGTGCTCTGGGGTATTTTAGGGAACTAATTACTTGTAATATACATTTACGAAAAACGTTCTTACAATTATTTAAGAAAACACCCACCAAAACTGAATGTTATGGAATTACTATATAGTCTATCAGTATCTGGAATAAACAATTTTGAGTTATTATGTTCATAAATTATTTCAAATCCTAATAATGTTATACCAATTTTAAATGAGGCTAATTCATTGATGGAGTGATCATACTGAAGCCTTGCAATTAAGTTAAACAACGCTTTATTATATGAATTGTGGTTATTTGACTCTAAACCACCTCCCAAATCGAATTTTAAATCACTTACCGTATTTTTATAATTGTTAAATTTTGGATCTTTAAAATTAAATTTTATCGAATAATCAATAAAAGAGGTTAACCTTGTATGAAAGAATAAGTCAGCAACTCTACATACGTTTATGCTTGATTGACTAAATGGTAAAATACTATTATTGGAATTAATGCCAGATAAAAATTTTAAGTCTATTTTTGTGTATTGAGGTGCTAAAATACAACCAACTCCAAATTCTTTACTATAACCAATAAAAGAAAAATTATCTTTATCCTCTTTTTTAAATCCAATAGAATCTAATCTCGATTCAACTTCGTTAAATCTATCAGTATAAATTTCACGATATTCTTCAGGAATTTTACTTAATTCATCTTCTTTATCCTCATGTTCCGAATATAAAAAATTCCATAGTATTACTGGAGTAAAATAATCATTCTTGATACCTAATGCTAAGCTTGTAATTCCAGACTTGATTTCACCAATAAAATGGAAATCGTTTTGTGAACTAGTATCACCTTTGTTATCACGGTAAGAAAAATAGGTATAGCTTCTTATATGTTGACTTACCTGAAAGAAAAGCGAACCTTTTGTATCTTTAAGATTAAAATTAAGATTATAAGCAGTAGGTGTTAAATCCAATCCACTACCAAATTTTTTACTTAATAGATAAATTGGGTTCAAATTTGAATTTGAATTGATAAATCCCTCAGCTTGAAGGTATAATAAACAATTTCGTATATCTTTTATATCTTGATAGGTTTTTTCATAAAAGAATTCGCTACCACGAAAAATGGACCCCGAAACTAGAGAGAAAGGAATATCCTCATCAAAACTTAGTGGTGTATCGTTGGTTTGAGAGAAAAGTAGTGATGAACTGAAAAATATCAATGATGTAATTATGAATGTGAATTTATTATTTTTCATGACATTGTTTCCTTATAAAAAACCATTAACATATTACATCTAAAAAGCTAATCTGCAGATAAGCAAAACAAAATTATCCAAATAATCATAAATACAAGTCAAACTTTAATGTTGTCCAGACACAAGACCTATCTCTACTAATATTTACATTATGCATTCCCGTTTATTGAATCACGACTATGCCCATAGGCATGTAAAATTCCCCCTCGCCTGAACCACCTGAGCCGTAATCTATCCATCCAGAACCGGTCATATCATCTATACGAACGATACGATCGTTATCTGAATCTAATACGTAGATTTTATTATCCGCTCCGATGTCTATTCCGCAAGGTTCATTAAATAATTCCTCATCCTCACCATAGGATAACCATCCAGTGCCAGTCATATCATCAATGCAACCTATTACTCCTCCTTCGGAAATCATATATATTTTACCATTAGGTGCAACAGCAACATCAGTTGGACTATTAAAGCCGAAAGATATCCATCCTTGACCAATCATATTATCAATTTTAATAATGCGATCATTACAATAGTCAGCTATATAAATTTTGTTATCAATTCCAATCTCAATACCAGTTGGCCAATCTAACTCGCCCTCTCCACTACCTTCATTTCCATATGTTATCCATCCGTCACCAGTCATATCATTAATACGAACTATGCGATTGTTCATATTATCCACAATATAAATTTTACCATCAGTTCCAACTACAGTGCTACTGCCGTCCCAAGAAAAATTAAATTCTCCCACACCATTACCTTCGGTTCCATAGGTTATCCATCCCGCACCATTCATATCATCAATGCGAACAATTCGATTATTTCCACTATCAACTATATAAATTTTTTTATCGGGTCCAATAGCAATATCAGATGACCAAATGAATTCTCCAACACCATTACCTTCACTTCCAAAGGTTTCCCATCCTGAACCAGTCATATCATCCATTTGAATAATACGGTTATTTCCTCCATCAGCAATATAGATGCAATTTATATCTCCATTACCATTTCCATTACTGTTTTTAGTAGTTTTTTCGCAACCAAGCATAAGTAATAAAACTATTGTTAAATATCCCACAAATCTTATTAATGTTTTCATTTGAAAACTCCTTTCTTTGTTTTTCATTTTCTTCCATTATT
>Ga0075124_10001639_pt1 | contig 10436 bp, 5 predicted proteins | sample AntAceMetag02UKS_FD_69809 | JGI IMG/M metagenome (GOLD analysis project Ga0075124, IMG submission 69809) | Saline lake microbial communities from Ace Lake, Antarctica - Antarctic Ace Lake Metagenome 02UKS | ecosystem: Environmental > Aquatic > Non-marine Saline and Alkaline > Saline | place... | reverse complement strand
TTCTCGGTATATCCGCAGTTCTTTTTTGATGAGCAAATGCTGTATCGCAAATACATAGAAGCGCGGATGAATGAACTGGGCGACAGGATGGCTGAACAATATAAAAACCGTGCTCTCAGTTTCACACTGCTTGACCCTCCGGCAGAACTGATACCGCAGGTTCATGACGACTGGTTTGAATTTCTGGATGAAAATCACCAGGAGCACGATATTTTTGATTATTACATTTCGGAGCAGTATGGTAGAGGGATCTATCCACGCAATGAGCGGAAATTCCGTAATTATATGAAGAAGAAAACCGGAAGCAGTCTTAGCCGCTTGAATGAGCTCTATGAAACTTCTACGCTTAATTGGGATGAGGTGCGACTGGAAGAAACCGGCATAACAGGCAGAAACTTTAATGGTGATTATACCGGCTTTTTGACTGAATATAGTGATTTCAGGCATGATCTGCCCCTTTGGCAAAGAGTATATGTAAGTCTGGATGGTAATTTTATCAATTCTGAATTGCGTCCGCTTTTCAAGAATGAAATATGGCTGATGAATGACAGTTTACAGACTAATTTTGTGAACTGGGAAGGGATCAGGCTGGCTGAGACCATGCCCGATGGTGCTCTAAAACCCTTCTGGATAAACTATGTAAAGCAGCGCCTGAATATCCATCATATTCAAATATTGCCAGAAGCGTTGAGTGCCTGGCAGGACTACGTTCAAGATAAATATGATGATATCAACCTGTTGAATAAAACCTGGAAAACAGATTATCCTAATTTCAGCTCTATTACGATTCCTGCAGAATTGTCTCGCAGCGGGGCATTGCCGGTTGATTACACCTTTTTCATTGAAAATATTGCCCAGCCACAATGGCTGAAAGTAACTTCTGTGGAGCTCGATTACCGCTCTTGGCTGGCAAAAAAATATGGTGATATCGACGATTTGAATACCGCTTTTGAGCGGGGATATAATGAATTCAAGGAAATTAAGCTACCTTTGACCAATCCGAAATTTAATCTGGCTAAGGAATCTGACTGGAGCTGGTTTGTGCGCCAGGAAGCTGATCCGCGGTCTATCAGATTGAAGCCCTTGAGTCAGCAGCAGTTCTTGACTTTTATGGGGGATTTGCATCCAGGTAAAGACGGTTCACTTGATCTGGCAGGTTTTAATGCCGAATATAATACGAATTATGAGCAGGAAATATTCATCTACCCACCGCGTAAGATGCCGGAAAACGCTAATTATCAAAGGGACTGGCTTAGTTTTGTACGTAATTATACCTCTAACCGTTTTTTGGAATTGACTGCTGATGAGGACGGCAGATGGCTGAATTATCTTACCAATAAATATGGGGATGTAAAGCTTTTGAACCAGGCATGGCATTTGAGCTGGCGCGATTTCAGCGAAGTGGCTATCGACCACTACCAGATAGACTATTCTATTTTTAAAGAGCACAAAACGAGTATCTTTTGGGAATTTACCAAACGTAATTATGTGATGGTGCTGGATGAAATGCTTTATAATGGCAGAGCTATGATGAATACTATTATCTACTGCCTGCTGGCGATTGTCTCAGCCTTGATAGTAAATCCCCTGGCTGCCTATGCCATGAGCAGATATAAACTGCCTGCTACCTATAAGATCATCCTGGTATTAATGCTCACAATGGCATTCCCCGCTATGGTGATGGGAATTCCTAACTTCCTTATCATGAAAAAGTTCGGGATGCTGAACACCTTCTGGGCGCTTATCCTGCCTGGGCTTGCTGATGGATATTTCATATTTTTATTAAAAGGTTTCTTTGATTCACTACCCAAAGAACTATTTGAATCTGCCACCTTAGACGGTGCCAGTGAATGGACGATCTTCTGGCGTATTGCCATGAGCCTCTCCAAACCCATTATGGCTGTGATAGCACTCAGCGCCTTTAATGCCGCCTACCGTAATTTCATGTTCGCCTTTATTGTCTGCCAGGATAAATCCATGTGGACGATGATGGTGAATATCTATCAAATGATGCAGCGCACAAGTGACGGAGTAGGTTTTGCTGCTCTGGTGGTTGCTTCCATTCCTACTTTTGCCGTATTTGTATTCTTCCAGAATATTATTATCCGGGGGATAGTGGTTCCTACTGAGAAATAAATTATAAATAAACAGAAAATATCATGTTTATCAATGAAAGTATTTTCCTTGACCATAATAACGGTTATTCAAGGTTTATTATACAAGGTTATTCAGGAGGTATCTTTTTATGGATTTGTATATGATTAAGGGAGAAAAACTACAATCAGTTGAGGTTGGTAATTTTAAACTGGAAATAGAATTACAAAGTCTGATAGAAGCCAATCTGGATATAATATTTAAGCTAAAATTTGTGAAATCAGAATTTAGTGTCAAAAACTTCAGGATCGATACACTTGCTTATGATGAAAATAATAATTCTTTCGTAATCATTGAATATAAAAGAAACCAGAAGTTCAGCATAGTCGATCAGGGATATTCTTATCTATCTATTATGCTCAATAATAAAGCAGATTTTGTACTTGAATACAATGAACGTTTTCAAAATCCAATAAAGAGAAGTAACATAGACTGGTCACAGTCAAGAGTATTCTTTATTTCACCTTCATTTAGTGAATATCAAAAGAATGCCGTGAATTTTAAAGATCTGCCCATGGAACTTTATAAAGTAACAAGATACGAAAATAATATGTTGGCAATGCAGCAGATATCAAATAAGAATGCAACTGAAAATGTGAAAACTCTTAAGCCAAGTGATCCGGATAAAGAAGCAGTTGACCGAGAAGTAAAAGTATTTAGTGAAGAAGATCATTTAGAAAGAATAAATTCAGATATCAGGATTTTATATGAAATTATCAAAGAGGAAATTATTGGGTGGGGCAATGTGGAAATTGAACCCAAAAAGAAATATATAGCTTTTAAGAAGAAAAGAAATTTCATGGATATAAGAATACAGAAAAAGGCATTGAAAATCTGGATAAATCTTAAAAAAGGTGAATTGAACGATAAAGCCCAGATCTGCGAGGATGTATCTGAACGTGGACATTTTGGTAATGGGGATTACCAGGTAAGTATAAAAGATGAAAATGATTTATCTTATGTAATATCATTAATAAAGCAATCCTATTATAAAAACAGGTAGGTGAAAAGATGGAAAAAAAGAGCGCATATTCATGGGTAAACACGCATAAAGAAATTGTTGATTGGTTAGTAGGATACAAAGACAGGCAAAAGGAATTGATAAAAATTCTTCAGGAATTAGGAATCAATTGCTTTAAAGATATCGATGTTGGTGATAAAAAGATAGAACTAGATGGAATTGATCCATTTACTTTTTTTTGCTATTTATATAAGTATGGAGATGAAAGAAGGTTAAAGAATCTTAAAAATCTGGCAAAGAGATTAAATATAGAAGCTATCCCAACTGATGTGAAGGGAATACCTTCGATCTATCCTCAGAAAGTTTGGTTATTTCCTAATAAAAAGGATAGAACTGATGAAATAGAATTACTTTGGCAACTTTTTTTTGAAGTAAAAGATGATCATATATCAGAAACCAATTTTAATAATACTTTAAAAATCAAAAATATCTCCATAATCAGGTTAAGTGAGGTACTCTTTTTGGTTGCTCCAGATAAGTATTTGCCTGTTGATGCTCCTATTAAAACATATCTAAAGGAATCATTTAGGCTTGATCCTGAAATTAAGAATTATCAAGATTACTCAAATTTGATGAATCAAGTGAAAAATGCGAGTAATAAAGAGTTTTATGAAATTTCTTATGAAAGCTGGTTATGGAAAAGTAATAAAAATGATAATATCCACTATTGGATATTCCAGGGGAACCCAAATATTTATGATTATGAAAGTGCAATTAAAGATAAAAGTGTACATGACTGGACTGTAACTGCGCACATGAAAGAAATTAAACCAGGAGATAAGGTAATCATCTGGATAACAGGTAAAGAAGCAGGATGTTATGCTCTGGCAGAAGTGATAAGTGAACCCCACCCTAAAACTACTCAACCTGATGATATTCATTGGAAACAAGAAGATACTTCGGAACTTAAGGTTGGTATTGAAATCACACATAATTTGATTCATGATCCTATCAACCTGGCAAGGATAAAGGTAAGAGATGAATTAGATAATCTGAAAATCGGGAATCAGGGAACTAATTTTTCGGCAACAGAAAAAGAATATACTACAATCAAAGAGATGATAGAGAATCCCTTTGAGAAAAGATATTGGCTTATTCATACAGGATATAAAGCCGAGAGGTGGGATGATTTTTATAACAACGGCATAATCGCTATACGCTGGGATGAACTGGGGAATTTAAGCCAATATAGTGATAAAGAAGAAATACGCAAGAAACTTCAAACGCTTGAAAATACAATCAGTAGTAAAATGAATGATACTAATGCAAACTATGAATTTGCAGAGGTAATGAAAAAAGGGGATTATGTAATTGCTAAAGCTTTCGGTTTGAATGAGAAGGAAAAAAGTATATCAGGTTCACTATTAGGGCTTGGGGTTGTTGTATCTGATTATTATTTTGATGAATCGCGAAGAGAATATATAAGCTGCAGAAAAGTAAACTGGCTAAAAAAAGGAATATGGACACCGAATCATGATCTGGTAGCTAAAACTCTGACTGATATCACCGAATATTCGTTAGATGTAGATGAGTTGAAATATTACTATGAAAGACTACTGGGAATAATGAAAGGTTATAGTTACAAAGAAGATAATGAAGTAGAAGGAAATGGTAAAACTGGTAGTTTGAAAAGAATTTATCCGCTGAATTCGATATTTTATGGACCTCCTGGAACGGGGAAGACCTATCATACAATGACAAGGGCTGTTGAAATTATAGATGGCAATATTGAAGATAGAGATAGAGACAATATCCGCAAGCGTTATAAAGAACTTAAAGAAAGTGGTCAGATAGAATTTATCACCTTTCACCAGTCATACGGCTATGAAGAATTTATGGAAGGTATAAAACCAATAATCAAAGATAAGCAAGTGCTTTATGACATACAGGATGGTATATTCAAGAGAATCTGTCTGCGTGGTCTGGAAAATAAAGAAAATAGATTTGTGCTGATAATCGATGAGATAAACAGAGGCAATATCTCAAAGATATTTGGTGAGCTGATCACCTTGACCGAACCTGATAAAAGGCTTGGTGCAAAGGAAGAGCTAACTACGATTTTACCTTATTCAGGCTCAGAATTTGGAGTACCGAATAATCTATTTATTATTGGTACTATGAACACCGCAGATCGCAGTATTGCACTGATGGATACAGCTCTGCGCAGGAGATTTGATTTTGAGGAGATGATGCCAGACCATGATCTTTTATCTAAGATAGAAGGAATAGACCTAAAAGAAATGCTGAAGATCATCAATAGGCGAATTGAATTTCTTTATGATAGGGATCACACAATTGGACATTCTTATTTCCTTAAAGTGAATTCATTTAGTGACCTTTGCCGTGTTTTTGCAAATAAAGTAATTCCACTTCTTCAAGAATACTTTTATGATGACTGGGAAAAGATACAAATTGTTTTGGGTGATCATATACAGCAGGTGAGTATTAGAACCGAAGAATCAGAAATCGATTTTGATACTGATTTAAATAAAAAAAGATTGATCCAGAGCAGAATGAATCAGAAGCTAAGTATTATAGGTTTTGATCATTCTGACTTTGAAGACTCGATAAATTATAGAATAAATCCTGATCTGGCAACAGGAAATATTGACCCCGAAGCATTTTATATAGATAAAATGAAGAAAGATCAAACTGAAAGTGAAAAATAGGGTTCATTTTACTCTCATTGAGCACAGTTATCTATATTGTAGAAATGAAATAGACAAACCAGTACAGGATTCGACTAATTTAGCTTTGCCAAGGGACGTTTTTGACCAGATTGAATCTTATGTACTCATGAATTCACAAGATACGGATATTGCTGCGGCTGATTACTTGATACCGGGATATGTAAAGGGTAAAGGGAAGGTTTTAAAAGCGAGAAATTATGTGGGGGTTTTGCAAACGAAATCAGGAATAACTATCGAGATACTGCCCAAGATTCACCAATCAAATGAAATAACTGAAACAAAAAAAATCTTCTTGAAAATGTTAAAGACCTTGCGAAGCAGTACTTTTAAAATTTCTAAATTTGCTGAACTTGATCTTTCTAACTTATCTTTACTGGATATATTCATCAATATGTTTTTAGATGAATTAGAAAATTTAATCAGACAGGGTTTACGGAAAGCCTATATTTCTCAGGCAGCAAATCTCTCTGTATGGCGGGGAAAACTTAATTTTAATCAGAATATAAGATACAATCTTGTACATAAAGAAAGGTTCTTTGTTGAGTATGATGAATTCAGTGCTGATCGTCCAGAAAACCGATTGATAAAATCTACTTTGCTCATGGTAAAAACAATAACCAGCAGCAATTTATTACAAATGAGAATCAGGCGATCCTTATTCATTTTCGATAAGATCAATAGTTCACAGAATTACGAAAAAGATTTTGCCAAATGTAAGTCTAACGGGCTTACATGTCACTATAATCAACTTCTTATATGGTGTAGGATATTCCTCCAAAACAAATCTTTTAATAATTATAAAGGAAATAATCTTGCTTTTGCCCTGATGTTTCCTATGGAGAAGATTTTTGAAGACTATGTAGCTGCCTGGTTAAGAAAGCAATCTCTTAGCTTGAGAATGCGAACTCAAAAGATAGTGGGTAGTTTATTGATATCACCTCGACAATATAGACTAAAACCTGATATTATATTCGGAAATGGTGAAATCATTGCTGATACAAAGTGGAAGATCCTTGATAACAGTCTTTTACTCTCTCAGGCAGATCTTTACCAGATGTATGCTTATGCTATGAAAAGAGAAGATAAAGGTTATAGTAAATCTGATTTAATAATTCTCATTTATCCCAAAAATGAAGCATTCACTGAACTAAAAGAATTCCAATTTTCTAATGAGCGTAAACTAATTATCTATCCTTTCGATCTGAAGGAAGTTAGAAAAAATGAAGGTCTGTTTTCAGAAATTGTTAATTAGATTTTATTGTTAAATTATTAACCTATTAGGTTAATTTTATTGACAGTTATTTGACATGAAATAATTTTGTTTTTGATTAGGAGTGGAGTGTGAAGATACAGATTCTGGACAGAAAGCTGAAGAAAGTCATATCAGATGCTCGTAAATTAACAGTAGAATACGGTAATAGGAATGCAAAACTTATTATTCAGCGTTATAATGAGCTAAGTAACATTCCCAATCTTGGTATGATGGTAAGATATAAAGTAGGAAGATGTCACTCTTTAACGGGTAATTTAAAAGGAAAATATGCTTTAGATCTGGATCATCCTTTTAGGATGATAATTGAGCCTGTTTTTGAATCTGAAAATAAAGATATAAATGAAGTAGTATTTGTTAGTATAGTAAAAATGGAGGATTATCATGGCTAATAATAATATTGCCCCTATTCCGGTACCACCGGGAGCCACCTTACTTGAACATATAGATATCTGGGATATGACACAAAGAGAATTATCTCTCAGACTTGGCATATCGCCCAAGCATCTGAATGAGATCATAAAAGGCAAATCTCCAATTACAATCGAAACAGCTTTAAAATTAGAGAGCGTGTTAGGATTGCCGGCATCTTTCTGGACAGGCTTAGAAAACTCATACCAGGAAGCAGTAGCCAGGTCTAATAAGCTTATAATTGAAGAAATAGAGCAGGAAATTGTAAAAGCAATTGATTATGCTGAAATAGCAAGATTAGGCTGGGTAGAAAAAACCAAAGTAATGCGAAATAAAATTGATAATCTTAGGATTTTCTTTGGTATAGCAAATCTAAAATATATACCTAAATTAATCCCAATTGCTTTCAGAAAATCAGATATATATGATTCTTCAGAATTAGCTCTGGCATTATGGCTTCGTAAAGGTGAAATAACTGCTCAGGAAATACAAACTGACAGGTTTATGAAATCGAAACTTAAAAGAGCTATCACCGAAATAAGACAACTCACACTAAAACCTTTTGAAGAAGTAACAGGAACACTCACTAAACTCCTGGCTGATTGCGGTATTGCTCTTGCCATTGTACCACATCTTTCAAAAACACATGCCAATGGTGCAGTTAAATGGATAAATTCTGAAAAAGCATTACTGCAATTAAGTCTAAAAGGAACTTATATTGATATATTCTGGTTTAGTCTATTTCATGAAATAGGACATATATATTTAGAGCATATAAGAAAAGGAACTATTATTGATTATAGAGATTTAAATTCTGATATGGAAACTAAGGCTGATGATTTTGCTAAACACGCATTGATACCTGAAAATGAATATGCAAAATTTATTTCATCTGGTATTACACGGCAAAGTATTGAAGAATTTTCAAAGAAGATCAATATACACAGAGGGATTATTGTTGGTCGCCTCATGCATGATAAAATAATAGCTTTCAATCAATTTCACAATCTAAGAGTTAAATGCAAATTGAACTAAGATTCATAACACCTGACATCAAAGAACTAATTATTTTATATTTCATTACATAATAGACAGTTAAAAAAGCATATAGTCTTGATCTCAAGAAATACACCTGAAACCAATATTGGGATTAATGGATTTAATGGTGCGAAGATGAGAAGGCGGGAAAGCACGAAAGCAGGAAGGTGGGAAAACTAGAAGATTTGAAAAGGAGAAGGGGCGAAAGAGCGATTAATGTAAGATAATTAAATCAGCCATAGGCTAACAAGAATGATAAAAGTTAAATATGTGGGTATGTGTTTTCAAAAATGGGGAAAAAAGTAAGATTATGTTGTAATTGATACTATTACAGGAAGTTATGACCTTACTTTTTCCTTACTTTTCCTTACTTTTCCTTACTTTTTATTATATGTAATAGCCTGGGAGTTCAGATTTGATAAGGACAAAGCATTTTCTTGTAGTATCTTTTATGTGTTTTGGAAAACCAAAAACCGGTTCTCCGGCTGAATTTTTGGCATTTGCTTCAAAATTGCTACCATAGTGGGCAATGTACTTGGATATTTTTAAGAGGTTTTTGATGTTTGAAGAGGTAATAAAGGGCATATATTTGGCTTTATATGCCTGGGATATGAGACTCCAGACGCCATTAAAGTTGAAATACAGGTAGTTTTCGTCCTGGGTGATGTATTTATGGGAAATTTTGCATTCTGCGAGTCTTTCCAGTTCTCTTAAGAAGTATATTAGCGGATTGAGGAAGCTTTCTGTTTTTTTCATTTCGCTAAGCAGGAAGTTTTTAAGCTCCTCAACATCAGGCAAATCATTTTTACCAGTTAGCAATGATTTAAACGCCATATAGCATCCGCCAATAATTGAATAATTTTCACTAATGCGGGGCTGTACCCCTGAACAGTGAATTCTCTCTTTAACCTGCTTAATTTGAGTAATTAGATCACCAAAAGAGATATTTTTAAGAACAGTGCAGGTGAAAGATGTCCATTTTTTAGAAAGTGTTCTGGCTTGTTCAAAGGCGGTTTCATGCATTTCAATGTGATCAAGATTGATAAATACGCAGCGGCTGATGATTTGTTTATCTTTGGGTTCCACAACTGTAGTTATAATTGTGGAGCCATTTACACTTCTTTCAGAGATGTTACCAGGTTTAAAACCTGAGTATTTCACGGAACCCTGTCCATCGTATCTGCTTTTTATGAACTCAAATTTCTTTTCTGTTAATTCATTTAGTATGAGAGGCAGGTTATTGAGTAGAATGGATTTATTTTCGATCCCTATTTTGGTGGAATTACTGGAACAATTTATGTTTGAAAAGGGATGTTTGATGCCAAAAAGGTTTTCAATCAGTTCTGTAAGTCCGGTTTTACCTCTGCCAGAACCAGCTTTGATATAGAGCAGAGGAAATTTTTTCTCTTTCTTCATATACTCCTGAAAAAATAGCGATGCAACTGCAAAGCCAATTATCAAAACTGCCTGCCTACCATATAATTTAAAAAAAGTATTCCATAACTGCGAAGGGTCGAATGGCGCGTCAGTTACATGCAGCATATCTGTTTTATTGAGATAATACCCTTTTTTCCCGAGCCAGACAACCGGCACAAAATCTCGGAGCACATTATTTACCAGGATTTTATTACAAAAATTATAGATATGGTCAGCAATTCTGCCATAGCCTGTGGTATCATTGATGATCTTGCCATTATCCATTTTGATGATGATATTTACCATTTTATTGAATTGGCGACTTGAGCAGGATAGATTATAATTAGCAGAAAGCAGCAGTTTACGAAAATTTTGACGACTCACCAGGTCTTCAGGGCTGATTTTAAAGATAGTATCATCAATTTTAAGGAACCGC
>Ga0075124_10001638_pt1 | contig 10438 bp, 6 predicted proteins | sample AntAceMetag02UKS_FD_69809 | JGI IMG/M metagenome (GOLD analysis project Ga0075124, IMG submission 69809) | Saline lake microbial communities from Ace Lake, Antarctica - Antarctic Ace Lake Metagenome 02UKS | ecosystem: Environmental > Aquatic > Non-marine Saline and Alkaline > Saline | place... | reverse complement strand
CCATACCAAGTACGGTACCGTCGCCCTTGATAACAGCAAGTGTATCGGGTGCAAGGAATGCGTCTTTGCGTGTCCCTTTGAGGTGCCCAGATATGATGCTGAGACCGACAAGATCCTCAAGTGTGACCTGTGTTTTTCCAGGATCGACAACGCGATGGAGCCGGCCTGTGTGAAGGCCTGCCCCACCGGCGCCCTGCGCTTCGGCGACAAGGCCGAGATGCTGAAAGTGGCATACGCGAGGGCCAAGGAGCTGGGCGGCGACGCCTCCGTCTATGGAGACAACTTTGTGGGTGGAACGCACATGATATACGTCCTTCCGAGGAAGGCCGCCATCTATGACAGACTTCCGGAGAAACCGAGAGTACCTCTCTCTGTTATTGCCTGGAAAGACTGGCTCAAACCGCTCAGCCTGCTTGCAGCCGGCGGTGTTATAGCGGGGTCCTTCTTACATTACATCACCCATGGTCCCAAGGACACCAGCGGCGAAGGGGATCAGGTAAGCAAGGGAGGAGACGAATAAGATGAAAAAAGGAATGATAAAAGCATCCGACGGGTTTGAGAGAATAGTGCACTGGTGCATGGCCTTTTCCTGCCTGATCCTTATGATTTCGGGTCTGGGAATGATGTTCCATTCGTTCAATTTTCTTGGGGTTCCTGTTGGAGGGTTGAAAACCCTGAAACTGATCCACAACTTTTCCGGGCTTGTGTTCATCCCGTCACTTATCTTCGCCATATTAATATGGTGGAAAGAGGCCGGCATATTCAAGTTTCCTGAGGATCTGGAGTGGATTATGGTCGCGGGAGGGTACCTGTGGCACGTGGACAAGGTTCCTGAGACGGGAAAATACAATCCCGGCCAGAAGGCATTCTTCTGGGCAGTGGCAGGCTTCGGGCTCGTCATGATTGTCACCGGGCTGGTTATGTGGTTCCCGCTGGGTCTCCCGATGGAGCTGGTACGGTGGATGTACCCCCTGCATGCCCTCGGGTTCCTGGTTATTTTCCCCTTCTTCTTTATCCACCTGTATCTGGGTACCATCGGTGTCCCCGGTTCTGTGTCAGCTATCCTTACTGGGTGGGTCACACGGTCCTGGGCTGAAAAACAGTGCCCGAAGTGGCTAAAAGAGATGGAAGAGACGGGAAAGCTGGAAGTTTCAGAGTAGCACTGTAATCTGCGCCGCATGCCGGCGTGAATATCTGTTAATCATGAAGGGGCCTGTTCAATCGAGAGCAGGCCCCTTTTTGCTGGGACAAGAATTCCTTGAGTTTGTCGGAAAAAGCATATATAGGGGGGCTTCGTTTAAAACCCCATAAGAGGTGAAGCATGGCACAAGTCCTGAAAGATACCCTGAAGACGATTGACGGGTACAAACATATGAATCCCCATTACGAAGAACTGCTTGATATCCTTGAGGAAGTACTTATCCTGAGAGAGACGTACCGTCGCAAGGTTACGGGAGATATCTTCAACGTGGATAAATCGCTCATAGAGAAAAAGGTTGCGGGGGGATTGCCCCTCGTTGATTTTCCCGAGGGTATCTTTGAGCTTGAAGAGCCGAAGGAATACTTTATCGCCCTCCTCGAGATAGCACATAAGAGGGACCTGGAAGAAACAGATGAAATAATACGGAAGATCAAATCCGGGGAGATGGACTATCGGGAGATGGTTCGCGAATCCTTTATCCTCCAACCGGATGCGGATACCCCGGATGAGAGTGGTGAAGAAGGTGTCTTTGATCTGCTTGGTTTCCTTGTTGAAGAAAGCCTGCGCCCGGCGCTTGAGGTCCTCTCGGAAAAGTACGGAGACACTATCGCCAAATCGAACTGGACTGAAGGCTACTGTCCCATATGCGGCAGGGAACCTAAGATATCGGAGCTCAGGGGAGAGGGGGGATCGAGATTCCTCTTCTGCGGTCAGTGTGGATTTGAGTGGCAGTTCAAACGCGTTCGGTGCCCCTTCTGCGGAAATGAAGACCAGCAGACTCTCGCATACTTCACCATCGAGGAAGAGGAAAAGTACCGGGTCGATGTATGTAACGTCTGCAATAAGTACATAAAGGCGGTCGACTTCAGGAAGGCGGAGAAGGAACCCAACCTGGATGTGGAGGATATAGCGACGCTGCATCTGGATATCCTTGCCGATGAAGAGGGGTACGAATAAGATATTTTCGGCGGCCGGTTTCCCGGTAATCTCTGATGCAAGGATACCGGCCGCAGATCATTATGGCGTATGAAAAACTCCGATATAACAACCGTTATTGAAGCCCTCACAGAAACCCTCACATCACAAAAACTCCCCATTGTTTCAGAGCTTGCCGAGAAGAAGAGCACCCCGTTTCATATCCTCATCTCCACCCTCCTCAGCCTGAGGACCAAGGATGAGGTGACCGAGGTGGCCACCCGCAGGCTCTTTGCGCTGGCCTCAACCCCGGCACAGATGCTGAAGCTTTCCCCGGATTTGATAGAAGGCGCCATCTATCCCGTGGGGTTCTACCGGAACAAGGCACAGACGATCCTCCATGTCTGCCACGAACTGATCGAACGATACGACTCCCGCGTTCCCGACAGCATTGACGAGTTGCTCACACTCAAGGGGGTGGGGAGAAAAACCGCAAATCTGGTTGTCACGCTGGGATACGGAGGAGAGGGGATATGCGTGGACACGCATGTTCACAGGATCTCAAACCGTCTGGGCTACGTTTTGACGAAGACACCGGACGAGACGGAATACGCCCTGCGCGCAAAACTTCCCCGGAAATACTGGACGGAATATAACACCCTCATGGTGGCATTCGGAAGAACTACCTGCCGGCCTACCTCGCCCCTGTGCAGTCAATGTCCCATCTGCGGGGTGTGTGAAAAGGTTGGGGTGACACGGCATCGCTGAGATCTAGGAAAAGTGCGATGCAGTGCCGGTACAACGGCGGGCGGGGACTTACAAACGTACATCCTGTGCCTGTGCAATAAGGTAGTGCCTGCCGTCATCGGTTGTGCGGACTATCTCTCTGTGAATCAGGTACTGAAGGGCCTGCGTCTTGTAGTTTCTCGCGCCTATGTGGAGGATGCCCTTTTTTTTGGCATAGGAAAGAACTGCGGCAGATTCGGGTTTACATGCACCTTTTCCCTCAAGGTCTTTGATAATTGCCCTGCAGGCATGTTTCGTCATCCGCATGACGCCCCACTGTGTCAGAAAATAGGTCGCTACCAGAACAACAAAGAGGAAAACCGCTTTTATAGGGTCACCCGTTCAAGGCAGGACCGTGGGGAAGGCCGGATCATTATTGCAGGGTCCACGTCGTCCCTGCCGGTGTGTCGTGAACAAGGACCCCCAGTATCGCAAGTTCCTGTCGCAGACGATCGGATTTTTTCCAGTCACCGGCAGCCCTGGCCTGTTTTCTCTCCTCCATGAGCCGCGCGGCATCTTTACTGAGTGTTTTCTCATCGAAATCCATAATGCGCAGGACGGAGTTGATACGATTCATGACATCAAGAACCAGGTCTCTCTGCACTTCATCAAACTGGTTCGCCGCAAGCGGGATATTTACCGTTCTGACGAATTCAAACAAGGAGGCCAGGGCGCCCGATATGTTAAAGTCGTCGTCCATCGCCTCGGAGAATCCCTTCCTGATGTCGTAGATGAGCTGGTCGGTCTCCGCGTAGCCGGGACCCGGGGTGAAACGCAGCAGTCTCTGGATGAAGTTGTTGAGCCGCTTGACCGTATTGCAGGCGGTGTCAAGCGCGCCGAATGAAAAGCCCAGCGGTTTTCTGTAATGAGTGCTGAGGAGGAAATATCTGATCTCCTGCCCGGTGTATCCGCGCTCTTCAAGGTCGCTGACGGTAAAGAAGTTGTTCAGTGAGCGTGACATCTTCTTGCCATCCAGCATAACGAGCTCGGAGGCGAGCCAGTAGTTCGCGATATTCTTCCCTGTGGCGGCCTTACCGATTGCCATGACGTTCTCGCAGTGCGGAAAGATGATATCGGCGCCGCTCATGTAGATATCAAAGGTTTCGCCCAGGTGTTTCATGGAAAGGGCCGCGCATTCAAGATGCCAGCCCGGCCTCACATTTCCCCATTTGGTCTTGAAATAGATTCCCTCCTTCAGCTCCGTCAGGGTTGAGCGTTTGAGGAGGTTGAAGTCGACGGGGCTGTCCTTTGCATAGTCGTCCTGGTCGACCGTCTGTGAGTGTCGCACCTGTGCCAGATCTATATTTGATAAAATCCCATAGTCGTCGAGCCGCGATATATCGAAATAGACGGACCTCAGTTTTTCGTAGGCATAGCCCCTCTCCACGAGCCGCTCCGCCAGCTGTATCATCGAATCGACGTTTTCGCTCGCCGTCGGATAGGTGTCGTCATCGTTTATGTTGAGTTTGCCCAGGTCGTTGAAGAATGTCTCGGTGTGTCCCTGAGTAAACTCCTTGATATTCATGCCAGCCTTCTCGGCGCCGCGCACGGACCGGTCGGCCAGGTCGATGATGTTGGAGACATGTTTGACCTTGTATCCCTTGCATTCCAGGTACCGGACTATCATGTCTGCCACGACGAAGCGCCGGTAGGTCCCGATGTGCGGGACCTCGTGCATGGTCGGTCCGCATGAATGCATCAGGACCTGAGTGGTGTCGAGCGGTTTGAAGGGTTCCTTGACCCGGGTGAGTGTGTTGTACAGGCGAAGCGAGGTTTCTTCCCGGTCTGAAAAGAGTGATGTGCTCAGGTATCTCTCCCCGCTGTCGGGGAAGATGACCACGATCACGCCCTCTTCCATTTCCCGCGCCTTTTCGAGGGCCACGTGCATGGCGGCGCCGGAACTCATGCCGACGAATAACCCTTCAGTTCTAGCCAGTGTCCTAGCCATCTCAAAGGCATCTTCATCCAGAATATTGATCTTTTCGTCAAGGTTCTTTTTATCAAAAATGCCGGGGCGATAGGACTCTTTCATGTTTTTGAGTCCCTGTATCTTATGGTGGAGATAGGGCTCTACGCCTACAATCCTGATATCCTTGTTGTATTCCTTGAGCCTTCTGGAGATTCCCATGACGGTCCCGGACGTCCCCAGGGTAGCCACCACCATGGTGACCTTCCGGTCTGTTTGCTGCCAGATCTCTTCCGCCGTGCCGTGGTAGTGGGCCATGACGTTGTCTTGGGTGTTGAATTGATCCGTGGCGAAGTACTTCTCCGGCTCTTCGCGGAGCATCTCGTACGCCACCTCTATCGCGCCGTCGGTCCCGCCCTCGCCCGGTGTAAGGCGAATGTGGGCCCCCATGGCCCTTAATATTATTTTTCTCTCCTCACTCACCGATTCGGACATGGTCAGCGTAAGGGAATATCCTTTGACTGCCGCGACCAGGGCAAGCCCGATACCGGTGTTCCCACTGGTGGCTTCCAGAATGGTTTTTCCCGGGGTGAGATCCCCTCGTTCCTCGGCCCTTTCTATCATGTAGAGCGCGGTCCTGTCCTTTATCGATCCGCCGGGGTTGGCCCCCTCCAGTTTCGCGTAGACCTTAACCTTGCTGTTGGGGTTAAGATTACGGATCTCGACGATAGGGGTGCTCCCTATCAGGTCCAGGATATTGTTGTAGCGTTTTTTCATTGGAAGAATTCCGATTTCATCGGAGCTAGCTGTCGAACTTCGGTATGGGAATCTTTATGAACGGAACACCCTCTTCCGTGAGGGCGACCTCTTCACTTTCCGTTGTGGTCCCCTTGATGTTCCGGACGTCTTCCTCGCCGACATGTATCCGCAGGGCAACCTCGGCAAATTTACTCCCCACGTCTTCGAATGTCTTGTCCATGTATTCATGAAACATCTGGAGCGCCTTCAGGGGAGAGACGTCCTTGCTGTCTGTCTTCTTTAATCGTTCTGTTTCCTTCCCCATGACCGTGATGGAGGAGGGGACTATGTCTATGTCTGAACTGCCGCACACAGGGCATGTGACGAGTTTCCCCTTTCTCTGCTCTTCGAAGGCCTTCCTGTCGTTGAACCATCCTTCAAAGGTGTGTTTCTTCTCACACTTAAGATCGTAAATTATCACTGAATTGAATCCTCCTATATAACAATATACTTCCATGTTCCTAATATCATGAATTTTTGTCTCAGACAAGCCGCGGCTCCATTTTAGCGCATATTCCGGCACATCCCAGGGGCAAGCAGGAACAACATCCCCTATCTTTTTCTTGGCCATTCTGTTTTTCCCATGGAAACAGGGAAGCCCTCCACAATTTTCAACAAGACGAGTCATGGGCTTTCGACTTAACCCCCTTATATATAAATATAAATGCAATAAACATAAGAGAGATAGTGGGTAATAAGCCAAGTCGAAGCGTGATCCAACTCATAGCTACAATAGGCAACAGGCTCCACCGCACTATTGCCCGCAGGGTATCATGGCTTGCAATGAACTCTGCCACATGCGGGGAGTAGGCGTAGTAGAGGTCTACGAAAGCCCTGCCCGCAGAAGTGTTAAGCAAAAACCGGTCACGGAACTCACTCAGCACTTTGACGTGGGATTCCATCGGCGAGCCATAGGCGGCAGTGGCTATAAAGCAGCCACCACCATTGCCAGAGGGGCCCCAATAATTGGCCGCCTGGGCTCCGGAAAAATGGTAAACCTGGATTTCGACTGTCGGAGGGTTGCTATCGTTATGATTCACCCTGGACCCGGGTACCATCCAGCCCTCGCCACCCCGGGCAACATTGCCAGCAGCCTCACAGGCGAGCACCCAATCACTGCCATTGTAGAAAAGGACGCTGAGCGTGTTCACTTCGCTGTAACCCGGACAGGGGATGAAGATCTTCACGGGTATATTGAATACAGTCGGAGGTTGCAGATTCATTGGCACGCCCACGGCATCTCCATTGTCCAGGTTTACCTCCGGAAGTTCATCTGTGGGTCCGAAGGTTGGTATAACCGTTTCGTTGCTGTCGTAAACAATTTTTGCTTTTAATAGATTTTCGCTATCAGCGCTTGTTGTCGTTAATCCTGGCGAAGGCGAGTCTGAGATTGTAGTTATGGGCGGCATGTTGGCTTGGGCGTCATCGTGCTCTACTTGAGTTTCTATCTTAAACCCGTAACTTGCCTGGCTCATCCAGTCGCCTCTTCTATCTTTGGCATCGACCTTGATATACACGCTAGTATCATAAAGGTAATTTCCATATGTGGCTTCCTTAGACCTGTCATAGACAGCCCAAAGTTGCGTTACCCGGGAGTCATCATCTAAGCTCAGTTTTACCACCCTGACAACATCAGTGTCACTTAGATCCCGCTCATAGACAGAATTCATCCCGTCGTTAACAGTAAAGGCAATGCTGGCTGAATCCGTAATATCTATTCCATCAGAGTCATTGATCCATACGGCAAAAGTGGTGCCGTCAGGTATACGGGTAGTGTCGCTGATTCCTGCAGCATGGTGAGGAATGGTCTGCATCACCTCAGGAGGTGTTGGTGTTGGAGAGGTATCATCATCCGGATCGGTGCCAATTGTGTATTCCTCATAATTACTCCAGCCATCACTGTCATAGTCTCCGTCTCCTCCGTTATCTCCAGTGGCATCTGCCGGGCTGAGTCCATTTTCTATCTCCCATCCGTCAGGTAAATTATCGCCGTCTGTGTCAGGGTTTGCAGGATCGGTGCCGTTTTGATATTCCTGAAGATCAGTCAAATCGTCGTTGTCCCCATCGGCTGTGCCATCATGGGAGAGATTGCCAAAGTAATCAATCTCCCATTTATCATACATTCCATCCTCGTCGCTATCCGGAACAAACTCGAAAACATTATCACTGATGGCGGTACCTAAAGGTGTCGTAACCGTAATCTTACCGGTAGCGCCAAGATACACTTCAGCGGTGATTTGGGACTGAGAATCCACCGCAAAACCTGCGGCATCCGGCCCTCCGAATTTAACCGCTGTAGCCCCGGTAAAGTAGGTTCCGGTAATGGTCACTAATCCACCCATACCAGCCGTGGGTGGCGTAAAGGATGCGATGACTGGGACGTTCAAGGCAAAATTAGAGGTTATTCCCATGTCAGAGGTCACATGTGTGACAGTCAGCGGGTTATTTGTGCTGAATCCCGCTCCGTCCTTTGTCCAGTTTGCAAAGTGGTATCCAGCGTCAGGGACAGCCGTAACCTCCGTGCAGTCCTCTCCGACTTCGACAAGTTGTGTGTTATCACCGCTGATGGTTCCATTTCCACCTGCCAAAAATGAGACATGATATGTGAAAGTCTCACCAAAGCTTACCTTAACATTATCAAGACAAACTCCGTGTCCGTAATTTGTAGTGCCCTCGAAGGCAATACGGTAAGTGTCGGAAAGCTCGGGCAGAGAAAGCCTCCTTTGCGTCCAATCCGGAACATCTTTCAAATAAACCGCATCCGGGATAAGGGTCCAGGGGTCAGTGGGAGAGTTTTTATAATATACCCTGAGTTCATCCTGATCGCCCTGCCATTCATGCATACAGTGCTGGAATGAAAGCTCCGCGAAATTTCCAAAACTTAGATCAAGCCCCGGAGAGATTAATCTTGAAGAATGGGAGTCCCAGTCTTCGTAAAACATGCGGGCATTATACTCTCCCTCGTAAGCGCTTTCAGGCATTCCATTAGCATCGCCACAGCCATCCAAAAAGTCCCATTCGGTTGAACCTGTGACTATCTCCTGTGTCCATCCCGCAGGCATATTCCCTGCATTTTCAAAATCTTCGGATAATGCCATGTCTCCGGTGGTTACGGTCCTGTCCCCCCCGTTTGCCGTTCCTGCTGCGTTGGTTCCGACAATCCGAAAATGATATGTGGTCTGGGGGGTTAAACCGGTAATGATAGCGCTCACCGAAATATCGTCGGTCCCTGTGCCTGCTTCTGTTTCCTCTGTGCGGTTTCCGTAAGCCGCTGTCAGGCCGTATTCAAAGTGAAAAGTCGTGATTGCCCCGTCAGAATTATTGGGATTGATAGTCCCGTTCAATATGGCTAACTGACAGGCGCCTTCATCAGCCGGTCCGGTACTGACCGTCGGGAGAACCGGCGGTTCAGGGGTTTCTAAGATCATGTCGTTACCGGAGCTTGTCCCATGGGAATTGTAAGCGACAATTCTGTAATGATATATGGAGGAATAATCCAGAGAATCGAGTGAAGCAGATGCGGCCAGCTCCTCTGTTCCACTGCCAACGGAGATTTCCGTTGTAGCTGATCCGTAAGCGGTTGTTGATCCGTGTTCAAAGTAATATGTTGTAGTATCCCCGTGCGGATTTACTGACCCGTTAATATCAGCCGTGTTCAACAAGACGCTTGCATTTCCTGTCCGGACCCCTGGGGCAATAGGTTCTCCCGTTGTGGCAAAGGTCATATCCGAGCCATAGGATGTGCCGGTTGCATTAGTTGCAACAATTCTGAAATGATAGGTTGTCTGGTGGGTTAGGGTTGTTGCTGACGCATTAACATCAACCTCGGTGTCTCCGCTGCCGGCTGAAGACTCAGTTGTCGTTGATCCGTAAGCGGTTGTTGCCCCGTATTCAAAGTAATACACCGTCTCCAGTCCTCCCGGATGGACAGTCCCATTCAATATTGCAGAGGTGGGGGTTACCGAGGTGGCTGAACCGGTGGTGACGGTAGGCCCTTCAGGCACTAAGTAGGCGACCGCGCAGGCAACAGCTGCCGAGGTGTACTTGATCCGCATATAACCATCTTCTCCCCAACTGGTGCCCCAGCTATTACGGAGAATCCAGTAGCCGCTGTTCTCGGGATCGCCGTTATCATCCCAACCAACAAGGGCGATCGCATGATTGGTAGTGGTATCATAACAGGGAGAAGCGTCACAGGAGGTGTACGAGTCTTCGTAGATGTCGCCGCTGTATGCCTCGAATGCAGATCCAACATACACTGCGGCATCGACAACGCCGTAGGTCATGATAGCCGTTTTGATCGCCTCGATATCATTACAATCAATCCGATGCCAGGAACCAAAGACAGTGGTCTGGTCTTCCCAGTGGGTGCACTCGCCGGGATCGGAGGTTGCGTAGGGGAAATCGGCTTCACTACAGACGCCTTCGGCGGTAAGGGCCTCGAGCTCATAATAGCCGTAATCCGCCCCCCCACAGCCACTGAAATGTGGATTATATTTATCCAGCCCACCCAGACACCAAATTATGAAAGATTCTGAAAAATCGCTGCAATTGTCATCGTATTTTCCTGCGGCCCAGTTATAGGTTCCTTCCGCCGCGGCGCAGGCACCAAAGGCGTAACAGGAACCGCAACCACCTTGGTCCCTGATAGGGCCAATGTAGGAGTGACCATTATAATTTTGCCAGTCAAACTGATCGGGAAGCGGCTCCTCGAGGAGGTGCCTGTCAAGGGGGCGTACGTTTTGCGGGAGGGCGGCGTTTTCGCGGGAAAGAGTCGAGCGGCGCGTAAAGAACCTTTCCTTCATTGCCGGGGACATATCGTAGATTTTGTT
>Ga0075124_10001636_pt1 | contig 10441 bp, 8 predicted proteins | sample AntAceMetag02UKS_FD_69809 | JGI IMG/M metagenome (GOLD analysis project Ga0075124, IMG submission 69809) | Saline lake microbial communities from Ace Lake, Antarctica - Antarctic Ace Lake Metagenome 02UKS | ecosystem: Environmental > Aquatic > Non-marine Saline and Alkaline > Saline | place... | reverse complement strand
TGCGAATATATTTCCAGGAACGTTTATCTTTAAAGAAGAGATATGTTTTAGAAATCTTGGTGAGAAAGATATTATGGTCATCGTCATCGATTTGTATTCTTCCGATACCGGCCAGACTTGGTCGCCGATTTGTAGGACACTGCGTGAAAACCGCCCTAAATCCCTGAATCCTAATAAAATCCCACAAAGGTTTTTCCGGCACGCCCTCCTTGAAAGCGCAAAATTCAATATCACCATTAAATTTCTCTTGAATTATCTTCAGGGAACCAGAAATGTTTTCCCTGATGGCCTGCTCATCATATAAATACTTAATCCCTTCACCTTCATAGGCCAAAAGGCCTATGCCCATCCCAGCTTTTGCGATTTCATCCACTTCATCCCAGCTCAAACATGGTATCGGTATACCACCTATTGCCCTCTCGCTAGCAATATACTCTGGGATAATAAAAAATGTGGCATGAAAGCTACGGCTCTTTAAAATGGGAAATACGTTTGTGTAGGCATCTCGATAACCACCATCAATAGTAATCGCTATGGATTTAGGTGGCAACTTGATACGCCCGGTTAGATGATCCAGTGCCCTTCTTAACGATACAACATTATAACCATTCTCTGAAAGGAATCCCATCTGCCGCCTGAACGGCTCAGGGTACAGACCATCCTCCATAGCATCCGCCGGGTAATGGCCAATGTTATGATAGAGTAAAACTGGCATTTCTTTCATGACTTTCACACTGCCGTCACTCCTGCAAATAACTTTTCCAGAGATTTGACATTCCTCTCCCAGGAATACTTCTCCTCTACAAACAACCTGCACTGAGAAGAAACTTCCTGCCATAGCTCCCGATTACTTTTAAACTCCTGACGGGTTTTAATAATCAATTCTGCCATTGACTCCGGTTCCGTATCCTTGAAGAGGTATTTAGAATTAAACTTGCTCAAAATTTCAACCGTCCCTCCTACCGGTGTTCCCAAAACGGGGATACCGGATGCCAGAGCTTCCAGAGTAATCAATCCAAATCCTTCTAATTCTAAAGTAGGAAGGATAAAAATATCGGCCATACGATAATAGTCAGGAAGTTCTGCTTCCGGGATAAAGCCGACAAATTTTACGTAATTTTCTATTCCCAGTTCTTCAGTTAATGAAATAAGGGTTTCTTTCAGAGCCCCCTTCCCGCCCAAAACAAGGTAAACGTCAGGAACTGTTTTAACTACATCTTTGACGGCATATATCAGATTTTCCAACCCCATCCTGGGCACCAGATTCCTTACTGTAAATAATATCATTTTTTCTTCAGGAATATTCAATCGTTGCCTTATTTTCGTTTTATTAGCGGCTGGGTAAAATCGCTTTAGATCAACCCCTCCCGGAATAATTGTAATCTTTTCGGTGGGAATTTTATAGACACGCTGTAATTTCTCTCCGGTAAACCGGCTGAGAACAGCAACTATGTCAGATTTACACAAAGCTCTTCTTTCGACAAACTTTCGAGTCTTAATATTCAGAAAATATAGAATCTTTCTTATAACACTTTTCGGTCTTGGATTTCTCGACTGAAACTCCTCAAAGGAAAGAGAATGACACGTATATACTTTTCTTATTTTCCTGCCGGCAGGAGAACGGATTACTACAAAGGCAGAAAAGGGCTGATGAAAATTGATACAGTCAAAGGAATATTGATTCTGAAGTGATTCAAAAAGCTTTTTACAGTTTGATAAAGTGGATATAATAAAAGAGAAGGGGTTGTCTTGATTAACATCGTATCTCCATTCATTAACACCCTGAATAACCTGATGACCTGATTTATGCTCCGGCAACTTACGGGTCAGGATATGAACATCATGCCCCTTTTGCTGTAAAAGGGTACTCTGCTCAAACAGAACCCTTTCTGCACCACCAATTACCTTATTTATTGAAACATCGGATACAAATAGAATATTCAAGATTCAACCCTCTTTTACCATCAACAGTTTGATCCATTCTTTTTATAATACTTTTAGCATATGTCTCATTCATGGATGGTTTTTTGATCTTTCCAATCAGCCTGTCGATATCAGGTGAGATGGTTTCTAAAACCAATGCGTATCCTTATGTTTAGCAAATGGTTATGCAAAAAATCTCGACGCGGACATCTGGTAGAGACCATCCTCTCTTTTTTCAGCAATATCCTCCTGTCTGACAACCTGAATAAAAGGAATACCTCCCAGTGTATTTCTATTCTTGCGATGATGATAATCTATGGTCGAACGAGATAGTTTAGCTTCAAGCATTAACCACGGCTTGTGCTCCAGTAGTATTAGAAAATCGGTTTCCCTGCCGTCACGGTCACGTATGAAATGCAGGTCAAAATTGCCAATCCCTGCATCTGTCCAAAGTTCCAAAAGCGTTTTAAGTTCAACAGCCACGTAGTTTTCAAATTGTGCGGCAGGATCATTTATCCTTGTCCAATCAAAAAAATAAACTTTGTTTTCCTTGGTCAGCGATCGTGCAATTTTTTTAGAATATGGCAAGATCCTGAATATCAAGTATCCTAATTCCATAGCATTCAGATAGTTGGAGACTGTGGTAAAACTGCATTTAATATCTTTGGTCAGAGAGTTTATAGACAGTGGCGAAGAAATTTTTGAGGGAAGCAACTGCATAAGAATAGCAATATTTTCAAGCTCCTGAACTCTGGTCAAATCCCTCAGGTCTTCACGAATAAGCCTGTCAATATAATCAGCACTCCACTTGTTGTAAAAACGAATGGAAGCAGAAACCAGTGGTTCCGGGAACCCGCTAAACCGCAATAATGCGGAAAGTTCCTTTTCTTTATACGTTGGGGAATCTAGTTTTTGCATTATCCAGTCGTCTGCATTTACGGGAGGCTCCTGAAAAGGTTTGCCCGTCAGTTCTCTCAGAGTGACAGGATTCAGCCGAAATGTAAAATATCTGCCTGCCAGACTATCGCCACTTTTACGCATCATGTCGAATCTGGCTGACCCTGTAACTATAAAGCCGTTTTCTTCTCCAAATAAATCGAAAAAATCTTTCAGGACATTTTTCCATTTGGGGTACTTGTGAATTTCATCCATACACAGCCAACGCTTTCCCTCCGATGACTTCACATTGTACAATTCCTGAACGAAAAAATGATAGTCAGCTATATACCGATCCCTTGTTTTGCGATCATCCCAGTTATAATAAAGCTTCAGACAGTTCTGTCCTTTGAGAAATTCCTTTGCAACAGTAGTTTTTCCTGCCTGCCGGGGACCCACAATAAAACGCATCTGCCGCCCGAAATCTCTGGAAAAGGCAATTTTGCTGATATGTCGTTTAATCATCATTTGGGCAATTTATATTGTTTCAAGGGAGAAATCAAGGCTATTTTTGATAGCACTTTAAATTTGCCATGGCAGGTTTAAGCATATACAAAATATTGTCCGTTCAAATAAAGGGGCTCACTTTGAAAACCTTATGACTAGCCATCTGTTAAAACTAAAGCATACTCTTGAAGATCATAAGAGTTAAAGGCCGCGATATCCTCGATCACAGGATCAGAGTTATGCCAACCATCCGTTCCTTAGGGGTGCTTCCATGATTTCCCTATTCTTTTCTTGCAATAACCTCCAGTGAAGGACCCCAAAGAACCCTTCCACCGGAAATTAAATCTGTTAATTTTCCCACTATCCCAATTACTCTCGTAACAAAACTAAAAACAGGATAGGAGCTAAATGAACTGCCCCGTAGTTTGCCACGGGGTAATCTGTGCCTGCCCCGTAGCTCCGGCAGATGGTACTGGGGGGTAATCCGTGTAATCCGTGTAATCTGCGTAATCTGTGGATTAAAATAGAAATCCCCGGGAGACCTGCAGTAAGAACATTTTTCATTTTAGTTGGCCTTAAGGAGAGACAAATAGACCTTTTCCGTTTCTGCAACCATTTTTTCAACGGAAAATTCCCGCTCAACTCTTTCTCTCGCTGTCAATCCCATAGTCCTCGCAAATTCTTTATCGTTCAAAACCTTTATAATAGCCTTAGCCAAAGCAGACGGATTTTTTGGCGGTACTAAAATCCCATCAACTCCATCTGTTATCTGCTCAGTTATCCCATCTATATTAGTTGCGACAATCGGCTTGGCCATCGCCATCGCCTCAAGGGTTACCATTGGAAATCCTTCAAGAAGTGAAGGGATTGCCAAGACATCAATTGCAGAGAGGATTTCCTTTATGTCGCTTCGAAACCCTGCAAAAATTATATTCTTTCCTAACTCTAACTCTTGGCTTAAAGACTTTAACTTCTCCAGTAATGGCCCATCGCCAACAATCAATATCTTTGTATCTGGATATGTTTTTACGATCTCGGGAACACATTCAATCAAATATTCAAACCCCTTCTGCCAAACCATCCTGCCCACCGCACCTATCAGAAAGATATCTTCTCCAATATTGTATTCACTTCTAATTCTTTTAAAGGACTCATCGGAATTTCCAGGTTGATATTCATTCAACTCAATACCATTATAGATTTTTTCGACCTTGCCTTCGGGTATTTTGTGCTGATTAATTAACGTTTTTCTCAGGACCTCGGAAACTGTAATAAATCGGCCCACATATCTCTCAGAAAATCGATCAAAAAAACGATAGACATTTTTCCTCAAAGAACCCACGTCAAAACCCTCGACAGGCATCTGAATAGTGCTCACAACTTTGACTTTCTGCTTCAGCATCTTAGCTGCGATCCTGGCATAAAAATCCGCCCTTCCCCCCTGACTGTGAATAATATTAATCTTATTTCCCCTAATAATTTCGGATAATCTCTTAATATTATTGACTCTCACCCTTTTTTTTAGATTCAGCGAAATAACATCTATCCCCATCCCGGTGAGGACTTTAAAAAAAACACCTTCAGGACTTGTGGCAACATGAATGTTATAACGTTCACAAGGCAATCCTCGTATTAGCTGTAAGAAACCCCTTTCACCTCCCCCGAACTCCAATCCATCGATGACAAAAAGTGTCGATATGTACTGCTCGGTACTATTCAACCCTCATCCCTCCCAACAATTTTACCATCTTTGTATATTAGCTTATACTTTGCCCTTTCTAAACAGGGTTTTAACAATTCGGGATAATATCCAAATATCTGCGGATCATAACGTATAAAATCACTGCAAACTCTTTTAACACAAAGCCTTTCAGCTTTTTTCCACGAATCTGTCTCAAACTCATCTTTAATCTTCTCTTTAACATAGTCTTCAACCTTCGGATACTTTTTATAATCTTTCAGTTCCATCCAGTCTTCCCAGAAGTAGCGAAGCAGCATCCGGCGTGCAGACTTGACATTTACATGAAAGCTGTAAGGCTCATACCAGAAAAGGGTACGATAATATTTCGGAACTTTTACAGCCTCAAACCGTCCGGGATGGATATAATGAGCTTTCTCTGAAAATGAATGAATGTATTCTTCGATGTGAACCATTTCCTCCGGGTCCTGATGAAAAAGATCACCTGAAAGGTTAATATGCCTGAGATAAATAAGGTAATGACGTTCAGGATTTAGTGAAAGAAGCCTCTCGCGCAGTTTAAGTATATTACAGTCTCCGCTCGTATGAGCAATCATATCCCCATCCCAGCGAAAAACCCACCGAAATGAGGTCTGCTCCAGGGCAAAATTGGAAAGATCGCAATGCCTTAAATCCGGTTTTCGCCACAGCTTAATCAATCCCTTCTCCTTGGAAGCCATTTTCTCCAAAATCTCGTAAGTCCCGTCACTCGACCCGTTATCAACAATGATTATTTCATCGGCAATGCCTTTTATAGATTCAATAGAAGGTCTTATCCAATCCGATTCATCTTTGACTCGCATCATTATACTTATTCCCTTTGGTTTTTTTGGGGAAGGGACAAGAAACAATCGAGGGAAAAAGCTCAAGCTGGTTCTTACCAGACGGGTAACGCGGTTTCTTAGATGGGGATATTGATTTGCCGTAATTGCCATAGTTTTTTTATCTAACATAATACATAGTCACACTATTATATTCCGGCCTTCCATAAAAGGAAATTACTTCTTTCCATCTTGGATTCCTATATTGGGCATACCACGGCACCTCGTGATATTGACGGCCCGCCGTGTTAGCTTCGAGGTACCTTTTGTTCAGAATTACATATGCTCCAGGTAATTGTTTCATTTCAGCCTGGTTTAGCTTGTTTAAATCACGAAAATCCAGGTTATCAGGATAACGCAAAAAGTAATTCAAGAATAATGGCCAACGGGAATGATGGGTATAAACGATACTGGCCTGATGTTTTTTTAAGTAGTCTGCAACGGCGATATATGGAGCGGCATCATCTTTTGTATTTAAAAATAATCTATAAGCTCCATAAGTATTCATACTGGCAATTACAATTACGAATAGCGCAACTATTAACGAATTTTTAATTTTAGTCTTAGAGAATAAAAACTCTCCAAAATTTACCAGAAAATATGCGGCAATAATTATAGCAGGACCTGTAATCAGAGAGAGATAATTATAATTTTTCATAATAGGTATCATCTCTTTCAGGCTCTGAGTTCCAAATTCAAAACCCAGTAGTGGCAAGATTAGCCATAATGCCGGAAACAAAACCCTTCTATCTCTTTTTAGGCCTGCCCAAACAAGACCGGCAATAACCATCCACCAGGTAAAACCATAACAGGCCAGGCCCTTAAGATCGAATCCAAACATAACTTTCGGATAAAACCAGAGAGATACAATAGCATCTGGATCAGATCCCTTAACAAGATCTGCATGATGAGCTATCTGATGAATCCTGTAAAGCGCATCGCCGGTTATTGAGTAGTAATAAAGGGATTCTGCTGCAATGGGAATCATCAAGCCGAGGAAAATCCATAAAACAGGTCCTGCTTTTCGCCTCCTTATCACCTGATCAACAAACAAAATCCCGTAAAGGAAAACTGATGTTAATCTTGCCGACATTGAAAGTCCGATAAAAAGACCGGCAAACAAGAAAAAGTTAGCCCGTTTTGATGCACCACCCTCATCATCAGCCATCAGATAACAGAAAACAGCCAGGGAGCTCAGCAAAGGGATAACACTATCGGGCCCTAACAGGGTAGCAGAGGCTATATCAAGAGGATAAAAAACCAAAATGATTCCGGCAAATAAGGCGGTTTTTAAGTTAAATATTCTTTTAGCAATTATAAAGATTAGGACTATATTCAATAGAGAACATAATAAAGGAAACAGGCTTGAGGATATATCATTCACCCCAAAAAGATAGTAACTCAGGGCGGTGGGTATAAGCAGTATATATCTAAAACCATAGAAGTTTTTGATTTGAGATAAATCGTAACTACCGGCGGCAATATCATGAGCGTACCGGGCATATGCAAATGAATCAGAACCTCGAATACCTCCGTTGAAAAGAAAAACCCTCACAGCAAGCGCGCATAAGATTAAGACAATTATAGCAATCCAAACCGATTTCTTATCAACTAAGCCTGACATATTATTTTTATTAAGGTATTCGGCGTGATAGTACACACATATCTCCTTCGAATATTGGAAAGTCTAAAACGCATATTCTTTCTGGAAGAACCCGAGCCATAATTTTTATCAGAGGAGTGAAAAGCTTATGAGGATACACCGTAAGCTGTGTATGGATATAGGCAATGTTTAAGTACTTGGGATAAGCTCCAATCTTATAAGCAAAAAAGTTCTCTTTTCTAAGGAGCATGGAGATATTACTACGATTGAAATAAAACAAATGCTCTTTTGGTTTAAAATGAGGCCATGTAGATTTTAATAAAAAAGCCGAAAGGCTTGAGGCGTCAGGGGTTATAATAACCAGTATGCCCTGCTTCTTCAAAATTTTGCGCACCTTCAGGATCGCACTTGCCGGATCGGTCAAGTGTTCAATAAGGTCAGACATTATAATCAAGTCAAAGAAATTTTCAGGCAGCGAAATATTCTCAAATGCACCTTGATAAATATGGTTGCCAAATTTTTTCCTGGCCAGGGTAGCCGCATATTCCGATATTTCCGCCCCATATGGTTCCCATCCCCTTGAAACAGCCGTTTCCATCAGATGCCCTGCAGCGCAGCCAACATCCAATAAGCATCCAGGTTTTATGTCTTTTTCGATTACGCCAAGAAGGTGGTTAAAGGTTTTTGATTTCATTCTTTTTACCACTTCTGAATCGCCCGATTCCATCCCCCAGGATTTAAAATATTCTCGGTCATAAATCCTTTGGATAGCATTCATCTCAGGAATAGGATTTATGGTTATAAGACCACACTGGCTGCATCGAAAAAAATCACGACCATCTTTAGAAAAAATTCTTTTAAATCTGTTACAATCACAAATTATACACCTAATTTCTTTTCCCACTCTTCCCTCTTTTATCAGCAATTATAACACGGTATAATTTATTTTAGATAATATCTCTGACGTTGCTTCAAGTACCCTTTCCACAGTGATCCTTTTCATGCAAATATTATCGCCACCGCAGGGTGTGACATCCACCTGGTACAAGCAGGGGGAACAGTAGGGGGGATTATAAATAACCATGTTACCTGTTCCTAATGGAGCATAATGCTCAGGGTCTCCCGGTCCCCACAACGAAACAGTTGGAGTTTCTAAGGCGGCAGCAACATGCAATGGGCCCGAATCAACTGTAACCATAAGTTTTGACGTCTCAATAAGGGCAAAAAATGCACCTAATGTCAAAAGTCCGGCGGCATTATTTACAGATGCTTTTGCTCTTGGCGACAATCCGCGCCAAATACGCCCTACATATTCAATCTCCTGAGGTGCGCCGACCAATACGAACTGTAAACGTCCCCGGGTATTTGTCACTCCTTCCAGATAAGCGATCCAGTTTTCTTCGGTCCAGCGTCGTTCCAGCAAAAGTTCGCTGGCATTCGGGTTTATGAGAATTAAAGGTTGATTAATTATGTTTTGATTTCTCAAGTAATTATCACATTTAGCCCTGTCGTCTTGTGTGATTTCTATTAAACCGGAAAGGCTGTAGGATCCCCCTGCCCCCACCATCTGAGCCATCTGAAGATAGATCTCCGAGATATGGCGCCGTGTGTTGAAAAAAACCAAAAAGTTATGTAATCCTTTTTTAAAGGCTACGCTCTTACGATAAAAGCCATAACGGTTTCGCGCCAGGCTAAGCGTAGCCATGATAGCGGCCCAGCTTGAATAGATTTCCATATCAAAATAGAGCACGGGACGTATTGACCATAACTTTGCCATCGCCAATAGTGAAGTAATAAACAGTTTTGTGGCCCCACTGTCATCAACAGTAATAACCCGATCCACATAACGCAGCCTCTTTGCAATCTCCCCGCACCCAACTGTCGTCAAATAGGTTACCTTTGAATTAGGAAATCTCTCCTTTAAAGCACGGCAAAGGATTCCTGTATAGACGACCGAACCTATGCCCATGAACTTGGCAACAATAATATTTCTCGGATCTTTGGGAATAGTATGATCGATTCGGAGAATGAAACCAAGCAAACGGGCAAGAACATCCATTACGAAAGCAAGGCAAACACCTATAGTTCTATCTAATAAAATTTTTTGCCGATAAGAAAGCATTCCTCTATCCCCAAATCTTTTGAAACCCAGCCAAAACTTTGTACGTTCTCACACTCCGCCAAGAGAATTGCAGCTCCTTCAAAAAGTCAAAGAGAGCATCGTTTCTACCTACATCATGAGCCATAAAAACACCGCCATTTTTTAAATAGGGCCATACCGCCCGGAATTCCATCATCATATTCTCATAGGAATGATCAGAGTCATGAATGAAAGCATCTATTGGCCCAAGTTCGCTTAATAACGGATTTAAAACCTGACTTGAGAGGCCCTTGGTGAGTTTCCACCACTTTTTTAAGTAATGTGGGATGATCCACCCACACTGTTCATCATCTTCATAAAAATCGATAGAATAGAGCTCGCCATGATCGTTTCTCTCAAGCGCCTTCAATATATATGCTGTTGACAAACCAGCTCCAACACCGGTTTCAACTACTAATGCTGGCTTCGTCAAGCGAAAACAAACGTATAGCAGCTCTGCCTCATCGCCCATTGCACCTCGTCCGGATCGAGGAGGATGTTTTTTTGCTTCAGAGTCTAAATCAAAGAAGAAGTCACTTCTGTGAACTTCATCAAAAACCTCCAAAACCTGGCTTTGGGGAAATGATAAAATATCAATAATGAAGCGTTCCTTGGAGGTGAAAGTGTGCCGATATTTTAGCTCTCTTAAGACTCTTTTTGGATTTTTGACACTCTCAATAATGTGGTGAGGTCTGATCCATCTGGAAACATCTTTTGTCCATCGTTGCATTTTAATTGTACCTTTTAAAAGTCCCGCCCTTTTGATTCTTAGCAGATAAAATCTTTATTAAATCTTGTGTCATCTTTTTCCGATCAAAATTATAAACCGCTCG
>Ga0075124_10001632_pt1 | contig 10456 bp, 26 predicted proteins | sample AntAceMetag02UKS_FD_69809 | JGI IMG/M metagenome (GOLD analysis project Ga0075124, IMG submission 69809) | Saline lake microbial communities from Ace Lake, Antarctica - Antarctic Ace Lake Metagenome 02UKS | ecosystem: Environmental > Aquatic > Non-marine Saline and Alkaline > Saline | place... | reverse complement strand
TAACAATAAATATAAAAAATGACAGGATAGTGTTTAGGTTTTTGAATATTAGCCTTTCGGTATATATTTCGCTCAACCATGCACCATCCAGTTTTGCCACTTTTCATATTATTCCCGTTAAGTGTAATACTAAACTTGTATAGTGTCCTTTATTGCTATTATTTTAGCATCAAAGACAACTGCTTCTTTTGTACCACCTGCGTATTCGATTATCATTCCATCAAAACCATTTTTAAGGCAAATATCTCTAAATTCTACTTTACCAATTGCCTTTATTATATTCATCGGAGATTCTGACATATAAGATTCTTTCAATCCTGCTTTGATACCTATTAATTTGTATAGATATTTCCCTGCATTATTAGTTGGAAAATTTATTACATTATTAAAATTTAATTCAACAACTTTTATGATATTACCATAAGCACCTCTATCTTTTTCCGTATGAAAATAAATTCCATATCCCCACCAACCAGCATCAGTTTTTCCGAAATATTTAAAACTAAATTTTTTAAAATCTTTTGTAGTTCCATGATACCATAAAATAGGAAAATAATATTTTAAAACATTTTGTTCCCTTTCAATAATAGCTCCACGTTCCTTCAATGACTTTAAATGCTTAAATAAAGCAACAGGATTTGTATGTTTTTTTTCGTAAATCTTCATTTTTAAATATATTTTTATTAATAATTATTTTTTCACTTATATCTTGAAAAGTGAAATTAAAAACACTTAACAATAAATAAACGCAATTAAAAAAGCGTTTATTATCGTTCGTTAATTTCATAATTTTTATTTTTTATTTTATTCATCCTTAGCCTTCTCCGTTAAAATGATATAATAAACGCTATTCGATTGTTTTTCGGTTATTTGTACGTTTTTGTAATTCTTGCGGATATAAAATTTAAACCACTTTGTAAAACGGCGCTGGTCAAAAAATTTCTTCTTTACAAAGTCTGGAAATTGTTCGAGGAAATCGTCATACAAATCCCTTTTGTTGTACCGGTAAAATTCTGTTGAAGTAGAAGTATTAATTTTTATCCTGTTTACAATGGCAATGCCATCATCGTCAAGTTTTTTAAATTTATAATCAAGCCAATTGACAAAATTTAAATCTGTATGATCTATTAAAGAGCGTTTTTCGAGGTTAATAACCGGAGCTTCTATCAATCCATTTTTGAGATAATGTTGGATACATTCAATATTAAATTTGTCGAATCGTGACCATTCGGCATCATCCCAATCATCAAAAAACCAATGACCGTAAAAAGTCAAAGGTGAACGTTTTGAGTTAAAAAAATCTGAAAACTCGAATTGAGTAACCCTGTCAATAGCGCTTTCACCATCTATTAAAATAGTTTTATTGGTGGTTACAATAATTTTAGAATGAATGGTAAAAGGCTGTTCGTATAGTTTTTTGGCAGAAATGCCCTCTGTAATGTCGGAAAAAAGATTATTAATATTAAAATAATTCTTTAAATCGTTTAGATGCACAAGTTTAGTATCAAGGTTACATTTGTCGTATCGGTGTTTGTCGGCAGGGTCGAAACCAATACCAGGAATTTCACAATAAACAGTTGATTTCTCATCGGTATTCAACATTTTGCCGAGTGACATTACAGATAATGTTTTACCGGTGCGACCATTTGCCTCTCCATCGTCCCCAATTTCGCTATCAGTAAATACAGTAAGATATAATTTTCCACGAGTGAAATTATGAAGATTATATCCTATGATCGAACGCAGCGAGTTATAACGTTTTTGGAATAATTCTTTATCATAAGGTTTATTATTTTTCGGGTCCGGCATATCATCGAGCTTGCCACACACACGCATAATAAAATCTTGGTAAACAGAGGGAGTATCATCAGCATTAAGATAATTACGTTGTAGTATTTGATTTTTCCATATTTTCCGGTCAAGGTTTTCATACAGAGAAAAATCGAATCCGGTTGATTTAATCTCAACATATCCATTTTTATAAAACAGGTATTTTGAAAATTTAAGATCATCCATTATATTAATTTGTTTATCAGGAATAAGGCGTTTCATCAAGATAGGTTTGAATAATAGCTCAAGCATATTAATTACTTTTTCTTCGAGATATGAACCGGTGATCGAGTATTCATCTTCAATGCCTTGATTGGTGGGTAACTTCTTGACATACCTAATAAAATAATCGGTGATGTAATCAATATCAATTTCCTCAATTACGTTTTCAAACATCTTGACAAATTTCTTTGATTTTAGATCAATGTTATAAATGAAAAACCCGAATGATTTTAATTTTTCCAGGAAGGCAACCCGCTTAATTGTTATTTTATCGAATTTTAAATCGCCTGTATCCTTATCCTCTTTCATCTTGACAGTATAAAAGTTATGTAGTTCGCTTATTCTGTCAAACTCCGCTTCTCGTTCGGTCTGCGATTGTTTTTTTAGTTTAATAACTTCTTCCATCAGATTAGTTTAAATTACCTTCAGAGGCGTAAATATCATTATCATTAAATCTGTTTTTATATTTTAATAAATCGAAAGGCAAAACAGTATAACCTTTATCTAAAGCATCATTAGCACTTGAAAATAATGTTGATGTTGGTTTTTGCATGAGAAAACGGAGATCTGTAATACCATGAATAAAACAAATAGATTCTAATTTTAAAATATGTTCTTTCAGGTGCGAATGTTTTATGCAAAGAGCCATATTTTGCTCATGTAAATATTCGATGTAGCTTTCATTTTCCTTATTGGAAATAGAAATATCATTAATAATTCCGTTATACCTGTCAATTGCATTTTTAGGTAACTTATCGTGATTAATAAGCCATTGAACGTAGCTGATCAGATTTTGTAAGCCTTTGTTGTTTTGCATTATTTATTTTTGTTTTAGCGACTATTTTTATAGAGTGAAATTAGTTTTTTGACTGGTTTATTCAAAGTATTCAATTTATCAACCAATGAATTATATTTTATAACAAGTTCTTTATGTGGCAATTTGTATTTTTTCTTTCTCAAAACTTCTGACTTCATAAAATAAATTTCGTTTGAAATTGCTCTTGCTTTTTGTTCGTCATTCGTTGTTTGAAATTTATTAAAAATTTTACTCATTTTAATAGAAAACAGTAATCTATTATCATCAAAAAAATTTCTTATCAAATAATTTTGATGTCTATCATAAAGTGATTGAAGATTGTAATTTTCAATAGCTGAATTAAATTGTCTTAAACTTGTATGTTTAAAAATGTATTTTAGAATTTGCTTTTCCATTGTGATTTTATTTTTTGTTTGTTATGAGTAACTAAAAACGAAGATTTCTCAATGCTTTTATAAGTTGTTTTGTGTTTTTTTTATCAAGCCACATTGATTTAGTTACTTGATGCAAAAAAGGTTTTTCTAATTTGCCATTTCTTCCAAATTCAATATAATCAAGAAAATGAAATTTTAAAATATTTTGTCCGTCATCTTCTTCAAAAGAAATACCGGCTTCTATTGTTGTTGTAGATTGATCGCAACATTCTATTTCTCTTGAGTCAATTCCTTCATACTTACCCATAATTTAATTGTATTTAATGACAGCCCATAAAATCAAATATAAAACAGCAAGGCTGTAAAACTGAATTATATTGTGCAGCTATTTTTATATTAATTCAAATCCAAGTTTAGCTAATTGAGGATGTATTAAGTCCTCTTTTAGAGCATATTTATCATACTCTTTTAATATTTTGTCAATATGTGATTTTATTAAGGTGTATAAATCACCAAATGAAAATTTAAAATTCATATTTGCCGATCGAAACCCCCTTGTATCGTATGAGATTAATTTTAATTCGTCTATGCCAATAAAACGTATTTCAATAAAAATTTGAAATCCCTTATAATCAATAACCTTTCTGTATTGCATGTTCATTTTATTTATTTTTTTTAAAAACCAATAAATCGAATGTCATATTTAAGACATCCTGGATCTCTTCTTTTTTGTGCATTCTCCTAAATATTTCTATTGACTTATCGTATGTGTAGCCAGTATCAGTCATTATTATAGTTCTCGGAATAGCAGCCAAAGAGGCAGTAATTTTTTTTTGTAAACAAGCAGAAAGTACAGAACTTCCGTCAAGGAAAATCATATAATCCTGTCCCTCCTTAAAATAATCATTATGCTTGCGGATAGTTGTAAAAATATCTGAAGATAATTTATTATTCCAGTTTTTGGAAAAATTGATTTTGTTGGTCATAATTTCAAATTTAAATCTTGTAAAATATCGTTTTCGGTTACGCCCAGATATTCGGCTAAATTTGCAGTCGTAGGACGTTGATGTCGTTTAAGTTCAAACATATCCTTAATAATTTTCAGTATTATTAAGGAACGTGGCCTTGAGAGGTTTGTAACTCTCATTATTTCGCTATGAGTTATAAAGTTCATTCGCCTTTTTCTTTGTGTCTTAATTCATATTTAAGTTTGGTAATCAAAACAAAGCATGTCCGTATTTCTTTGTCTAACGAATCTGATTTATCAGATATATTACAATTGCCTGTATTGTCAGAACCTATTGACATAAGCATTTCTTTTTGTGCATTTACACACGAATTTTTGTAATGCTTTACGGCTTTTAGCAAAACTTCTTTGTCGGAAAATGATAGTTTCATATATATAGCTCCTCTCTTGTAACAACACGTTTTAAGCCTTCACGTTGAGTTACATAAATTCTATCACCTCTAATTTTTTCAACTAAAACAATAATTTTTGTTTCGTTACTATAAATATAGCATTGATCGCCAGGTTGTATATTTTTGCGAAAATTATTGACTTGTCTGTTTTTCGCCCAAAAAAGAAAGCCGATAAATAATAAAAGGCCTCCACAAACACAATATAAAATAGTCATAATAATAAGATTTAAAGGTTAATGAATAACAATATTTGATAGTACTGTAAGGATTTTACTTTTTTTGCGCAACGGTTGATTTTGCTTATTTTGTTTTTCGTTATACATAACATAAGCCTGGTCGAGTGTAATATTATCCGCCCCGCAATTGTAGGGCCCATTAACAAGGTCGATAGGATAAATGTCTTTATATGACATTAACCTGCAAATCATTCTCAATTCACGCTCGATCATTAATTTTGGATTGTCCAGAATTTCATCAACTCTATCATCAGAGCAATTTAATGAGATAGGAAGCCGATTGAAACGTTTTTTCCCAATAAGGGATTTAATGTAATTTTTAAAGTTTTTCATAATAAATGGTTTTACATTATTGATTCGTAATATTTTGGCAAAATATATTTTCCGGTTCTAATTTCTTTGATTAATTTTTTGAGAGGGCGAAGGTCAGCGTAAATTGTTTTTTCTGAATATTCAATAAGATTAGCAATATTTTTGACAATTAAATACGTTCTTATTTGTGGAGAAAATAATAACTCGTTAATAAATAATTGTTTTACAGTCTTTTTTCTTAATAAAATACGATTAGATGGCATAATATTTGCTCTTAATTAGAAAATTAATATTAAATTTAGAAAAGCAAAATTAAACTATTTTTTGCAAATGTCAAGTAAAAACAAACATTAATTCAGTATAAAATTACAAAATGCAGTATATCAACAAAATAAAAGAGATAGCAAAAAGCAAAAGTATTACGCTGAAAGAACTTGCTAAAATGATTGATATTACCGAAGCTGGATTTTATGCGGCTGTACGTAAGGATACATTTCCTGTAAAAACTGTTCAGAAAATCTGTAAAAATATAAATATCACCAAATCAATTTAAATTATTTTCAATTTTATTCCACTTAAATACAACCACTTACAAATTAGTTTTAAAAATAATGTAATAAAAACTTGACAAATGTGTTTCATTGGTGTAACTTTGTAGAATTAATAAAATTACATTCAAGAATTAATTAAATGAACAAACTAATTTTAATTAGAGGTTGTTATCCTAAATTGAATGACCATCTTTTAAAAGTCAAAAAACTCAAAGGAATTAACATTAAAAACTCAAACCAAATGAAAACAAACACAATTAGCATCCGTGTATCGGATCAACATTTAGCCGAATTATCGAAACTATATAGTAAAATGCCAGGCACTTCAGCCGGAAAAGCTGTTAAAAACTTTCTTAACTTGCGTCGAAATGGTTTTACAATACTAAAGGGAACATTCGCAAAAAATGAAATGGAAGGGATCTTAGCGACTTTTAATAATACAATACTCGAAAGCTCATTTTATGCTATGCGAGATAATAATAATTTACTCATTACTCTTTTGCAAGATGTTGAAACTTTGGAAAGGATAAGTAAAAGTTATAATTTTGATTATGATAAAATGATTAAAAAAGTAAAAAAACTTGACCATCTGCAAACGTTCATATTGTTTGATGAGTGTTATAGGTTTTGGCACGATGAGGCCGCTTATGGCGCACCGGCTCCAAACCTCGAAAAGTTTTTAAATGATATATGCTAATAACTTTAAGCCCTCGTTTGAGGGCTTTTTTTATATCCTTTTACGTGCTTTATCAGAACGATTTCTGCGAGTTTCGTAATACACTCTTCCGGTTCTACTTAGTCGATAACCTGGGGGCAATGCTTTGAGCTTACTGTCCATGGTCCGGTTTTTAACCGTTCCGGTTCTTTTGCTTACAATTTTTAGAGCTATTCCACCGTTTTTCTTAGCCATTTTTTTCAGCCCTGGTGTGATGTTTGCTCCTATCCTTTTTAATAAAGGAGCTTTGTTCATGTTTCGTTTTTTTGCCATTTTATTATGATTTAATTTCACTAATACTGATTTTTTTTTACCTTGTTTATCAAATCTTGATATACCATTGCTATACCAAGCATATCCTTTTGGAGCAGTAGTTGTATTCCTTGTTTTGATATATCCTTTTGGAACTTGGTTAATTTTTTTTACTTTTGCTTCCATTTTATATGATATTTAATAAGATGAACTCGTTTACTGTTTTTATTTACAGCTTTTTTGAATTTATTTTTCATTTTATGTCATTGGTCGTTTTGGTTGAAATTCTAAATGAATATGATCGCCTTCAATAATTACATCATAATCATTTCCAAGACGTTCTTTAATTTCGTTTCTTACTATTATTGTTTCATCAATTGTGAAATAATAAGTGCGTAAATCGCCGGCATTACCGGAATAATGCAAAGATGTTTTAGAATGTTTACCATCATTTAAGGAAGTAATTACAAGCTCCCGGCCATGATTTTCATAAACTTTATCCGCAACAATAAGCCCAAATAAAAGCTCCGGACTAATGCCTTGTATTTTTACCGAATTATCCTTTAGCCTCATTTTCCTTTGCCATTTTTTTAAGTATAGACTTAGCGTGTGCCAATGAGTACGCAATTTCTTTATTAACTGTGTAATGATAACCTAATCTTGACATAATATTTAAATTTTAATGATTATAAATTGAATTTATACTTTTACTTCACTACTATTATTAAAACCAGTTGTTTTTATATAAAATCCTTTCCCATGCCCTCTTTTGATTCCGCCGGCATAATTATTATTATCAGTGTAAAATAATTTAACATTAGAAACAATAATATCATTCTCATATTTGTCAGATTTTAATTGCTTTGTTATTTTTCTTTTAGCCGCAGAAATACTCATTTTACTTTCTTTCTCAAAAAAAGTAATTATATTTTTTAAAAATTGTTTTTTTGTTAATTTACTCATTTTCCTTTTGGAATTAATTCTTTTATCAATTCATTTAACTGAATCAATATTGAAAAAATTTGTTCAATTTTTTCTTCAAGAACATCATTGGAAATATCCAGTTCTTCGGTCACGAATGAAATTAATTCTTGCTTTTCATTTGAATCTAAATCCAAATATTCAGCTTTAATTTCTTTTGCGTTTTTAAATACCTTTACAAATCCAATTGCTTTAAATCCAATTTGTGTGCCTTCCCAAAGTGATATTTTACCATCATCTGAAGTAGCTGCATCAATTTGTTCACCTACTTTAATTAAAGTTGTTAATGCGTTTTTTAAATTTTCAATTCCTTTTTCCATCTTTTAATTTTTTTATATTGTGATTAATTATGTTTGATTTTTGACTTGCATCTTGCAAGTCATTTTTTATTGATATTTTTAATTTAAAATACTTTTTTAAACTTTTGAACCATTTTTTCATTCTCCAAAAAATATAGTAATTACTTTTCCTATTATTCCGATTGCTGCACAAATAATGCTAATTTTTGGCATTTCTAATTTGACAAATAAAATACTACCCGCACTCCCCGCCGAAACTAACGCTGTTCCTGTTTTTCGTATCCATTTAGGGGTTGGCTTTTTTATTTGTTTTATTCCTACTTTCATTTTTTAAATCCTTTTTAGTTTTTTTAATTTGATAATAGAGAAATATAATTGTAAGAATACCAACAACAATTCCGATAGTTCCGTTTGCAATTTCACTACAATTCTGAGCAAAAGTTACAATATTAAAACTCGAAACCAAAAAGCCTATTACGAACGTCAATATTGTTTTTGTAATGTTAATTATCATTTTTTTTAACTTAATGTATAATAGTTATTTACTTTTTTTATTGTCGAAATAAAAGGCAATTGACTTTTATATTTTTCAATTTGTTTCATCAAAACTCCCGATCCTGTAAAAACCACTCTTTTTTCTTCATTTAAAATAATTTGAATAGTTAGACAATTATCATTTTCTTTATTCTCAAACTTACTTTTTGTTATTCTAAAATCATTAACAATAATTTCGCAATTTAAAATATTGTCAATTCCGATCTTTTTTCCCTCTAAAGTTGCTTTTTCTTCTGAAAAATCTGAAAATTTATTCATAATTTTCAACTGCTTCTAAAGCAATATTATCAGCAATATTTCTAAATGCCTGATAATCTACATTATTATTATTAATTGCAGCAATTTCATCATCATAGTCGTATTTAGTTTTAATAATAGCTGATTTGATTACCTTCTTTGTAATGTCAGAAACATTAATATAATCATAATCGAATGATGCAACACGTTCTTTAGTTGCCGGTTTTTCAGAAAAATTATACCTTATCTGAAAATTACTTTTTGACAACTTAATTACTACCGTTTCCGGCATTATTTCACCGTTTAATTTATTACGATTTCCTTTCATTTTTAAAATATTTTTGAGTTAAATTAAATGTATTTGCATATTTAAACCAACCCCAGTATGCAGATTGCGTTTGGGGTGTGGCTATTTTATTTTTTAATTTTCGTTTAAATTCTTGTTTTATTGATTTTCTTATAAGGGCATAATTATAAAAACATTTGTATCCAAGAAAATCAATGCCTCTGATATTAACTGGAAAAACTTGATAATTAGATTTTAAATCAAGTTTAAGATTATTGTTAAGATATTTTTCAATATTATTTTTCCATTCCCATAATTGAGATTTATCATTTGATAATAATACCATGTCATCACAATATCTAAAATAATATTTTACTTTGAGATTTTCTTTGACAAAATGGTCAAAATAAGCCAAATATAAATTCCCAAGCCATTGGCTAAGATAATTTCCAATAGGCACACCGGGAGCACTTTCAATAATTTTATCAATTAACGACAATAAATTTTTATCTTTAATTTTCTGCCTGATTATTGATTTCAATATTTGATGATCGATCGAAGGATAATATTTACGTACATCAAGTTTTAAACAATACTGAGTATTTTGAACATCTTTAAGTGCATTTTTAAGTCGATTTAATCCATCGTGTATGCCTCGACATGGAATAGTTGAGTAAGTATCTCTTATAAAAAGTTGAATCCATACTGGCTGACAAACCTGAACTATACAGTGATGAACAATCCTATCGGGATAAAAAGGAAGTTTGTATATTTCTCTTATTTTATGCCCTGTGTTTTTTGAAAAAACTTTATATTTACTATTTACAAATTGATTATTAATAAGTAACGATTGTAATTCATTAATATATTTATCAGGATTTTTTTCAATTTCAATTACATCTTTATAATATCGTTTTCCTTTTTTAGCGTTTTTATATGCAATTTCAATATTTCCTTTATCGCATAACTTTTCAAATAAATTTCCTTTTCGTTTCATTTGTTGTGCTTGAACAAAATGCAGCTTTCGTTTACTATGACTACTAACAGTATTTTTAATTTTATATTTTTCGGCAAGAGCCGGGGTTATTACAAAGGTCAAATTCTCTTTCAAGCATAAGTGAGAGCTGTAATTCGTGTTAGCGCCTGTCGTATTGTTGAAATTCGCATAGCCCAAACCGGCATTCGTGCCATTATTCAAATTCCCGCCCCAAGCGGCAACCTGCCAACTAAACAACCACAATATAATAACCGTTAATTTCATCGTTTTTTCGTTTAAAATTTCAAGCACAAGCGAGAGCCGTAATCCGAGTTAGCGCCCGTCGTATCGTAGAAATTCGCAAAGCCCAAACCGGCAGACGCGCCATGATACA
>Ga0075124_10001627_pt1 | contig 10473 bp, 8 predicted proteins | sample AntAceMetag02UKS_FD_69809 | JGI IMG/M metagenome (GOLD analysis project Ga0075124, IMG submission 69809) | Saline lake microbial communities from Ace Lake, Antarctica - Antarctic Ace Lake Metagenome 02UKS | ecosystem: Environmental > Aquatic > Non-marine Saline and Alkaline > Saline | place... | reverse complement strand
GTCCGCGCTGGGGAAGATCGGCATGTCCGGCCCCCTTCAGGACCTGGAGCTGAAACTCAACCGGGCCGCGGAGGTGGCAACCCCAAAGGCAAAGAGACTGTTCCGCCAGGCTATCACCGAAATGAAATTTGATGACGTAAAGGCGATATATGAAGGCCCGCAGGACGCCGCCACCCAATATTTCCGGGGCAAGATGTCCCCCTCTCTCGCGCAGGAGATGCGGCCCGTTGTCAAGAGCAGTCTCGCACAGGTGGGGGCCGTTCAGGCCTACGACAGCGTCATGAAGAGATATCGGGCCATACCCTTTGCGCCCGAGGTAAAAGCAGACATGACAGAGTATGTCGTTGAGAGAGGTATGGACGGGATCTTCTATTATATGGCGCAGGAAGAGGCCGCTATCCGACAAAATCCCGCCAAGCGCACTACAGAGTTGTTGAGGCGGGTATTCGGGGCACAATAGGTTGAGAGTGCCACATATCGAGAAAGGCAAGAGGGAGGACTCGCGATGAATGCGAAGCTGGTTATCAGTCTTGTCCTGGCCGGTCTGGCCGTGCTCTTCATCATACAGAATGTCATGGTTGTCGACATACGGTTTCTGTTCTGGACCCTGTCGATGTCTCGGGCACTGTTGATGTTCTTCATCCTGGCGATAGGAATTGTTATCGGGTGGACACTCCACAGCCTGTCTGTGTCTCGCAGGAGCAACTGAATACAAGATAATGAGTGACAGCATCAGGGAAATATTTTCCTTGCCTTATTCCGAGGTGCGGCTTAAGAAGGACCTCCGATAGCGGGATCACACGAATAGAAGGAGAGGGAATGAAGGAATACGAACAGTCGATCATCGATCATTACGGGCAGGCCGACCTCGATGCCCATATCCTGGAGGCATATGAGTGCGCGGGGAAAAGGATTACCCTCCATGGGGACACCGCGTCATTCGACGAGTTTCATATCAGGGGGCGCGAAGCGACGCGGGAGCTTGCGAAGCTGGCAGACCTGCGCGAAGGGATGAAGGTCCTCGACCTCGGCTGCGGGGTGGGAGGTCCCGTCCGGACGCTGGCGGCCGAGTTCGGGTGCCGGGTGTGGGGGATCGACCTGGTCGATGAGTACTGTACATGCGCGGCGATGCTGGCCGAACGGGTTGGCCTGAGCGCGATGGTAACCTTCCGGCAGGCCGATATGACCGACTTGCCCTTTGAGGATGGGGATTTTGACGCGGCGTGGACCGAGCACACGATCATGAACATTGAGGACAAGGCAAAACTCTTTGCCGAGATCCGGCGCGTCCTGCGATCGGAAGGGATCTTTGCCTTGTACGAGATCTGCGCGGGGAGCGCCTCGCCCCCCCATTTCCCCCTGCCGTGGGCGAGCGATCAGTCCATCAGCTTCCTGTTCGATCAGGATGCCCTGAGAGAGACGCTCCGCGAGGCGGGGTTCGAAGAGCTTCTCTGGAGGGATGTCACGGAGAAATCCCTGGAGTGGTTTCACGGCGTTATCGCGGCGATCAAGCCCCGGACGAACAATGCCCCACGGCTGGGGCTCAACCTGTTGATGGGGAAAACTGCCGCCGACAAATCGAAGAATATTATTCGCAATCTTAAAGAGGACCGGATCAGGGTTGTCCAAGGTGTGTTCCGGAGAGAGGACTGATCAGAGAGGGAGTGGCGGGATGATGACGTCCTCAGAGACAGCTCTCGTTGCGGAAGGGACACCATCTCCGATATACCACCGTCGCCAGGATATAGAGCGCCAGGGCGGCAAGTACCACCGATCTGAACCCCCACCCGATGGCGATCAGGACGGTCGCCGACGCCCCGATGACGGAGAAGAAGCCGTTTATCCCCCATGCCCACGGGATCAGGGCCTCACTCTCTCCCGTGAGACGGCTAAGCCCGGAGGGGAAGGGTACCCCCATCGGCAGGGCGAGGGGCGCTATCAGCAGACTGCAGATGAGCATGCGCATTCCCAGCGGGAGACCGGAGAGGACGCTCTGGATCAGCCGGTCGGACTGCAGGTAGATGATCCCGACCGCCACGATCCAGACCACGGCGATCAGGACCTGCTTCGGTTTGGCCGTACCGATCCTCCCCGCGATCAGGCTTCCGATCCCCGAATAAATGAGAAAAGAGCCGATAACGACGCCTGCCGAGAAGACGGGGTCGTACAGGTACCGGATGAATTGCTGGAGGAATGACATCTCCACGAACATATAAGCCAGGCCGAGGCAGCCGAAGTAGATGAAGACGGGCGGCCTGCCCCGCGGCGCCCCACCAACCGCCCCGATGGGCACGAGTATCAGGAACAGACTCAGGAAGACCAGGATACCGAGCGCCGTCCAGACGAGGATGTACCCCCAGTCTATCAGAGGGATGGAGAGCCGTCCGTACGGGATGAGATATTTTTTCAGGACAGCCGTCTTGAAGAAGTGGGCGAAGAAGGGCCTGTCGTCGGTGGCGGGCTGGACAAAGAAGGGATACTCATTGTAGAGCAGCTCCCCCTCCCCCGCCAGCAGCCGCGTCGCGGCAAGGAAGAAGTAGCTGTCATCCAGCCTGTTGATGATATTGGTCTCCTCCCCTCTGATGCCGGGGTAGTAACACAGGTCGAAGAGGCGGTCTTTACAGAACCCCTTGACGGTCTCTATCTCCCCCCGAGTGAAGGGACCCCTCTTTACCAGGAGCGTGGCCGTCTGCCAGCTCCGTATCATGATGATCGATCCGGGCGCATCGCGGGTCCCGAGGGCGGAAATCGCCGTCGCCAGGATCTTTATGGAGTCGCGGGGCGGGTTCTTAATCCACCGCGATATGCTGAGGATCCCCTCGGGGGTGAGGCGCCCCAGGGCGGTCCGAAGGGCCTCGGTCGTAAAGAGGTAGTTTTCATTCAGCGAGTAGACCCCCGCGGAGGCGGACTCCATCGACTCGAGGAGGCTCATCTGGATCAGGTCGAACCGCCTCTCCGTCCTTTCCAGATATCCCCTCCCGTCTTCGGCAAGGATCCGGGACCGTGACGGGTCGTAAATATCACCGCTGAAGGGGCGGTATTCCCCCTGCATGAGGCGGATGATCTCCCGGTTCATCTCGACGACGGAGACTTCCCGTGCCCCGTGGTACCGCGCGTTCAGGATCTCCGTTCCTCCGCCCCCGCCGATGATGAGGACCGACGGTCTGTCCAGGAGCCGGTAGGGGAGGGAGGTGGTGCGCCACTCCATGAAGCGTATATCGTCAAGGTCTCCGGTGAATTCGTTGATCGCCCCCGCCGCGTCCCCATTCAGAAAGAGGCCCTTCTGCTTCGGCAGGTCGAACGGACAGTTCAGACTCAGGTCGGGGAGGTAGTGGTAGGCGGGGCTGTCCAGAACGGTGACGAGGCCGAGGGGCCCGAATGCCTCCGCCTCAATCCTTGCCCCCATCTGGGTCCGGGCAATGGACAGATCCTTGAACCCGCTCATCTCCACGGGCCTGCCGTGCAGGAGAATGAAGTAGAGGGGGACCATTGCGATGAGTACGACTGCCGAAGTTGCGGTCCGAGCGCGCCCCGCCGCGGCCGCGAAGGTCGCGCAGAGGGCTATCAGGGAAATGATCAGGATGATTTCATGGGGACCCAGGTGGAAGAAGGTGAGCAGTACCGGGAAGCTCCCGACGCCCGAGCCGGTGAGGTTGGCGAAGTAGATCCGGTGGATGTTGTCGGTGCAGACCGAGAAGCTGAGCCCTACGCACACTGCGCCGATGAAAAAGGGGATCAGGATGGCGAGGCTGAGAGCGAGGAGGCTGACGGCCTCACGCGGCTGCCAGATGATCATGAGCGGGTTGAAGGCGATCAGGCGGCCCAGAAAGATATTGATCCAGATGGACAGGACCACCAGGAAGGGGAAGAGGTACAGGACCGTCCGGAAGCGCCGCTTCAGTCCCTTATGGAACAGAAAGATGAAGGTGCCGCTCGCGCCAAAGCCGAGCAGGGCGATGCTGACGATCAGGTAGGCGAAGTGATGCCAGTAGCGGATGGCGAATAGCTTGAAGAGGAGGATCTCGTAGGCGATCAGGGCGGCCGATACCAGGAACACCACGACCTGGATTCTCCTGATGGACGGGAGGGATGCCATGGGCTATTCGTGCCTCCCGGTAAGGGGCACAAAGCGCACCGCCATCAGGTTCCGGGTGGTTATTCTCCCGGCACGATCCTTTTTCACAAGAACCAGGCTCTGAATCATAAAAGGGCCGCCGACCGGGATGACCATCCTCCCCCCCGGCTTGAGCTGCTTCAAAAGGGGCGGCGGGATATGGCCGGCCGCGGCGGTCACGATGATCGCGTCGAAGGGGGCGTGCTCCCGCCAGCCGTAGTAGCCGTCGGCGTGCCTGACCGTAACATTTTTGTACCCCAGTTTTTCCAATCTGAGCGACGCCGATTCCGCGAGCTGGGGTATGATCTCGATCGTATAGACCTTTTTTGCGACGGCCGAGAGGACCGCGGCCTGGTAGCCCGATCCAGTTCCTATTTCGAGGACCGTGTCTCCCCTGTCCACCTTGATGATCTCCGTCATGTACGCTACGATGTAAGGCTGGGAGATGGTCTGCCCGTAACCGATGGGGAGGGGTGTATCGTCATAGCCCCCGCTCATCAGCCCTCTCGGGACGAACCGGTGGCGGGGAACGGAGGATATCGCCCGGACGACATCTTTATCCCTGACCCCCCTTCGGGTAATCTGATCCTCCACCATTCGTTCCCGCATGGCCGTAAAGGCCGCCCCGTCCGAATCCGTAGCGGACGTGCCCCCTGCCGGTACGGCGGCGACGAGGAGAAAAATCAGTGCCGATATGGATGATATGTTCCGAATCATCTTCATCTCTATGTATTACAGTCAGCGTTTGCCACGCTCCGTATATACGGGTCCCTGTGTTGTGGAAAGGAGAGAGAGGACGTACCCTGCGCTGAAGATCCGGTAGCGGCCGGCGGAGCGGGGGAAGATTGAAAATGAACCCGGTGACAAGTATAGCTTGTACTGCCTTTATTTCAAGACAAAAGACAAACTGCAGGCCCGGTGAAAACCATCTATCACCGAAACAAACCTTCAACTATATAAATCCCTTGACAAAAGATTTTTAAGCTGTATGATTTTTATTACATTCCGGGGGGAATAGTTTCTGATCTAAAACAAACAGCACGATTCGGCGGGAGAATAGTCGTTGGCACCATGATTCACTGTCATTATTTTTTAAAGGGTTCTCTCCATAACGGTAGAGAAGCATGGCAATACGCCAGTGCTTTAAGAAATGAGGTACAGAAAGAATGGGTAAAATACTTGACACTCCAAAAGTTAATGAATTGCTTACACTTGTCGAAGAATCAGCCCGCTCGACAGAAGCAAGCGTAAAACGCTTTATTGAACCTGCCGCAGGCACATTAAGAACCGCAACAAGTCGACGCCATCATATTGTCTTCGGGCGTCGAGGTTCAGGTAAGACCAGTCTACTACACAAGGCTAGCGCCGACTTGACTATAGACCGCCGCCCCATCGCTTATGTGGATTTGGAGACCTTCAAGGGGCACAGTTATCCAGACGTACTTTTGAGCGTACTTATTGCCAGTTTCAAGGAGTTTAAGAGATGGCTTGAGACAGCGGCAGTACACCCTGCGACAAAAACCTCTTTTTGGAAGAGCCTGTTCGGAACGACACCAGCTCGGCCATCTTACAATCGCAAAGACACAGCCAATCTTGTAAAAAAGCTCGAAAGTGAGGTTAAGACTCTGGAGAACGAACTTTATGCTCCTGAAAAATCCGAACTAAAAGTTGTTGCGGGGCGTGAGGGTAGCGAAGGGGTGTCGGCAGAACTAGAGGCAGGAGTGAGCAGCCCGGTCGGCGTAATTAGAGGAAAAGCCTCCACACATGTCGATGTGAAGCGGGTGTCTGAGGTCGAAGAACGATTTAGTAAGTCAAAAATTGATTTTCTCCTTCGGCACATCATGGAATACCAAGATCTCTTCCGTAGATTGAGTGAGATTTCGGGTGGGGACGCATTCCTATTTCTCGACGATCTATATCAGATTCCCCGCGAGGATCAATCGAAAGTCTTGGATTATTTCCACCGAATTGCAAAAGGGAACGGACTGTGGCTCAAGGTGGGCACAATACGGCATCGAACAAGTTGGTACATCCATGGCGACCCTCCATGTGGCATGAAAATTGATGATGATGCAGACCAGATCGACTTGGATCTTACTCTGGAAAAATACGGTCTTGCCAAGGCCTTCTTGGTTAAATTACTACGAAGTTTCTTCGACACCCTTTCTTTATCTGGCGTGTCAGATTATCTCACTGATGGGGCGCTAGATCGGCTTGTCCTAGCTAGCGGGGGAGTGGCCCGTGATTTTCTTTCTATATTCAGGAGGTCTGTAACAGTTGCAAGAGAGCGGGGGGGTGGACACCGGGGCGAGAAGATAGGTGTTGAAGATGTTAATATGGCAGCGGGGGAGCACGACACGTCTAAACGTGAAGAATTCAAACGTGACACACATGACAGCGAAGCTGGAGCTTTGGATCAAGAGTTTCAGAGATTACAGAACTTCTGCTTAGAACAAGCCAACAGCAACTGCTTCCTACTCGACCAAGAAAAAAGGGGAAGAGAAATCGATCTCATCCACGAACTGGTTGATCTTAAGCTTGTTCATTTAGTTCGCTCCCGAGTGACTGTTAGCAAACGCCAAGGTAGGATTTACGAAGCATACATGCTGGACCTTAGCCAATACGCGGGAGCTCGAAAACGACGAGAACTCCAGATCGTCGAATTCTGGAAGCAAAGCTCAGTCGAGGCACTCAGAAAAATCTCCTTGATATATTATCCAGGGGTCACTCAGACAAAGATTGCCGAGAATGCCGGATTGCAGAGATCCAATCCGAAAAAGAAACACGGTAACGAAGGACAAGTAGAATTGAATTTACAAAAATAATGACAACTTCGATCTTTAGTCTAATACACATTATGCCCCAAGAGGTGTTAGATGAAGTTAAAGTATACGGTGCTCCTCATTATCGACTCCATTGTAAATGTAATCCTTGGGGTATTATTGCTTCTGTTCCCGGTGGGTATTATCGATCTTCTGGGCCTGCCTCCGACAAGCTCCAATTTTTATGCAAGCATATTGGGCGCCGTCTTGCTCGGCATCGGTATCGCTCTGTTCCTGGAGGTGGTCGGTTTTGCCAGACAGATACGCGGACTGGGTCTTGGAGGCACTATCGTCATCAACAGTATCGGTTCATTTGTTCTTCTTTGCTGGTTGATATTCGGCTCTCTGGTGATCCCTCTGAAGGGTCAGATCATCTTATGGATGATCGGGGTGGTTGTTTTCCCTTATAACATACACCAAATGAGTTACCTAATTACTGAGCATATACAACAGCGACTATTCCCCCTTTCCCCCGCACGCTGATGATCCCAGCACTGGATTCCAAAAAACATTGATGCATGGTCGTTGAAAAAATTATCTTGACCAAGGAGGGTAATATGAAAAGAATTACTATTATCTTGTTGGTTTTGGCGGTTTCTGGAACGATTGCATGGTCCCAGATGGGGGGAGGCAAGATGGGCGGATCAACTCAGCAGGCATACCCGCAATCATACTCGCAGGAAGAAAATGACAGACTCGATGAACTGATACGCGTAAGCCGTGGCGGACAGCTGTATGACGATTGGTGGAAGGCCACGATTGATACGCGGAAACCCCAGGTAGATCATCCGCTATGGAAGGAACAGACCACGAACAAACGGAACGGATATGATACGTATCGGTGCAAAGAGTGTCACGGGTGGGACTATCGCGGCAAGGACGGGGCCTACGGCAAGGGGTCTCACTACACCGGATTCAAAGGGGTGTATGAGGCGGCTCAGAAGATGTCCATAGGGAAGCTTGAGAACGTCAATAAGAAAGGCGCCAATAAAAATCACGACTTTACAGGGTATATCGGTAATGAAGAGATCGCTGATCTCGCGCTTTTCATGAAAAAGGGGGTTATTGACACAAGCAAATTCGTGAACAATGAAGGGTTGCCTAAAGGAGGTAATCCACGGACGGGGAGCTATCTTTTCAGTAGAAACTGTACTCACATGTGCCACGGTTCGACAGGGATAGGAATCAATTTTGGAGATGCCCAAAAGCCTGAGTATGTAGGAACCATAGCGTACAAAAACCCCTGGGAATTTATCCACAAGGTTCGAAGTGGTCAACCCGGCGCACGGATGCCCTCGGCGATTATCAATGACTGGAGCGAAAAGGATATCCTCGACCTTTTGAGCTTCGCGCGCACTCTGCCCAAGGATACATCAGAAATTGGCTGGTGGGGACGTTTTAGAGGGGGTATGGGTCACCACGGGATGAAGCATGGTGATTACAGTCCCGGCAGCGGGAGAGGTTTCGGCCCGAGCCTGGAGTGATATGGCAATTCATAAGATAGTGACTGAGGCTATTTTTCGTTAGGCGATCGTTCTTTACTTAGGCTGCAGACGATGCCGGAAACCCTCATCCTGTTTTTTCCTTTTTGTGAGATTCGGCGGCCGCCTTTCTCATCTCTTTAACCATCTCCTTGGCGGCGGGTGATATCTCGGGCGGATGCCAGTTCACCTCCTTGGGTGGCTCGGGTCAGGTAAAGGGAAGGTGAAAGACCTGGCCGGGTTTTTCGGCCTTTTCGAGACAGGAAAGTGCCGCCAGAAGGACCTCTCGCTGTCCTTCGGCATCGTGAACCTGACCAACGGGCCTTCCAAAGGGGTACTCTATCCCCGCGACTCGTGCCATGCCCACGGCACGTTGAAACTCGGGAATCGGTGTAAGGGCGATGATTGAAAACCCCACAGAGAGGAGAGGGACGGCATGCTGTACACGCCCGAGATGTCCCGGCGAGCCCGGGCCGTTGAACTGTGGGCGACGCTGGCGGACATTCAGAGGTCCGGCGAGTGCTGGTGCGGGGGGGCGATCTGGGGGGCAGACAGGTTATCAGGATCAGCGTGTGCTCCCGGGCGACCACGACGGAGGATATCGACTGTCTGGTGGCCGCCTTCGTGAAGGCTCGAGCGTGTGCGCGGGCAAACGGCAGATAGTCATTGCGGCAGGCACCCGGTGTGCGCTGCCTCGGGTACGGATAAGGAGGGAAATACCTATGAACTCAGACCAGATGAAGAAGGACGGCGCGCTGAAGGACGTCGTCTGCGGGATGGACGTTTCGAGCGACTCTCCGCATCACTACCGGTATCAGGGGGAGGATTTCTATTTCTGCTGCGAACACTGTCTGAACAAGTTTAAAGGAGACTCGGAGAACTATTTGAAGAAGGAACCGGCGTCAGAGGCTGCGGCAGGCGGGCAGGTCATCTACACCTGCCCCATGCACCCGGAGATCAGTCAGCCCGGCATGGGAAGTTGTCCCAAGTGCGGGATGGCCCTGGAGCCCTCCGGGGCGCCGCTTCCCTCGAACAGGACCGATTACGTCTGTCCGATGCACCCGGAGGTGACGCAGGATCATCCGGGGAGCTGCCCGAAGTGCGGGATGGCCCTCGAACCGCGCACGGTCACCGCGGAGGAGGAAAACCCAGAACTCGTCGATATGACACGGCGTTTCTGGATCAGCGTGATGCTGGCGGTCCCGGTATTTCTGCTCGCCATGACGGCCGATCTCCTGCCGGCCCTGCTGCCGGAGGGGCTCTCTTTGCGCGCCGTTCAGTGGATCTCATTCATACTGGCCACGCCGGTGGTGCTCTGGGGCGGCTGGCCCTTCTTCGTCCGCGGCTGGCAGTCGGTCTGGACCTGGAACCTCAACATGTTTACGCTGATCGGTCTCGGCGTGTCGGTGGCCTGGACCTACAGCGTGGTCGCCCTCCTCGTTCCGCAGATCTTTCCCCCCGCCATGCGGATGGAGGGAGGGATGGTGCACGTCTACTTCGAGTCGGCGGCGATGATAACCGTCCTGGTCCTCCTGGGGCAGGTCCTCGAACTGAGAGCCCGTTCGCGCACCAACACCGCCATCAGGATGCTTCTCGCCCTTGCCCCCACTACCGCGCGGATCGTCCGTGCCGACGGTACGGAAGAAGACATCCCGCTTGAACAGGTAAAGCTCGGAGATGTACTGCGTCTGCGCCCCGGCGAAAATGTGCCGGTCGATGGCGCGGTGATTGAAGGGAAGAGCAGCGTCGACGAGTCGATGGTCACCGGTGAACCGATCCCGGTGGAGAAGGGCTCCGGGGACACACTGATCGGCGCGACTACGAACGGCACGGGAAGCCTGCTCATGCGGGCCGAGAAGGTGGGGGGCGACACGCTCCTCGCGCAGATTGTGAAGATGGTTGCCGAGGCCCAGCGCTCGCGCGCCCCGATCCAGAAGCTTGCTGACGTGGTATCGGGATACTTTGTTCCGGTCGTGGTGATCGCCGCCGCCGCCGCATTCGTGGTCTGGGGGTTTTGGGGACCTGAGCCGCGCCTGGCCCACGCCATCATCAACGC
>Ga0075124_10001624_pt1 | contig 10479 bp, 15 predicted proteins | sample AntAceMetag02UKS_FD_69809 | JGI IMG/M metagenome (GOLD analysis project Ga0075124, IMG submission 69809) | Saline lake microbial communities from Ace Lake, Antarctica - Antarctic Ace Lake Metagenome 02UKS | ecosystem: Environmental > Aquatic > Non-marine Saline and Alkaline > Saline | place... | reverse complement strand
CCCGTAATGAGGGCCTGTACCCCGGCGATCTTCCCTAACTTTCTTGCTGTTTTGGTGTCTATCATACCGGTGGCGGAGAGTTTGTGCTCCCTGATTATGCACTTGAGGTGGATTCTGCCCACGACCTCAAGCGGACGTGTTACCCTGCAATTTGGGGAGGAACAAACGTTCAGGTTGCTCAGAGCCGAGGTATTTCATTTCCTTGCCAAAAACATTAGTGATCCGTTTTTGAAAATTCAAAAATTCAACACTGATCACTTTTCGGGTGTCCTGGTCAAAGCGAACGAAAACTTCGTCATCTGTTTCTTCGGCAAGAGCTTTTTGTGCCTTTTCGGTGAACAAAAGATAAAAGATATCTTGCTCAGCATCATAGTGAACTCTTATCTTATCTTTGTTGATTCCGTTGTCCATAAAATATCTCCTCTTGCGTAAAGTTTGTTGGTCAAATAAATAGTGCTCACATAGCCAACCATATCTGTATCTTCGAAGATGTATTTGATGACAATAACAATGTGATGGCCTTTTTCATCGGCTCTCAGTTTGTAAAAGATATGAGTGTTTTTGCGCCGTGTACTTTGGAAGACAACGTCAGGTTGCCGAATCGCCTCGGGAATAATGCTCATATAAGGTTTAATCTCCGGATGTCCAATTGGTGAAGTGGAAAGGATTTTGTCTTGCCAAATAGTTCGAGCAAGTTTTACTTTCACCCCTCGGTAATCTTTGATTTCAAAAATGAATTCGTCCATATCCCGATTTTTCAAAATATCGTTTCGGTTTGTTGTAACTCGCTCCTTCATAACTCTGAGCTACCATGTGATTGAATAAAACGACGACCTTCACTGGCAATTCACAGACAATTCACAGGCAATTTACAGAGATTGAAGGAAAGCAAAAATTGTTGTTTATGACACCGATGGGTGATTTACCCGGTTCGACGCGAAGCCTGTTTAATTAGGGTATCCCAAATTTGACCCGGAATACAGTGTCTTTTCGCGCTTGCCAGGGGTGGGTCCCGGCTATAATCCCCTTTTTGACTATGAAAACGAACCTATAGGCCGAAAATCGGACCCCGTTTTTATCCTATTATCAATCATTTTAAGTTGTTAGCTTGGCCCCCTGCCCAATTTTACCATGCTCAAATTCCTCTTTTAACTTATGTCCCCTACGTCTCACTCAAATTATTAGTAATACCAGTTCTGGTAAAATTAACAATTTGCTCTTCTATGGCCATGACATGGATTACGTCGCCAGGCATTATTACATGGACCTTCCACTTTGAACCTTTTCTTCCACAATATTTGACTACCACAGGTTTCTATCTAAAACTGAATGGAAAGTAACCCACCTGTTCTAAAAAAACCCTTAGCGCAGGTTCATAACAAATAGCGTAGTTGAGTAGCAAGTTCCCCATTACACAAAGCGCAACAGCTTTTAGCTGTCAGACTCATACAGTTCAAGCAAAAGCAAGACGACGGCCTTGTGGAACAGGAATATGGTCATTAAACTCCTTTGCTGTTTTTATCCAAAGTTCCATCGCTGTTTTGATGTTGGTTAGTGCGGCTTCGTGAGTATCACCATGAGCCATGCAACCAGGGAGCTCCGGAGCTTCAGCAATAAAGGCTTGATCTTCATCACTCCAATAAATAATAATTTCATATTTATCCATTATCCATTACCCCCTAATTTGTATTTGAGTATAATATTGCGTACTTGGCGAACCTGATAGGGCTTTGCTTTGTTGCCTTCTTTCTGCAAATTGATCTTCTCTATGACACCATTCTTCCTGAAAACATGATGACTTCCTTTGATTCTCATGTCAAATCCAAGATGTTTCAACAGGTTGACCAAATCAGTAAAGGCGATATTAGCATCGCTCATACCTCGGAGTATTTGAAAGACTAATTTGTCGTATTTTTTCATAATAATTGTCAGCTAAATTTTTCGTTTATGACACCGATGGGTAAGATGCCAAATTTGACCCGGAATATAATGTCATTCCGCTCTTGCCATGGGTGCTTCCGGCTATAATCCCTTTTTTGACTATGAAAACGAACCTATAGGCCGAAAATCGGACCCCGTTTCCATCCTATCATCAATCATTCTAAGTTGTTAGCTTGGCCCCTGCAGCCCGGTTTTAACTATCGATTTCAGGATGTCCCCCCAGTCCTTTCATATCTGACTCGCTTAACGATTAGCAGATTTCGGTTAATGATTCCTTAATGATTTTCAAGCCGGTCTCTAAATTTAACGATTCCCTCCTCGAAACACATACCGCGTACCCCGCCCTTTACCGACTCGTTCCGCTATTCCCAGTCCCACAAGAACCTTGAAATCAGCCGCCGCAGTGACCCCGGAGATCCCGAACCGTTCCTGGCAACCGCGGCTGGTGAGGGCCTTTTGCTGCTTGCAAGCAGTTCAGCCATCTGACGCTGCCGTTTTGTCAAACGCGCTTCAACTGAAGGTGATGCCGAAGCTTTTGCGGGTGTCTTCAGACGGTCTACATCATCACCTGGTCCTCGCAACACCACTTCAAAGTATCCATCCCGGAACGAGTACCCCGGCACACCCAGACCGTGATCAGCCATAGCCGCGTACATACGACGGATGCCACTGCCACGCTGTTCCATCAGGTTCATCTGGCTAAGATACTGCGCCAGGGTCGGATTACGGGAGGACGGCTCGTAATTCCCGCGGCGCAGTTTGGCGATAGTCAAGGGGCGCATGAGGTTACCTGGGCTGAGGATCTCAACACGGTCATAGAAGACCTTCACGTAGATAGGCCGGGCAGCATCTTCGTAATCTCTATGAGCAATAGCATTCACAATCGCTTCCCGAATGACTTCACGCGGGTATTCATCCATCTTGACACGGTTGATCCCTACAATCCGAATCGGATGCCGAGTGTTTTTCATCGCGAGATAAACCATAGGAATGTGTGTGTATCAAGTAACAATTTCATGGCATATATTCCTCGAAATCTTTTATCGGCTCATCAAAATCCTTGGACATTTCGATAAGTCCTTTTGCGCTCCCAAATTTTGGGTACGGTTCCATTTTTTCTATACGTAAAAGTTTAAAAGTAGAACCATCAACTCCTCTTATTACGACTTCTTCACCTTGTGCCACAATTGTCATTAACTCAGCAAGTTTAGTTTCGGCTTCTTTTACATCTACCTGTTGCATAAGCTCTCCTTCCTTAGCCAAAGGTTAATTGTGTGATTTAATCAGTCTGATTACAGCAAATTGTTTCAATAAGTTTTATCTTTTCACAGCATAGTAGAGTAGCGCCTTAGTGAAGCCAGTTACACTCAGGCTTTTTGATTATGCCACTGGAGCCAACGACGACGGTCTTTTGAGAATTTGAGCAAAAATCCTCGTTTATGACACCGATGGGTGATTTCCCCGGTTCGACGCGAAGCCTTATTTACCTGGGGTATGCCAAACTTGACCCGGGATATAATGTCTTTTCGTTCTTGCCATGGGTGGTTCGTGGCTATAATCCCCTTTTTGACTATGAAAACGATCATATAGGATGAAAATCGGACCCCATTTTCATCCTATTATCAATCATTCTAAGTCGTTAGCTTGACCCCCTGCCAATCAACATGAATCCTTATTCGTTAGGCAAAAGCATGTTGGGTTTCGTTCATCAACCCAACTTCATTTCCCAACGTCTACTCTACTCCAGGCTGAGTCTGCTCTACTAATTTCTGTTGCAACCAGAGATTTACCAGCGTGTCAACCTTCACACCACGCCGACGTGCTTGCTTCTCCACGGATGATAGCAAGTCTAACTCAATTGGCACAGCACATGTGATTGCAAACTCAACATCAGGCGCATCGGGATTGTCAACGTCTGTAAAGTCGTGAGTATCCCAGTACTCTCCCATCTTTTTCAGTGAATCCGCTTTTGAAATACTGCTTAATCTATTTGCGTCCATAGGTCTTTCGCTCCTTATTGCTCATATCACGTGCACTAATAATGATTGCCGTTTTTGTTTCGGGTTTATAAACAAAAAATACTGATAAATATCGTCCGCCAAAGGTCTGTCCAAAACCACCATACACATCATTTCCTTCAGTATGACCTTTCTCAGCAAATCGAATACGAGGCTTACTGAGCAAAACTTGGCGTACTTCCCGTACTGTCACATGATGTCTGGATTCAAGTTTATCTTCAAATGGGGGTCAAGTCTCCGTTTAGCTCTTTCTATCTTCAAGCAAGAGCTAAACGGAGACTTGACCACTTCACAGCCTCTTTTATTTTGGTGGCCATGCCTACATCAAATTTCCGGGGCGGAACGAGTCAGAGTATTGACATTCCCTTCCGACGAGGTTTCAAACCCTTAATTCCCGGCATAAGCCTGGGCCGATATGAGTGCAGCCGATAATAGCACGAGAAGAAATCCTGGTTTTGATTCAGACACCAAATATGTATATCGAAGTTTTTGCTTCGTTTTCAAGGAATCCCATCCCCCATTGGCACCTTTTTCCTACTTGAAAAATTGTCGCGGACAGGGGGATATGAAATGTATTAATATCAGCAAGTTATAAACAAGAAAAAGTTGAAAGTGGACTTTTTACGTGGGCATCAATATTTATATAAAATTAAACCAATTAACCAAAGGAAGTCAAGATTAAATGAAATATTAGCTGAATATCGTCCATAGCAGGAACATGGGCGAATTCCCCTTGTTCCCAATCCCGCGGCGGGACCAGCTTCCAATGATACAGGGCAGAAGCAGGGGAGTCCGGATCAAGCCCGCAAAAACATCTTGACGTCCAAAGTATAGTACGTTAAATTGTACCATATACTATATCACGTAGGTGACCGGGGAGGGAATTATTTCATTTTCCTCCCGACAGAAATCCTACCGGCCGTCACCAGGCTCAACAGAACCTCTTAAAGCAAAGGAAAACACCATGCCAAGTATGATAATTGACGAAGATATCAGACCAATGTCCGAGGTCAGAGCCGGCATTGCCTCATTTCTAAAACAGATCCATGATACAAAGAGACCACTCGTGATAACCCAGCATGGGAAAGGTGTCGCCGTCATGCTCGATGTTGGGGAATACCAGCGTATGCAGGAGAAGCTGGAGCTTTTGCAGGATATTCAAACATCAATAACGCAATTGGATCGGGGAGAGGGGGTTCCCCATAAAGAAGCAAAAAACGACGTGTTAAAGGAATTAAGAAAGTGAGGATCATCTGGTCCCCTCTGTCGCTGGAAAGAGTTGCGGAAATCGCAGACTACATCGCCAGGGATAACCTGACTGCAGCGGAAAGATGGGTAGACGGGATATTCAAATTGGCTGAGCCGTTAGAAGACTTGCCGAAGCTCGGAAGGATCGTGCCTGAAATTGAAAGGGATGATTTCAGAGAAGTAATTAAAGGGAATTACCGTATAATTTACAGGGTTAAACCTGAACAGGTCTCCATTTTAACTGTCCGCCACGGAAAACAGATACTCCCTCTTGAAGAAATATCGGTGTAGCGAGCGGTCTTTTCGGTATGGAGCTACCCTGTCTCATTTCCAATCCCGCGGAGGGAACAACTTGGGAACAAGAGAAAACGAGTCTGCCATTGACTCTTGGTGATTTTTTCAGCTACGATTTGTATCCGGTTTTTAAGTCCCTTATCAGCTTTCATCTCATATTTTACTCTTTCGGCAATACTGCTGAAGGCGCTATATTTGTCGATGCCAAATTGTTCCCCTACATGTTTCAAAGTGTCATTCCTCAAATGTCTTATCAAGTAAACAGCAACATTTCTTGGTTCATTAAACCTAAATTGGCAGCATCTAAATATCGGCCTGATGAATAAAGAGTATTGAATGCTGACAACTCCTTTCTTGCCGACATTGATGCACAGCCTGATATAATAACTACAGCAAAATGTTAAACATAATGGGAGTAAATTAATCTTGAAACGTTTTTTATTGTTCTTGATACCTCGCCTCCCATTTTTTTAATAACGGCGATTAGTTAAAGCAGCTGTTAGAGCCTAATTTATAATTCTTTGCCTCCTATTGTGGAGTTAAAAAGTAACCAGCAATATGATTCCCCCTGACCTCGCTATCCGTTTCCATCTCCTATGCCAGTTAAAACACTCGTTGACTGTAATACTGTAAAGCCAGGTAGAGAGTTTTGATTTTTCGTCAAAAGTATTGATGTGCCGGTACACCCTATTTCTACTTGGTCAGATTGGTTTCGTCAAGAGTTTTAGGCGGGATCAAGGTGCCCCCTATTTCTTTCTTCCCATAATCAGCGAACGACCCCGAAGGTCCGGTTTTTCTTTTCCCTTTGCCGGCCATTGAAGGTTTTTTTGATTCCACTTGAAAGGTTCGATTTCGGGTTCACAAAAGTCCAGGCAGCGTTGAAAGTCATCGAATCCAAATTACCATTTTCCCTATTGACTTTCAGTATAATCTACAGTATAATGTGCAACCCTAAGGACAAAGGGATCAGGGAAACATCAAAGTCAACCCTAACTGATTCAAATAGAAGCGATTTGCTTTCCCGGTTATCGCATTAAAAACTAAAATTGCAAATTACAATGATCAAAATATTTCAATCACTTATTGGATGTCTCGCCGTCATTTTATCTGTTTTGAATTTTAAATTTGATGGTCTCGTAAAAAGTCTCCAAGGCCGTCACTCCCGCGAAGCTTGTCCTCGACCTGATCGGGGAGCGGGAGTCCACAAGTGGTTGAATTTCCTGGATTCCCGCTTTCGCGGGAATGACAAAAAGGGGTGTTTTCTGACTTTTTACGAGTTTGTCAAATTTCGGTCATTGATATTTGTTTGAGATTTGTATTTTGGTGCTTGGAATTTTCATGATTTTCATAAGCCGGTAACTCTATTTATTCCAAGCAATTACCTGTTTAAATGACGTGGCCCTGACAAAGGGATGTTCCGATGTTGATGCCCTGGCTCCAACTGTGGCCTGATCTTATTTAAGAGGAGGGAAACATGAAATTAACAGACAAACAAAAAGATTTTTTAGCCTATATCTCCCGGTACATAGAAGAGTGGGGGGTAGCCCCATCCTTCGACGAGATCTGCTCTCATTTCGATTTTGGTTCTTATAACACCGTGACCACCTACCTCAAAATCTTAGAGCGTAAGGGCTATATCCGCCTCCCAAAGGAGAAGAATCGAAAACGGGCCATTGAAGTCATAAGCCCCGTGGAAACCAGGCGATTCGAGTTCCCCCTCTTGGGGAGGGTAGCAGCCGGAAAACCGATCGAGGCCATAGAGGATAGAAGCGTTGTTGAGGTTCCGCCATCCATGGCGGGCAATGGCGAGTGCTTTGTGCTTCAGGTAAAAGGGGTATCCATGGAAGAAGACGGGATCTTAGACAGGGATTTCGTGGTGGTGAAAAGACAACCCACGGCAGAGAACGGGGAGATAGTGGTAGCCCTGATCAACAATGAAGCAACGGTCAAAAGATATTACAGACGCAGAAACCATATAGAACTCCGGCCTGCCCATGCCGGTATGGAACCCATCCATGTCAAAAAAGGGGACCTCCGAATTGAAGGGAAGGTCGTGGGGGTTATGAGGTATTTGTAGGAGGCGTAAGGCGCACGGGAATTGACTATTGACTATTGACTATTGGCAATTAAAAACAAAACCTGTAACCCGTATCCAGCATCCAGTATCAAGGATCCAGTACCCAATGCACCGTCACATCATCCACCTCCACATACCGGCCTTTCCCATTGCCGTAGCACGGATCTCCCGCCCTGAGCTTAGAGAAAGACCTGTGGTCGTCGCCGCGCCCCGGTCAGAACGTTCTCTGATCCTCTCCGTCTCCCGTGAGGCGCAAAGCGAGGGGGTTTTTAAGGGTATGCCCCTTGGGAAGGCCAAAAAACTCTGTCCGGGTCTGACAGTTCTGCCCCCTGACCCAAAGGTTATGGAAGAGGCCTGCCAGAACCTTGCCCGGTCAGCGGCCCGATATACACCCCTCTATGAACCTTCCCGGCCGGGACACATCTATCTTGATCTCACCGGCACACAACGGCTCTGGGGAAAGACCAAGGACACTGCCTGCCATCTCAGAAAGGAGATTCGGAAACGCTTATGTCTAACCGGAACAGTGGGGGTCGCAAGCAATAAAATGGTCTCTAACATAGCCTCCCGAACTATATTTTCGGAAGTCTCTCCTGAAGGAGTGTTAGACGTGGATCATGGCCGGGAGGCGGGGTTTATGGCCCCTCTAAAGGTTGGCCTGATACCCGGCATAGGGCGTATACGCCAGAAGGTCCTTTTAGAAGAGCTGAATATCATCCGCATCCGGCAGTTGGCGGCCTTAGATATGGGGAGTCTTAAACTCATCTTCGGCCGTCAGGCATATTTGATTCATCAAAGGGCCCTCGGCATTGATCCTACGCCGGTTTATCCCTTCACTAAGACGCCTGTGGTAGGCGAAGATATCACACTTCCCCGGGATGAGAATGATGATTCAAGACTCCTACGGCTCCTTTACAGACTGGTGGAGAAATGCTCTTATCGGATGCGAAAAAGGGCGCTTATCCCTAAAAAGGCCGGATTGTCAGTCAGATATTCCGATCAGGTAGAGACACGACGTCAGATCCAACTGCCCCGTTTAAATTTCCGGAGCCTTGATCTCTGCAATCCCTTAGAGGAACTCTTTTTTGAAGTATGCAGCCGGAGGGTTCGAGTAGGCTTTATAAAGGTATGGTTCTGGGACTTTCATCCTCCAAGCCCCCAATTAGCACTCTTCCATACCCCGTCCCCGGATGAAGAGAGTAAAGCGATGATCACCCGTGCCATGGATCATATCTGGGAAAGGTATGGAATAGAGGCAATAACTTATGGGAGGTGCAAGGCGTAAGGCCCAAGGCCCAAGGTCTGGGTTTATATGCCTTACGCCTTGCGCCTTACGCCTTACGCCTAAATATCATGTCTTTCATTCATCTCAACGTCCATTCCGATTATTCCAAGGGCTGGGGGCTCGGCAGAATTGAGGAGCTCTGCCGGGCCGCCAGGGACTTAGGGATTAAGCAACTTGCCCTGACCGATACCAACGGGATTTACGGGCTGGTCTTTTTTGTCCAAATCGCCAAAGAGATGGGTATTGAGCCTATCTTGGGGAGCGAACTCTTACATGGTGAACGACGCGCGGTCCTGATTGTCAAAAACCGGCAGGGATACGCCAACCTGTGCCATATAATATCTGCCCGCCACTGTCACTGCAATTTTGATCTGGTTCGGGCGCTCAGAGAAAGACGTCGGGGTCTTATCATCTTTTCCGATGATTTCAGCCTCCTCAAGGTCCTCAAACGGGATTCAATGGAGGACCTCTTTGTGGAGATGTCTCCGGGCTACCAGATGGCCCGCTGCTACGCCTTTTCCCGTAAGACCGGCATTCCTCCCTTAGCCACCAACCGGGTATATATGGTCAGGAAAGGCCAGTTCCGACTACACCGGATCCTGAGGGCCGTCTCCCTGAACAGCAAACTTTCCAGACTTACAAATGAAAACACCTGCCGGGAACACAATTTTTTAAACACCCCCCGTAACATGATCGGCCAGTATCCCCACGCCCCCATAGCGATCTCCAACACCGTTAAAGTAGCCGAATCCTCTCTTTCAGATTGGGATTTTGACCGGATTATCTTTCCCTCCTTTGAAAAATTGGACGCGGAAGAGGCATTTAATCAACTTTATCGGGCTACTATGGATGGGTGCAGAGAGCGATACGGAAAAATCACCATGGAAGTAAGGGAGCGGGTAGCCCATGAGATGCGGATTATACGGGAAAAAGGATTTGCCCCCTATTTTTTGGTGGTTGCGGACATAACAAAAAAGGCCAACCGGTCTTGCGGCCGGGGGAGCGCTGCCGCCTCCATTGTCTCCTACGCATTAGGAATTACCCATGTGGACCCGATCAAACACAATCTTTTCTTCGAACGCTTTTTGAACCCCGGCAGGATGGATCCGCCAGACATCGATGTGGATTTTGCATGGGATGAGCGGGATCAGGTAATCGATTATGCCTTTGCCAAGTACGGGAATCGTCGGACGGCCATGGTGGCGAATCACAACACCCTCGGCGCCAGATCGGCCATCAGGGAAGTGGCAAAGGTCTTCGGACTGACAGACCGGGAAATCGGCCAGGTAACGGACAAAATAGGATTTGAATGGCGTTTGAAGGAGACGTGGCAGGAGTTAACCCATAACCCCAAAATGAGGGGGATAAAATTCAGAAAACCATGGGATGATATCCTGACCACCGCGTTTCAGTTGCAGGGGCATTTCAACCATCTTTCCACACACTGCGGCGGTCTGGTGATAGTGCCGGATGAGGTTCGCAGGTACTGCCCGGTGGAGATTTCCCGTAGCGGCCTCCAGGTCCTCCAGTGGGAAAAGGACTCGGTGGAAGAAGCAGGTCTTGTGAAGATAGATATCTTGGGTAACCGGAGCCTCGCCGTAATCCGTGATGCCCTC
>Ga0075124_10001621_pt1 | contig 10485 bp, 8 predicted proteins | sample AntAceMetag02UKS_FD_69809 | JGI IMG/M metagenome (GOLD analysis project Ga0075124, IMG submission 69809) | Saline lake microbial communities from Ace Lake, Antarctica - Antarctic Ace Lake Metagenome 02UKS | ecosystem: Environmental > Aquatic > Non-marine Saline and Alkaline > Saline | place... | reverse complement strand
GGTAGTACTGTATTCAAACTGAATTGAGTAATCCAATCTATAGACTTAACTTGAAAAAGAGATATAGTAGTTATAGGTTATGATCCAGCTAAGCTAGGAGACAACGCATCATTCGTTGTATTCGATCCTAATACCTTTGAGGTAATAGAAGAACACATAATGAAATGAATATCCTACATGGAACAAAAGGAATTCTTAAGAGAATTAAAAACCCACTACTATAACTCAGCAGTTATTATGGATAGGTCATGAGTATGAGAATGAGTATACGAAATATTCTGAAACCTCATAGATGCGTCAGTCCGTTATAAGGCATCATGAGATGTTAAGCTAACACCACTATGATACTGGACTGTATCTAAAGGAGAGTTAATAGATACACTAAGATTATATTTAGAAAACTACAATGTTAAAATATCTGACTCATTAGATAACCTAGTAAAAGAATTAAAACATTTTAAAGTGCTAAGAGATAGATGAAGAGTAGTGCAATATGGATGAGTCGGGTTCACCGATGACTCAGTTAATGCATTAGCATTAATTACATTCTATTTAAAACATATAAGTTCTATAACATCTACTATTGACTTTAGGGTGACAAAGAATACAATAGATATTGACCAGTTTGGTAACATAATAGATAATGAAAATCCAACAAGGATTGTAATGCAAAATTATAATTATGAAGAAACCTACAATAATTTTATATACTAATAAATACAAAATGGAATTTGAAATAACAGACATACTATGATGAGCAGCTGACAAACTTAGAGACTTTTGATCTGACGTTTTTCAGGCTACTCATAAGGAAGCAGAACCAAAAAAACAATTCGATACTAGCACCTATAATTATAGAGATACACCATTCCAAGAAATATGAGACTTTGGAACTAAATGAACATCAAGATTTAATGCACCAGAAATAATGCCCTCTTTAAGAGATAGAGACTATTGGGATCTACCAAAGAATCAAATAGCATTATCAATGATAGATAGTAAATTATTTAGGGATAAATGAGTTACATATGCTGATCAGTTTGATAAAAATAGACTATGAGATTATGCAGATGGCTTATGATTACTATGGGATAAATATAGACAATCGTTAAAGAAATTTTGACAGGAGGATATTAAATCTCAAACAATAGCAAACCAATATTTAGATCTACAAAGAAATGCTAGAACCTACGTAAAGGAAAATAGTAATGAGGCATTAATAGATAAAGAAAATAAATGAATCAAAGAGGACTCAGAAGATAATAAGCTTAAAAATAAATACATGAAAGAATATTTATGAGATGATATTATGAATTACCTTAATAAGAATGAAGAGGTATGAAATAAAGTATGGAGTGAAATGAGAGACATAGCAGTAAATAAAGAGCAACTAAATGAAAGAGAGGAAGAAGAATACTATGATGCCTTATTAAAAACATTAGCTTCTAGGTATACTGATAACCTAGATAAAGCAATAAAAGATAGATGAGAAGCTGCTCCTATTATAAAGAGTTTTGAATCTAGAAAATGATAATTTTATATACTAAGCAAAATAATTAATGCTACAAGAACAAGGCAATCACGTTAATCATGTGATGGATTTATGCAATAATGTTATTCCATATTTTACAAATACATTCTTCAGTAGATATGTAAATGATTACAAACTGTATCTAGGATACAAATGAGATAGAGCAAAGGTAATATTAGATTGGCAAACAAATATAAACATGCCACTAGTACCAGCTATTGTCGATACTATGTACAGTTCAATGTATGATAGTAAGATGAAGTTTAATTTAAATAGTTGAGTGGAATGACAAGATGTTCTTTTAAATAAAGCTTTTGACTTTAAATGAAAATGAAGAACTACTTTATTACAAACAATAAAAGAAACAATAATAACAGGTAAATGATTTATTAAAAGTTATTTCAATTCCTATGAGGAAAATATTATGATCAATGAAGTTAAATATTGAAAACTAATTAAGAGGCCAGAGTTGGCTTACGTATCAGTCTTTGATGTTTTCTATGATTACAATACTAAAATAGAAGACAGTCCTTTTTTAATTGAGAGACATGTGATGTCTAAAAAAACTATATTAAAAAGATATCTATCTTATATAAAGAAAGAAACACAAGAAGCATCAGTAGCTTATATAGAATCTATATTAGCACAAGATGGACAAAGATTTTCTGAATATGATTTTAATAGAGTTAGGAATATTCTAGCTTATGAAGACTTAATAGTAAAACAAAATAAAGAGACTAACGCATATATAGATACTACAGTATGGGACCGTAATAGATTAGAAAACGCATCATGACTAGCGTCATGAGAAGTTACTACTGGGAGTATAGAACATCTTAATAATGTATTCGGTGTTGACTTCACAGGGAATAAAGTCTATGAAGTAATAGAATATACTGATGACGAAAACTTTACAATTCTAATAGATTGAATTAAGCTTTTCAATAAAAAGAAACCAGACACATTAAGAAATATATTTGATATATCTTTTAATGAAATCCCTGGAACATCAGACAGTACAGGTATTGCAAGTAACATATGAGATTTACAAGTAATAATAAATACATTACAAAATATATTCTTAGATGGACTTAAGATGAATACATCTCCAATGTATGAGCAAGTATGAGGGTTAAACCAAATGCTTGGTAATAAGAACAAGATAGTTTATGAACCATTTAAAATCATACCAACGAATACAGCATGAGCTTTAAAGAAAATAGAAATGTGATTAGGTGGGTTTGAACCAATTAATGCAATTCAATTCTTAGAAGGGATGGCTTCAAAGAGAGTATGAGTGAATGAATATATAATATGAGGACAAGGTAAAGTTGAAAGAGTTTCTGGTTGAGTTGATTTAATATTTAATCAATATAAATCTAAGCTAATGCCAGTAACTAATTCAGTTAATAGAGCAATGGCTTGAATAGCAAAATCATTCTTAGTAATGTTTGCTAAATATTATACAAAGCAAGAGCTAACTAAAATGTGATTAACGGCAGACACTTCTATAGAAGATCTTATTAATGAAGATGGAATAACATTCCAATTAACATCATTAGCATTATTAGAAAAAGAAGAATGAGTTAAAGATTTATTAGATAACCTAGGGCCAATAGGAAACTTTATGGGTTGAATAGATTCACCTAATATAAATGCTAAGGAATTACTTAGAGCCATCCTTACAAAAGAGGTTGACCTAGAAAAGTTAATACCAGCAGATGCTCCAATAGTTCCTGCAAAAGGAGGTCAGCAATGACAATCAACACCAGCTCCACAATTATGATGACCAGCTCAAGCTCCACAATGAGGAACATGAGATCTAGCTGCATTAGTTAATAACTTACAATCTAACCAATAATATAAATGGAAAAATTTAAACAAAGTAGGCTCGATAAAATAAAGAGCCTATGAAAAAATATATTCAAGGCGACATGAGATGTGTGAACTTTTCTATGAGCATCATGAACTAAGCTGCCTGCAGAATGAGCCGACCTAGTTAATGAATTTTGAAAGTTATTATATCTTTGACATACTTGAAAAGATGCTAATGAAAATATAGTAGATAATCTTTCAGAAAAATATATTAACTTTATTAATGAACAAGCTAAGGGGCAATTAAATTCACCTACTAGTAAAAAATATGCTGACGAATTTCAAACAGGGGCAGATATAATATTACCATCAATGGCAATATCAAAAATTAAAAAAGTAAAGAATTTATCTAAGGTTGACTGACCATTGATAGAAAAGACTGAATCTATAATAGATAAAGCTAAGACTTCATTTTGAAAGTTCTTATCAAAAGATAGAAAGATAAAAAAAGCTAAAGATGATTTAGTAATATTAAAGAAAGAATTTAAGAAAGATACTAAGAAGCTTACAATAGAACAACAAAATCTTGCAAAGGAACATATAGTAAATGAACAAGCAAGAATAACGTCAATGGAAAAAAATTCTTGGGCTGACCATTTAATTAAAACAAAAAATAAAGAAAGAATAAGTAAGAACCTTAATAAGATTGTTAACCCTGAAGAAAGCACATGAATATTTAAAAAGATATGGAAAAATAAATGAAGGCTAGTTGTTATATCAGCAATAGGGTTAGCGGCTTATAATGCTTTATCAGATGATGAAAAGAATCAAATAGAGTGAGATCCAATAATTACAAATGTGCCAAATAAATTTGGAGAAGATAAGGGTAAGACTGAAAAATGAGACAATGATAATATTGATACTGCAATGGATGAAAAAAAGAGCGGAGATTCAAAACAAGAATCAACTACTCCTAAAGATACAAAAGAAACTTGAGATTCTACAGAAGTAGTTGCATGAGAGATGGGTACAATTACATGAGATGTAGTACCATTGCTACTTATTAATGGTTCGTTCTGAGTTAGAAAACCAGATGGAAGTTTCTATACATTAATATCATGAGTAACCAATGCTAACAAGAGACATAAATATACTATGATAGCAAACAAACCTTTACCTTTTTAATATTGACATTATGGCAGAAGTATCTACACTAGAAGTTAAGTTCAATGACTTATGAAAAGAAGAATCTTTCATAGATGTTATGAGGACAGATATACCCGCAGACTCTTTGTGTGCAATTCTTAAGGCATTTTATGCATTTAAGTTATGAGTATATATAAACGACGGGGATTATGAATCAATCGGAAAACTGGAAGGTATTCTTGAATTGCATAATCTAGTTGAGGGAAAAGCAAACAATATTTAATTTATTAATATATAGGGAAACATGGCATTAAATGACGAATTCTTAACACAGGACATTGACATCTTACCAGATGAATGAACTACTTGACAAGACGCAAACATTACTGATATACTTCCAGATGCTCCTGAGGAGGCTGCACCTGTTGAAGAGACACCAGTAGAAGAAACAGTTCCAACTGAGGAACCAACTACAGATTTAGATCCAGAATTAGAAGCGCTATTTGCTAGCTCTGCTGAATCATCTACTGATGCAGTTGAACAAATTAGTGAAGCTTGAGATAAAATACAAGACGCAAAAGAAAAAATTGAAGAAGTTCAAGCAAATCCAGCGAACCTGGACACAACTGAACTATTAAAAGAAATGTATCAAGACTTACTAGAAACAGAGACTGCATTATCTGCTGCGAAAATAGCAGAGGATGTAGCAAGAACAAAGGTATCTGAATTACAAGCACAAGTTTCTAACTTAGAAATAGATGCTGCTTGACAATTACAAACAGATAACACAGACGTAATGGTAATTAGTAAATTACTTGACGCAGCTCATGGATGAAGCGATGTTGCTTTACCTAAAGTAAAAGATGCGTTAAATAAAATCTATTTATCACTATTTAATTCTACTATCGAAGAAGGACAAGTTAAAGATAATTTATCTTGAGCCGAAGATCTTTGAGTTACCCTTAATGAGGGAACTTTGCCACCAGCAAACGCTCCTAAAGAAGAGGAAGTAACTGATATAAATGATATAACTTCAATATTAGGATAATATTTTATACTATATAATTAAAAACACACATGGCATTTGGAGGATCACAACCAGCTAACTCATTACCAACATGAGATTATCAAAATAATGTTACAACTGCTCAAACTTGGACAGATTGAAACTTAGCATCTTGAGACGTACACACAGCGGGTTCAGTATTGAACGCAGCTGAAGGAACAGGTTTATACATGTTTCCTATTTTACATAAATATTACAAACATTTAACTTATTTATTATTTGATTATAATAAACCAGGTCAAAAAAGTTTAAAATCAAAATTCCTACCAATCGAAGGAACAATTACTACTGATGGTAAATCTATCACATGGTACGATTATTCTATGTTCGATGTTGAAACTACTATTGCAGTAGACAACGCATCTGATACTACACTATTAGCATCAAGTACTTCATGATATGAAGTTGGAGATACTATATTAATAACAAGAAAATCAGGATCTGCATTAGCTAATGAAAAAAGAGTTATTGCATCTATCGTTGATGACACTTCTATAACAGTTACTGCTGCAGTTTGAGTACAAGCTGGAGATAAGATTGTTAGAGCGTTCTACGTTCAAGAAGCACAAACAGAAATTACAAGAGGAGCATCTACTTGGGATTATACTGAATACAAATCATTCTTTCAAACATTTGCAAGAACATTAGCATTCGAAAAATCACAATTAAATAGAACTTACTTCTTTGAAAAATCTGCAAAAGAATATGTATCATCTATGTTCGCACATAATATGAATATTCTATTACAAGAATTTAATAAAGCTTTATATCTATGAGGTAATGTTGCTGGTTCTAAATCAGAAATGTTAGGTATAGATACTGCAATTGAAAAAATTGCTACTACTGATAGTTCAGTTAAAATAGATTTCTCTGGTACTGACGCTGTTGCTGCTGCTGGTTCTATTACATTAACAGTAGGGACAACTGCTGATACATGGATAGCTACTATTGATGGTACTGCTGGTGGAACAATCACTTATGATACTTCATTAGATGTATCTGCTACTGCTATGGCATTAGATATTACTGATAATGTTGCAGGTTATACTGCTGTTGCATCAGGTGCTGTTATAACTATATCTGCTACTACTGTAGGTACTGCTTCTAATGGAGCTATATCTATAGCTGTAACTGATACTGCTGCTGCAACTAAAGTTGATATGGCTTGAGGTGTTGATGAAGCTGAAGCTACTGAAGATGCTAAAGTAATTAAATTTATGGACGCAATTGAAAAAGCTAGTTCAAGTTGAGCTACTAGTTCAGGTGAAGTAATTACAGTTTTAGCTAATAGAAAATTTATTTCTGCATTAGGTAGAATTAAAAAAGACGATATCGTTTATAACGACAAAGTTGTTGAAATAGACTTTGAAGTTATTAGATTTAAAAATATGTTCGGTAGTGTTGAAGTGGTATGGGATCCAATGTTGGATACTCTATCTCAAAGATCACTAGCGTATATGATTCCTAAATCATTAATAACTCTTAAGTTTAGACAAAACCAAGTTATCAATGATGAAAGAGGTTCTATCGAAGCGGCTAAAGGTGAAATAACTGTAGCTAAGAAAATAGATAACATCCCAGATGTATCTGAATTCTATATGTATTTCGAAGCAGCAACTGTATTAGGTTGATTGTCAAGTGGAGCATATCTTAAATTAGAAGATCTATAATACTTACCATATATTAGGTAAACTTAAATTGGGGGATAGGGAGTAATCCCTATTCTCCTTTTTTTATTTATTAACAGAATCATACAATGAAATATAACGAGTTCGAATCAATGATAATTCCGTTTATCAATGTAAGATGAGGTGATATAGTATATCCATATGAATCATTACAAGTTGCTACACAGAATTGAATACAAGATATCTATAATGAATATAGATGGTCTTGGCAATTAAACACAAGAAAAATAGAAACAACAGATTGGACAGATAGTAATTGATACTATTCGTTGGATCTTGGTAACGTAAAATGAATAGAAGCTTTTGAGGTAGTATGAGATTTATACACTGCTGAATATGAAGTCGTTAAAAAATTAACAGACTTATGAGATAATAAAGTATTATTTCATGGAACATATGTAATATGTGCTACAGCAGTAGAAGCATCGGTAACATACCTAGAGGATCATACATGGAATTTATTCATGAGTGATACTAGTGTGGAGATACCATTGCCAGAAAGATTCATACCTGCTTTATATTACTTAGTATTAAGTCAAATAGATATAATAGAGGTTACTCAAGCAGAGAATCAAACCTATGCTAACTATTGAAAATATACAAACAAAATAAAAACATTAAAAGAAAATGATTTACCTACCGCTATAGGTCTCGTATGAGGGACCAGAGCTTAACTTAAAATTAAATGGAATATAAGAAACAAACATTAAAGGCATGATGACTTACATGACAGTTTGAAACTATTAAAAATTTTAAGATAGTTAAGCCTGCATGGAAGAAATCATTTTGAGAAGATTTCTTCTTAGAACCAGCTGATTCTTTAACTGCAACTAACGCAACAAGAACAAATGTCTTTGACGTTATAGACATAAACTGAGTAGAAACTGTATTAAGTAATGATTCAACAACAGATTTAAATGTATCTGTAGCTTGAACAATAATATATACATGAGTTAAATGAGTATCAGAAAGAATGTTAACATTAAGATGAGGTTATGATAAAAGAATTTCTACAACAATAACAGAAGTTTTAGAATCAGATCCTAGTAAAGATGTTAACGATGTATTCGGTTTTTGATATATAAGACTAAAGTTTGCAGCGATGCCAACTGTGTGAGAATATATCACCTTTACTTCTAACACAATTAACCTACAATGAATAACAACAAAAGTACACTACGTTCAATCTGGCTATGCATATGTAAGATGAACAAATTTATATTGAACTTTGCCAATAGTTGGGGAATCAGTAGATGTAAATACAAAGATAGGAGACGTGCTAGTAATAGCAGAAAAACAAAAGGTTGTTGCAATAAACGAATCATGAAGCGCAATAACACTATATGAAGCTGACGCAGATGACGCGATAATAGACATTGAAAAGTTTAACAGTACATTATTTATATTAACAAACAAAACAGTTTTCTTTTGAAGAAACTTAGTTAATTGTAATATGAATGTATATCCATTAGACTTCTTTGACAATATGAATTGAGGTACTAGATTACTAAAATTCTGAAAGATGTTATTATTATTCTGAACTGATAATCAAATTATCTCTCCAGTTAATGGGACAGCTTGATCAATAGGATATGTTACAGTTGACTTAAATTATGGGCATGATTTATTTAGTAAGTACTCTGCATTATCATCACAAGGTAGTTTATATATCCTTCAGGATGATAAACAGTTTGTGAAAGTTAATATAATAAATACTTCCAATTCAGAATATGATGTAGTAACAGAAGATGTTATGATATCAGTACAATGAATGCTTGATAATATAGAATGAGATGTTCACATAACAAAGAATGATAAATATATTTCTATAGTTGATGATCACTGAGATGACACAAGCATTTCATATAATTATAATATACTTTATAAACATTGGACTACATGGGATTATGATTTAGCAATAAAATCTCTATGAGATAAACCATTCTGATCTACACAATTTACCTATAGTGAAGATGTGATAGAGCAAGAATTATCATTTCATCTATGAGGTGACTCATTAGAGCAAATGAAAACATGTTACTTTGTTAAAATGACATTAGTGGCAGAACAATTAAAGGTTCCAGATTATACATTTACAATAGATAAATATATATGAGGAATGAAATTAAGAAGAACAGTAGAATTAAAAGACTTTCCAATAAATAATTTAATTACATCGCAGGATAATGTTTTATGATATGAACAATTCTGAGAAGCAGAATTATCTACTGAAACCTTACCTGATAACTTATGATATATTATAAATGTAACAGTAAGGATTAATGAAACAGCCGACTTATTTGTTTTCTCATTATCAAATAAAGATAATGCGATAACATATTGATGAGGTATAATTTGATATAAGAGTATGTTGCCAGAGGTGACACCTTATAACTATACTATTAAACAAACTACAAGATAATATGGCAATAGAAACAACATTCTGAGAAACATCAGCATTTTGAAAATGAATAGATGAAGATGTAAAAAGATATTGAACTGATCTTGATAATGTCTCAGACCAACTAGAATTAGCTAACGAACAAATAGGTTCAGACCAAAGTACAATAAGATCTGGTGTTAATAAAGACTTTAAAGATAATATAGATACATCTAAAGTTGAAGTAAAAAGAATTGCAGATGAATATAAAACTAACGTAGCCAATAGAAGAACACAGGCTGAACAACTAGTAGCTAATCAGGAAGCCGCTGCCTCACTAGAGGCCAACGTAAGCGCTGCAGCCGCTAACCAATGATGAAGATTATCTGTTTGACAATTAGCATCTATTAGTAAAGATATAACAAATCAATTTGCCATATCAATTAATAATGCATTAAAAGATAATATTAACTTTCAAACTTCATTAGATGATAAACTATCTACATTCTGATTTACAGTAATAGATAAGAATAAAATACTAGATGAATTTAAAAAAGTATTAGTGGATGAAGAAACTCAACCATTACTAGATGCGGTTGCATCTGTAGCTAAAACAAAAATTGAATTCATAAAGAAGCTTTGAGATGTTATAGCGTGATTCCATAAGGATAAAGAAGAAGCTTCTTCATGAGCAAGGAAAAGAGAATCTAGAATTGAAAATGAAGTAAGAGCTTTTAATGTTATGAATGCAGATCAAAGAACTACATACTTAAGAGATAAGATGTGAGTTACATGGAATGTATTAACTGACTTACAAAAGAATTCATTAATAAAGAAAGCATCTGAAGGATGAATATCT